>Ga0156087_1115_pt1 | contig 19266 bp, 13 predicted proteins | sample RifCSPlowO2_02_FD_107740 | JGI IMG/M metagenome (GOLD analysis project Ga0156087, IMG submission 107740) | Burkholderiales bacterium RIFCSPLOWO2_02_FULL_57_36 | reverse complement strand
AGTTTGGCCGGCCGTTGGCGGCAAACCAGTTGATCCAGAAGAAGTTGGCCGATATGCAAACTGAAATCACGATGGGCTTGCAGGGGTGTTTAAGGCTGGGGCGGATGAAGGATGAAGGCACGGCGGCCACGGCGCTGACGTCGATGATGAAGCGCAATTCGTGCGGCAAGGCGCTGGATGTGGCGCGGATGGCGCGCGACATGCTGGGCGGCAATGGCATTTCGGATGAGTTCGGCGTGATCCGGCATATGGTCAATCTGGAAGTGGTCAACACCTATGAGGGCACGCACGATGTGCATGCACTCATACTCGGCCGAGAGCAGACCGGCATTGCCGCGTTTGGCAATTGAGATGTGACGATGGCGATAAGCATGCGTCGTTATCGCCATCAGGAAGTTTTATTTTGAACGCGTAGCGAAATCCGGTCTGTCGCCAAAGTCGAACTTGCGGCTTGTTTCAACGCCTGTGCATAGTTTCCGGGATTACGGTACCAAGTTTAGCTCTTACAAAAATGAGGAAACAATGGATCTAAATTTTAACGCTGAAGAAACCGCATTCCGCCAGGAAGTACGTGCGTTTCTTGAGCAATCCTTGCCGCCGGATATTCGGAGCAAGGTGTTGAATGGCCTCATCCTGGAACAGGGAGATTATCTGCGCTGGCAACGCACGCTGCATGCAAAAGGCTGGGGCGGGCCATCGTGGCCTGCGCAATTCGGCGGGACCGGCTGGAACGCAGTGCAACAGTATATCTTCGAAGAAGAGTGCGCCGCCGCAGGCACTCCGCGCATGATTCCGTTCGGGCTCAAGATGGTTGCTCCGGTCATCATGGCATTCGGCTCGCATGCGCAGCAGCAGCGTTTCCTGCCGCGCATTCTGTCCTTCGAAGACTGGTGGTGCCAAGGTTATTCCGAACCCGGCGCGGGCTCGGACCTGGCTGCGGTGAAAACCCGTGCAGTGCTTGAAGGCGATCATTTTGTGGTGAATGGCCAAAAAACCTGGACCACACTCGGCCAATATGCAGACTGGATTTTCTGCCTGGTGCGCACCGATCCTGAAGCGAAAGCCCAGCGCGGCATTTCGTTCCTGTTGATCGACATGAAAACGCCGGGCGTCACCGTGCGCCCGATCATCACGATGGATGGCGCGCATGAAGTCAACGAAGTCTGGTTTGAAGATGTGCGCGTACCCGCCGAGAATCTGGTCGGCGAGGAAAATCACGGATGGACCTACGCAAAATTCCTGCTCGGCCACGAACGCACCAATATCGCCGGTATCGGTATCGGAAAACGTGAACTGGCGCGACTGAAACGCATCGCGTCGCAAGAAGTCAAGAACGGCAAGCCGCTGATCAAGGATCCGATGTTTGCGGCACGTATCGCCCAGATCGAAATCGACCTGACCGCGCTGGAAATCACCAACCTGCGCGTGCTTTCCGCGGAAGCAGAGCATCGCGCACCGGGGCCGGAAGCATCGATCCTGAAAATCAAGGGCACGGAAATCCAGCAGGCAATCACCGAACTGCTGACCCAGGCGGTCGGCCCCTACTCGCTTCCGTTGCGCCGTGAAGCAATGGCGGCCGGTTATCAGGGCGAGATGGTCGGGCCGGAGTACGCGACATCGCTGGCCGCTCAATATCTGAACATGCGCAAGCTGTCGATCTACGGCGGCTCCAACGAAATTCAAAAAAATATCATCGCTCAGATGATTCTGGGACTGTAGGAGCACCGCCATGGATTTTAAGTTCAGCGAAGAACAACAAATGCTGCTGGAGACGACCCGTCGCTTCATCGCAAAAGACTACAGCTTCGAAACGCGTCACAAGATCAAGGACAAGTCGGAACAGGGGTTCAGCCCGGATGCGTGGCAAACCTTTGCCGATCTCGGCTTGCTCGCCCTGAACGTGCCGGAAGAAGACGACGGCATGGGCGGCACGCCGATCGATACCATGCTGGTCATGAACGCGATCGGTGAAGGCTTGATGCTGGAGCCTTACCTGGCCAGCGCCGTCGTTGCAACCAGGACCATCGCCGTGCTGGGAAATGCGGATCAGCGCGCAAGCATGCTGCCGGCCTTGGCCTCCGGCGAAGCGATCGCGGTACTGGCGCACGATGAGCCTTCGACGCGCTTCGACTGGCAAGCGGTAACGACCACTGCCATCGCCGACAGCGGCGGCTATGTATTGACCGGCCACAAGAGCGTGATTGCGCATGGTGCTTCAGCGGACATTTTGCTGGTCACCGCGCGGCTGGATGTATCCGACGGAAAAGATTCGTTGCGCGTATTTGCCGTACCGCGCGAGGCGGCGGGATTGCGTCACGTCTCGTATACAACGGTCGACGGCATACGCGCCAGCGACATCTGGCTGGACCAGGTAAGCGTCGGCGCAGACGCGATCCTGGACGGCACCGTCAACACCGAAGCGCAACTCGGCGACATTCTGGATGTCGGGCTGGCGGCGATCTGCGCGGAAGCGGTAGGTGCGCTTGATCGCCTGCTGGCGAGAACCGTCGAGTATGCGCGTACCCGGAAACAGTTCGGCGTTCCGATCGGAAAATTCCAGGCGCTGCAGCATCGGATGGCAGACATGGTGCTGCATATCGAGCAAGCCCGCTCGATGAGCTATCTGGCTGCGGTACGCTGTACCGATCCGGATCCTGTGGCGCGCCGCCGTGCGATGTCAGCGGCCAAAGTAGTGATCGGCCAGGCCTGCCGTTTCGTCGGCCAGCAAGCCGTGCAACTGCACGGCGGCATGGGTGTCACCGACGAACTCGATGTCAGCCACTATTTCAAACGCCTGATGGCGATCGAAATGCAGTTCGGCGGCACGGATCACCATCTGGAAATCTTCGCCGGTCAAATAAGCTGATTTTCATCGGCTGGTAATGCCCCTGCAGGGCGCCGCTTCAGGTCATTCGACCGGAAGCGACGCCCTGCGGCATTCCGCCAGTTAGACGCTCTAAAATCGATAGCCGGCCCGTACAACGATAAAATTCACGCCGCCATTAGGCTTCTTGATGCCGCCGTTCGAAAAGTGCTGAATCCTCATGCCAAGATCAAGCTTATTCCGGAAAACATATCCAATACCGAGATGGCTTGCAAATTGAAAATTCGTGGATAACCGGCGTCCATTATTGTCATAAGTTTCGAAGAGATGTTGCAGGCCGACACCGGCTTCGCTGTAAAGACCGGTTAAATCGTCGTTCTGGAGATGGAATACAGGGGTAATGCCGATTGCCATGAAGCGCTGGGTATTGCCGGGCTGATTTTGAAATCGGTTGCCGCGCCATTCCGCCAAGCTTAAGTCCCAATAAGCGCCAATATGGGTGCCATTCCTTTTCCGCCATTGACGGTCCCATGACCATTGCAATCCGACTCTTGTCACATCCGTTCTATTGCCGGTACCAAACTCCAGGGATGCCGAGTCTATTGCGTGACTTGTCGAACAAAGCCCTGCCAATACTCCAGCGCAGCAGAGCAGCCTCCACGACAGATTCATTGGAAACATATTGCCAACGGCTTTCGAAATTGTTTGAGACGAACTTGTTTGTAAAGTCGGCCTATCAAAATAAACAATAGCGAGACGTCGAATGGGCAGTTTGTGAAAATACAATGCTTGATTAAAAAAGTTGTGAAGAGATTTAAAAGGACAAATACGCAACCGCCTAAATTTAAGTAGAAATGTTGGTTTGCAAGCAACCGTACGGCATTAAATATTTCAACACTGGTAGAACGCTTTGTTTTTTGTAGCACCGACTATCTGAAATGTCACCAATCGATATAGCGAACTGTAACAATTCTTGAATTGATCACGATGGGCAAGGTTATAATGACCACGAGAAAAATAGCGACTGGCACCAATTGCATTTAATGCATCACATCGATGGGATTCAAAACGCTTCTCCAAATTCCCGGGCCGCCTTTACTGCGGCCCGTTGTCATTTTGGGAATATGCAGTTTCCGGTCGGCGTGGGCATCTTTCGCTGCCCTGCACCAGAATCCACAAATGGCTCGATTAGAAAATTGACAGTCAATTCCGCCTCAGGCGCATTCAACAGATAGTGCTATGTCAAAAACCAAAGCCCGTAAACCGATAGAAATCAAAATTGCCACTGTCGTTGCCGTGTCCGCGATTCTGCATGAGACCGACCCTGCCGTAATTGATGCCGCGCTTCGCGAGATTACCTGCGGCGAATCCGATTACTTTGATGACGAACTGGCGATTCTCGATGTGAGTCCCATCGACCCTGCAAATCGCGGCATCGACTGGCCGGCGTTGATCGCCTTGTTCAAGTCATACCGGCTCAACCCGATTGCCGTACGCAATGCGGCGGCCGATATGCATCATGAGATTCTCGCTCACGGTTTGAGCCTGGATACGGTTGCCCAACCGCGTCAGGCGAATGCGCCCGAACCGGTCATGGCCGTAGCAATAGAGCCTGTTGCACCGGTCATGCCGGCGCCATCCGCCAAGCCCGGCGCCATGCTGGTCGATATGCCGGTGCGAGCCGGCCAGCGCATCTACGCGCAAGGCCGCGATCTGATCGTGACGGCTGTGGTCAATAATGGCGCTGAGATCATTGCCGACGGAAGCATCCATATATATGCGCCGTTACGCGGCCGCGCATTGGCAGGCGCCAGCGGCGACGCCAATGCCAGAATTTTTACCATGAGCATGGAAGCGGAGTTGGTATCCATAGCCGGTATGTACCGTACGTTCGAGAGCGGACTGCCAAAGGATCTGGCGCGGCTTCCAGTACAGATCAGATTGACCGGCGACCGGATCGACGTGCTGACGATGAAATTTTAGTTTTGAAAAGGAGCTTGTTTTGGCAAAAATAGTTGTTGTAACGTCCGGCAAGGGCGGCGTCGGCAAAACCACGTCCAGCGCCAGTTTCGCATCGGGTCTTGCATTGCGCGGACACAAGACGGCTGTGATTGATTTCGACGTGGGTTTGCGCAATCTCGACCTGATCATGGGATGCGAGCGCCGCGTCGTCTACGACCTGATCAATGTGATCAACAAGGAAGCAACGCTCAACCAGGCGCTGATCAAGGACAAGCATTGTGAAAATCTGTTCGTGCTGCCGGCGTCGCAAACGCGCGACAAGGACGCACTGAGCGAAGACGGCGTCGAGCGCGTGCTGACCGATCTGGCGTCGATGAACTTTGAATACATCATCTGCGATTCTCCCGCAGGTATCGAACGCGGCGCGGTGATGGCGCTCACGTTTGCCGACGAGGCGATCGTGGTGACCAATCCCGAAGTATCGTCGGTGCGCGATTCCGATCGCATCCTTGGCATCATCCAGGCCAAGTCGCGCCGTGCGCAAAACGGCGGCGAACCGGTCAAGGAACATTTGCTGATTACCCGCTATATGCCCAAGCGGGTCGAGGCCGGCGAGATGCTCTCCTATGCCGATGTCCAGGAAATTCTGCGCATACCGCTGATCGGGATTATTCCCGAATCGGAATCGGTGCTGCACGCTTCCAATCAGGGCAACCCGGCGATTCACATGGAAGGCAGCGATGTGGCGGGAGCCTATCAGGACGTGGTGGCGCGCTTCCTCGGCGAGGAAGTACCGCTGCGATTTAGCGCCTATGAAAAACCTGGCCTGTTCCAGAGAATTTTCAGGGGGAAGTGAGATGGCGTTACTTTCATTCTTGTTCAACAGCAAGCCCAAGTCCGCGAACGCCGCGAAAGAACGTCTTCAGATCATCATTGCACGCGAGCGCAACGGCCGCGCCGGGCCGGATTTTCTGCCGGCATTGCACAAGGAACTGATCGCGGTGATTTCGAAATACACCAAGGTCGATCCCGACGATATCAAGATTTCGCTCGACCGCCAGGGCAACCTGGAGGTGCTCGACGTAAATGTGGTGTTGCCGGATGCCGTATCGGTGAAATAAACCTTGCGTCATCCTGCAAAAAAGCGCCGGAGCCCGTTGCGGCTCCCGGCGCTTTTTTATGCGGATTCAATTGCCCACGGCATGCGGCCGGTTTACGGCGATTATCCGATAACATTTTCCTGACGTTTTTATCGAGCCGCCTCCGTAACTGTTTACAATGCTTCCGAGCGGGCAGAAAATAAATGCCCACGCTTGTGCGTCATCCTTGTTGCACGCGCCTTTCCTCAATCGAGTAATACCGGGAACAGCATGGTGAATTGGCGGAAAAAAGCGATTTGGATGGCTGGCGTTCCAAGCCTCATTCTGCTCGCCTGCATCGCCGCGTTGCCCGCCATGTTCGATGCCGAGCAGATCAAAAATCAGGCGCATGAAAAAGCGCAATCGAGCTGGTCGCGTGAATTATCAATCGGCGACCTGTCGCTGCGCTTTCGGCCCTTTCCGGAATTGCATGCAGAAAATGTCTTCTTCGCAAATCCTTCCTGGGCCAGGAACAAACATCTACTGCAAGCAAGCAGCGTTACCGCGGATCTGGAACTGCTGCCGCTGCTCAGCAGGACAGTCAGGGTAAAGAAATTATCTGTCGATGGACTCAAGGCTCACCTGGAAGTTTCGCCTGACGGCATCAAAAGCTGGGATCTGAATCCCATCGCCGGGTTGCAGGGTAAAAATACAAACAGCACGGTCGGCCTTGATTTTCGTCATCTGAACGCGGTACGAATCCGCAATGCCGATATCAGCTATCAAGACAAGGCGAAAGAAGCATCCGCATGGCACATCGAGGATATCAGCGGCAGGGGACGCGCCGGCCTGCGCGATGTGCATATCGACGCGCGCCTGTCGCGCAACAAGCATCCGATGCAGATCCAGGCAAAGTTTGACGACCTGTCCCGGCTCGGTGAAAAAGCAGCGGTATCGAAAGGGTCCGTCGACCTGCGCTGGAAGTCATCGCAATTAACGGTGGCAGGCAAGATCCCGCTGGAAACGACCCTGCAAGGGCATGATCTGCAGGCGAGTTTTACATCGGAGTCGTTTACCGACGTTCTCGCCTTTTTCGGCATTGCAGGCGGGCAGACCGGGCCGCTCAAAATCAAGGCGACCTTGCGCGAATCGCAGGATAAGATCGCTGTAACCGATTTGGAGATTCTTTTGGGCGAGTTGACCGCTACCGGCGATGCGCAACTGACCTTGTCGGGATCGAAGCCGGTGATCAACGCGCGTCTGTCGGCAGACTCCGTGGATTGGAGCCAGATGCTGCTGGATGCCGGACGGCCTCCGCCTCCCGCCAAACCGCCCGGGGAATTGTTTTACGCTCACCCGCTTGCTTGGAAATTTCTGCTCGCATTGCAGGCAGTCGAGGGTTCGGCAGACGTGCAGATTGCGAGCCTGAAGCTGCGCTCCGGCATTGAGCTGAAAAATGCCAAAGCAAAAATGAAACTGAAAGGCGATCAGCTGAACATGACTGCATTCTCGGCCAATCTACTGGGCGGCTCGATGTCGGGCAACATGCAGTTGAACGGCAACAAGAAAAGCGTACATTTGCTCCTCGATGCCACCGATTGGTCCTTGGCCCAGTGGTTTTCGGAACGCGGCCGGAACGTCGCGTTTACCGGCGGCCCGATGAAGATCAAGGCGTCGGTTTCTGCGTCGGGGTCATCGATGAAAGATCTGGCCGCATCGCTGACCGGCCCGGTCAGCATCAGCATGGGACCGGGCGTGATCCTTTCCCAAAAAGCGGGAGAGGCCGAGACCTTGTTGATCGGCATGTTCGGCGGTTCCGAAGCCGACCGGATCAATTTGCATTGCGTGGGCGCGCAACTGCCCTTCACGGCGGGACGCGCCGCCGCGGAGCCGCTCGTCGGCGCGCGCAGCGATACCAGTCACTTGCTGACTGCGGGATCGATCGACTTGCGCGAACAAACCCTGGATTTAAGAGGCCGTGTCAGAGCTGCTTCGGGCGTCAGCCTGGGCATGTCGATCGTCGCGGGCGATGTCAGGATTTCAGGCAAACTGAGTCATCCCGAGTTCGGCATGGACCCGGCCGGCACGCCCGAGGTGCTGGCAAGACTGGGTGCGGCGATTGCAACCGGCGGCACCAGTATTCTCGGAACGACAATCTGGGATGCCGCAAACACCAAAGGCGACCCGTGTGCAATTGTCTCGATCGCAAAAAAGCCGCCTGAGCAAAAAGATTCGCCGCGTTAACTCCGGCCCGCATTACCAGGTATCGATAAACGGCCGTTTCTTGCCGGTCCGGGAAGGCGGCTTCGGAGCCGAGCGCAATCCGCGCATGATCCAGGTCCGCGATTCCGCCGGATCGATCACGTCGTCGATTTCCAGAAACGATGCCATGTTGATCGCCTTGCCGCGCTCATAAGCCGCAGCCACCATCTTGTCGAACAACACTTTGCGCTCGTCAAGATCGGCGACTGCCTCCAGTTCCTTGCGGAACCCGAGCCGGACCGACCCTTCCAAACCCATGCCGCCAAACTCGCCGCTCGGCCACGCGATCGCAAAGAACGATGCATGCAGGCTGCCGCCGGCCATCGCCTGCGCACCGAGGCCATAGCCCTTGCGCAGCACGATCGTGAAAAACGGCACGCTGATGCTGCCTGCGGTGACGAACATGCGCGAGACGTGCCGCACCATCGCGGTTTTTTCCGCATCGGGACCGACCATGAAGCCGGGGGTATCGCATAGGGACACGATCGGCACGTCGAATGCATCGCACAGTTGCATGAAGCGCGCCGCCTTGTCGGCAGCATCCGAATCGATCGCGCCGCCAAGATACATCGGGTTATTCGCGATCAGGCCGAACGGACGGCCTTCGATTCTGATCAATGCGGTCACGATGCCCACACCGAACTGGCGCCGCAGCTCCATTACCGAATCGCAATCGGCCAGATTTTCAATCACCTTGCGGATGTCGTACACGCGCAAGCGATTCTCCGGAATCAGCTGGCGCAAAATTCGCTGGTCTGCACACTGCCAATCGGCAAGCGGTCCTTGGAAATACGACAGATACTGTTTCGCCGCACGCACCGCTTCGGTTTCGTCGCCGACTACCAGATCGATTACGCCGTTCGGCGCCTGCATGCCGACCGGACCGACCTCCTCCGGCGAATACACACCCAGCCCGCCGCCTTCGATCATGGCGGGGCCGCCCATGCCGATGGTCGCATTCTCGGTGGCGATGATCACGTCGCAGCAGCCCAGCAGCGCGGCATTGCCGGCGAAACAGCGTCCGGACACGATACCCACACGCGGCGCAAGTCCACTCAATTTCGCAAACTGGATGAAGGACATCACGTCCAGTCCGGCCACACCCAGCCAATCGGTATCGCCTGGCCGTCCGCCGCCGCCTTCGGCGAAAATCACCACCGGCAATTGCGATCGCTCGGCAATCTGGAACATGCGGTCGGTCTTCTTGTGATTCATGATGCCTTGCGTGCCGGCCAGGACCGTATAGTCGTAGCACAGCACCATGCAGCGCGACTTGTCGTCGTCGAACAGCTTGCCGTTGATTGCACCGATGCCGGCAATCAGTCCATCCGCCGGGGTGGCCTTGATCAATTCGTCGAGCGGCCGACGGCGGCGTTGCGCGGCGATTGCCAATGCGCCATATTCAATGAAGCTCCCCGCATCGCACAGCTCGTCGACATTTTCACGTGCGGTGCGTTGTCCGGTCTTGCGGCGCCGCGCGACGGCATCAGGACGCGCCGCGTCCAATCCGACCGCGTGGCGTTCGCCCACTTCCGCGAGATCGGCGCGGATATGGTCGAGATCGATGCTTTGAGCGTGCTCGGCCTGCACCGCTTCGATTTCCATGTCCTCCATGAAGACCAGCGCCTGACCTTCCAGCAACACGTCGCCTTTGCCAGAGGCTACCAGCCGCACAATGCCGCTCTTGTCCGCCGTGACGACATGCTCCATCTTCATCGCCTCCAGCACGGCAATCTGCTGTCCCACGCGAACCGGTTCCGATTCCCGCACATCGATCGATACCACCGTGCCTTGCATCGGCGCGGCAATCGGCATGGTACCCGGAGGCGCCGATTGCGCTCGCTTCGATCCAGGCGCGGGATCATTGGTCGGAGAATCGAAGTACAGCGCCCGATGCGCATCGCCGTCCGTTGCAAGAAGAGCTTCGACGTTTTCTTCGACAAAGCGCGTATTCACCCGATTGGCGACGGCATCAGGATGCCGCAGCAGATTCTGCAAAAAGGCGATATTGGTTGCAACGCCGTCGATTCTGAATTCGCACAAAGCACGGTAGGCGCGCGCGATTGCATCGTCGAACCGTGCCGACGGATTATGGACGATCAACTTCGCCAGCAGCGAGTCGAAATTCGGATTGGTCGTGTAACCGGCATAACCAAAACTGTCGACCCGAATGCCGGGGCCGGACGGCGGCTCGAATGCGGTCAACATTCCACCGCTCGGCCGGGCGCTGCCGTCTTGCTGCATGCTCTCCATGTTGATGCGCAACTGGATCGCAAAGCCGCGCGGCGGCATGATTTCTTCCTGTGTCAATCCGAGTTGTGCAAGCGTGCTTCCGCCGGCCAACTGAAGCTGAGCCATGACCAGATCGATGCCGGTCACCTGCTCGGTCACGGTATGTTCCACCTGCAGGCGGGGATTGGCCTCGATGAATGCAAATGATGCATCGTCGCCGGTGTCGACGGCGTCGACCAGGAATTCGAATGTGCCCAGGCTGCTGTACCGCGCCGCTTCCGCAAGACGCAATGCGGCTGCGGTCAGGCGGGTGCGCATTGCAGCAGACAACGACGGACTGGGTGCAATCTCGACCAGCTTCTGCTGGCGCCGCTGCAGCGTGCACTCGCGCTCGCCCAGATGGCTGATACGGCCAGTACCGTCGCCGATGATCTGTACCTCGATATGCCGTGCAAACTGCACCAGCTGTTCAACGTACAGGTCGCCGTTGCCGAATGCAGCGAGGGCTTCGGATCGGCAGCGCGCAAACGCGCTGTCGATTTCATCGGACCGGTGGACCGCGCGCATGCCGCGGCCGCCGCCGCCGGCGATTGCCTTGATCATCATCGCGCCTCCCTGGCCGAGCGACGTGAAGAATTGATGCGCCTGATCCAGGCTGGTTGATCCCGCCGTGCCGGGCACCACCGGCACGTGGTTGCGTTCGGCAAGCTTGCGTGCCTGCACCTTGTCGCCGAATAAGGACAGAATCTCGGGCGATGGTCCGACGAAGACGATCCCTTCTTCCGCGCAGCGCCGCGCGAATTGCGCGTTCTCGCTCAAGAAGCCATATCCTGGGTGGATCGCACCGCACTTTGCCTTGCGCGCCGCTGTCAGAATCTGTTCGATGTCGAGATACGCCGCGGCGCCCGATCCGGGCAGCGCGTATGCCTCATCCGTTTTGCGCACGTGCAGCGACGCCGCATCGTCTTTCGAATAAATCGCGACCGTCCGGATATTCAGTTCGGCTGCCGCGCGCGCGATGCGAATTGCAATTTCGCCGCGATTGGCGATCAAGAGTGTTGTGATGGTCATTCGTTCTTCTGGTTTTGATGACAAGTTGATGGCGGTGGCGCCGAAAAAACACCACCCTCCTCCCGCGCCGGACGCACGACATTCATGTGCCGGAGTGTATTCCCTGGCTTGCCGCATCGCGCCGCTTTGCGAACTCGACATAATAATCCAGGGAACCCGGATTGCTCATCGCGTCGCGATTGGCGATCTTTTCAATCGGCATGCCGAGCAGTAAATTCTTGATCGGCAATTCCATTTTCTTTCCAGTCAGCGTGCGTGGTATCTCCGCGACTGCAAATATTTCATTCGGCACATGACGCGCCGACAGTTCGGTGCGGATCTTGTTCGTGATGCGCTGCTGCAGCGCGTTATCCAGTTGCATGCCGGGCCGCAGAACCACGAATAAGGGCATGTACGATTCACGTCCGAGATATTCCAGATCCACCACCAGGCTGTCGACCACTTCCGGCAACTCTTCGACCACGCGGTAGATTTCGGCGGTGCCCATGCGGATGCCGTAGCGGTTGATCGTGGTATCGGATCTGCCGTAGATGATCGCGCCGCCGCGCTCGGTAATGCGAATCCAGTCGCCGTGCCGCCAAAGTCCCGGATAGGTTTCGAAATAACTTTCGAGATAGCGCTTGTTGCCCGGGTCGTTCCAGAAGTACAGCGGCATCGACGGCATCGGCTCCGTGACGACCAGCTCGCCCACTTCATCAACCAGCGGTTTGCCTGCGTCGTCGAAGGCATACACCGCGATTCCCAGGCAACGGCATTGCATTTCGCCGGAATACAGCGGCAGGATCGGGCAGGCTCCGACGAACGATGCCGCGATATCGGTCCCGCCGCTGATTGCAGCCAGCATGATGTCTTGCCCCGCATGCCGGTAAATCCATTCATACCCATCCGCCGCGAGCGGCGAGCCGGTCACGCCGACCGAGCGCAGGCGATGCAGGTCGGCGATTTTTTCCGGCTCGATGCCGGCCTTCATGCAGTTGCCGAAATATGCTGCGCCGGCGCCGAAGAATGTCAGCTCGGCTTGCTCCGTAAACTTCCATAAGGTCCCGAGATCGGGATAGCCGGGATTGCCATCGTAAATGCAGATCGTCGCACCGACCAGCAGGCCGGTGATTTGCGAATTCCACATGATCCAGCCGGTGGTCGAAAACCACAGAAAGTGGTCCTGCGGCCCCAGGTCGAGTTGCAGCGCATGCCCTTTCACGCTCTCGATCAAGGCGCCGCCATGTCCGTGCACGATTGGTTTCGGCATGCCGGTGGTGCCCGATGAATACAGGATCCATAACGGATGATCGAAGGGCAACTGCTCGAACCGGATCGGATGCGCCTGCGCCTCGGGTTGGCTGAACAGGCTGTCCCATGGCACCGCCTGTTCAAGCGTCGCATTCGGATTCAAGTAAGGCAGCAGTACGACTTGCTCGAGAGTCGGCAGCGATTGGCGCATCGCCTCAACCACAGGCAGCCTGTCGAAATCCTTGCCGCCGTAACGGTAGCCGTCGACCGCAATCAATACTTTCGGATCGATCTGCCTGAAGCGGTCCAGCACGCTTGCCGTTCCCATATCCGGCGAGCAGCTCGACCAGATCGCGCCGATGCTGGCGCACGCATAGAACGCAACCACGGTTTCGGGAATGTTCGGCAGATACGCGACGACCCGGTCTCCGGGACCGACACCCAGTGCCCTCAGCGTATTGGCGACCGCGGTGACCTGGCTGCGCAACTCGCGCCAGGATAGCCGGGCCATCGGCCGCAGTTCTGATTGCGCAATAATTGCCGCCTTGTCGTCGTCCGCGCCGTCCTGGTGAAAGCGGAACATCTGTTCCGCAAAGTTCAGGCGCGCGCCATCAAACCATTTTGCCCCAGGCATCTTGTGCGCATCGAGCACGGATCGGTACGGTGCCGAACTGCGGATATCGAAATACTGCCAGATCGATGCCCAGAACTCCTCCAGATGATCAACCGACCATTGCCAGAGTGAATCGTAGTCCCGGAACGCAAGTCCCTTCTCGCGTTCCAGCCAACGCATATAGTCATGAAGACGGCTTTGTTCGATACGTGCGACAGAAGGCGTCCATAGCAATTGGCTGGGGGTTGACATCAAATGGCTCCTGTTCGGTTTTTATGATTAAGCGCCTATTGTGCCAAAAATTACGCGTTTCCTGCGACGGCGGCAGGATTTCCGAAAATTCATCCAGGTGAAATGAGAGGACAGCAAGAAGAATGGGCGGGCGATGCGCGCATTCATGCACGCAAAAACCCGACGGCGGTGTCCATCGGGATTGCGGTGGCTGCAGAAGTCATCCGCTCGCTGCAGCCGATTGTCTGATTGACGAAAAAAATCAGTGCAACTGGTGCTTGAGTTCGGACAACTCCTGATGCGCCTGCATCACGACGTTCTTGAGTTCGTCATCCACCCTGCCGGCTTGCTGGCAAGCATCCCTTGCCTTATCCCCAAGCTGCTCAAGATCGTTCACGCACTGCCGGATGCTGTCCTCATCACCCGGCTGCTGCATCATGCTTTTTGCCTGATTTGATTTCTGTTCCAGTTGCTGGATCGAATCCTTCAGATCCATCGGTACACCGGTAGCGGATTCGCATGCTGCGGCCGCTTGATGAATGGTCTGCTCTATGCGGGAGAAACGCTGTTGAATTTCGCTGATCTGCATCATGATGGATCTCCATTTCAGTAAATGATTTATATAAAAGCAAAGGCTTCGGCCATCGAATGATGGATATCAACCTTCCTCGTTTCGCCTGCCGCCCGGTCGCCTTTCAAGCCCCGGCGCAATTCAGCGCCTGAATATCCAGATCAGAACAGTGATCACCACCGAAATCACCAGGCCGGTCATCAGCGGAAAGTGAAAACTGAATCCCTCGCGCACGATGCTGATGTCGCCGGGTAACCGGCCGAACGGAAATCGTGAAACCCAAGGCCAGAAAATTCCGGCGGCAAGCAAAGCGATTCCGAGAATAATGAGCAAGCGTTGCATCGTGTTGGCCAGTTCCGCTGAAGCACGGATCAATCGTACGAATTGATTCAGTGCGAATGCGAGGACAGGTTTTATTTGACCTTGGATGCGGATTGAAATTCCTATGCCGGCCGAATTTCAATTGGTGAAAAACCCGGCCGGAAATTCATCCGTCGCCGGTTCGACATACGGCAGAATTGACATCGCCCGATTTGCGGTTCGTCGGCTCGATACCGGCGAGCCGCAGTCGATCAATGCAGAATTTTCCCTTGCGTGGCAGCCGATTGCGCCGTCTCTCGGGGCGGCACGCCGCTTTCGATGAAGTTCTTCATCCGCACCAGATCGTCCTCCAGTTCCTGCTCCGGGTCATTGCCGAGCAGCGCGGCGACGCCTTTCCCGACAGCCCCGGCTGGAGGCCAATACGACATCTGTACCGTGGCGCGGGTACCCCCGTTGTATGGCTCCAGATACACCGATCCGGAATTCTCGATTTCAGCACCGGGCTCGCTTTTCCAGGCCAGTGCGGTCGGACGCGAAGATTCGGTCAATACGGAATCCCATTCGAACCTGGCGTTGGCGGGGCCGCTGACGATCCAGTGGGACCTCTCCTGTCCGAGATCGCGTACTTCCACCACGTGCGACATGAAGTGCGGAAAGTTTTCATACTTGGTCCAGATATCGAAAACGGTTTCCGGCGACGCCTTGATTTCGATGGTTTTCTGCACCTCGATCATGCCTGCGTTTCCGCCGGCGAGCAGCCGGTCCAATTCGTTGTATCCGAGGTTCCGCGCAAGATAGCTCAGGCCGGCTACAGCGAGCAATTGGCCCGACGAGGTACGCCGTGTGAATCCGTAGTATCCCAATATCCCGCCGCCCAAAAGCGCCAGCATCCATGCTGGCGGAAACGCTTCCCTAGGCTCGCTTATCATCCGATAAATCCCCGACCGGGAGCTACGCAGGCTGCCGCTTTGCTCGTGTTCATGGAGCTTGTCCCTGACATCAAGCACGCCCGGAATCCCTTGCACCAGTTTGACTACTTGCTGTCTATCCTCCGGCGGCACGGAGCCCTTCAATGTAACCACTCCCTCATCGGCCGCCACATCGATGAAATGGGCGTTCATCATCGCGCGGCCAAGCTTGGAACGGACTCTCGCTTCCAGTACGTGATTGTCGATCGGCTTGCTCTTGTTGCCCTGCCCCATTATCCGGCTAGCCTGCGCCTGAAGACCGGACAAGCGGTTACTCGCATCATGTACCGCAGCATTGAGCGCGCCGCTTGTTTTATGCGTCATGCTGCGCATCTTGTCTTGCGCCAGAGCACGACGTCTCCTGCCTTGGGTCGGATCGGCCAGGTACATTGCGATCGCTCCCAGTGCAATGCCAGTCAGCCATTTCGCCAGTTCATGATTTCCTGTTGATTCTTGTCTCACGATAATCTCCTTTTGCTCAATTCACTCGATGTCAATATCCGATAGCCTAGATAGCCTTGCCGCACCGAGGATGCGGTTTGACTTGATCCCTGAATGGCAAACAGCGTCTTTATCACGCCGTCCCTATAGCAAATGGACAAGAAGCGATTGCTTTTGTTGCATCAACTTGCAAAGTTCAAAAACATTTTATTACCGCACTATCGGATTCATACCGACAGGCAAGGTGAAATCGGATTCGACAGCCATCACCGCTGATTGATGAAAGAACCGGACATGAGGCAATCAAAATATTCGAACGATAAAAACGCAATGCGCATCGCGGCCCTGCAATTCCTTGCGTTTTCCGGCTAACCGGCGTTGTCGTGGAATGCCGGTCAGCGAGGCATGCGGAATTGCCGCATAAAACAAACAAGAGCACCGATCATGTCCGGCGGCTCTTGCAACACGCGTGCCGAAAAAATCAACCTGCGTCCGCGCGCACTGTCAATGCAATGAGGAACGATTCGGCTCCGATGGCTCGGAGATGTTTTCCAGAGTCTGTTGCACTTCTTGGTCCGAAGCAGTTTTAGTCGCCAGATCACCAAGCGAGACCATGCCGACCAGGCGGTTCTGCCGATCCATCACCGGCACTCTGCGAATTTGTGAATTGGCCATTTTTCCCATTACATCGTCGATCTGCTCGTCTTCGAAACAGCATTGCACATCCTTGCTCATCACTTCACTCACCGGCGTGGAATCGGCTTGCTTTCCGTCCGCCACGCCGCGAATGGTGATATCGCGGTCGGTTACCATGCCAATCAGGTTTTGCCCATCCCAAACCGGCAGCGCACCCACATTAAGTTCATCCATGGTCTTTGCCGCGCGCTGCAGCGAATCGCTCGGCGCAACGCAGCGCACGTCCCTGGTCATGATCTCTGAAATCTGATTCATCGCATTCTCTCCTTCAAAAGATTGTAAAAACTGCGCACCTTAAAGTAGCTTGCCCGCTCCGGCGAATCTGAAAACAGAACCGGACAAACCAGCCAATGTAATTGCTCCCTGCGGATCGTCGCGTAAAGGCAAGGATCGGCATTGCATCATCAATGCAGCGTCGCAGTGACGTGGGTACGCATGCAAGCAAAACCTGCACCAACGCAGGTCGCGAGTATACAAATGCAACGACATGACATTGATTGTGGAAGATGGGCGTGTCGCCATCGACGCAAAGATGTCGGGCAGATGCCACGAAGGAAATTGAAACGACTATCGATCAATACGGAAAACTCAAGAATCTGTTGTTGTTCTTTTTTCGCCGACGCTGCGCTTTGAATCGCATGAAACATGTTGATGATTTCTCAAGTTCCTCGTTGGCGCCCGGCACGGCGGCGCTGCCGATATCGGCGGATAGCAAAACTGAAACCATGTAAACATGTCATGCGCAACAGGCAATATGTTGTGAATTTTCCACGCACTCATCGAATTAATATACGTTGCCGCGGATAAATTTTAAACGTGTGCTATTGATCCGCCGTAGTATTAAGGCGATACGCGGCTCACAAGATCGCTCGATTCTTAACGAAGCGGGAAATTCCATTTGTCAGTGATTTCGGCTCTCCCACCGCATCTTTCCCAAAGGACCTCACGTCAGGTCAGTGCGGCCGATTTAATATTAGGAAAGCAATGCAAATGATTCTTGCAAATTTTAGTCTCCGCGCTCGCCTGCTTGCCGTGTTTGGCTTGGTGATTCTTCTTCTCGGCGGCATGACCATTGCTGCCGCAGTAAATACCGAAGGCTCCGTATCGGCGATTATTCTGGCCTGCGGCATCATCGGCATTGCGATTGCCGCCTGTGCAGGATGGTGGGTTACCGCGAGCATCACCGACTCCATATTCGATGCACTCAAGGCGGCGAAGCGAATCGCCTCCGGCGATTTGACAGTATCCGTGCAAGCCAAAGGCGGTGGCGAAACAGGCGAATTGATGCAGGCACTGCAGCAACTCAGCGATCGCCTGTTCGAAGTGGTGAGCCAGGTGAGAACCGGCACCACAACCGTCGCAACCACGTCGTCACAAATCAATCGCGATAACTCGTCGCTATCCGCTCGAACCGAATCGCAAGCCGGCTCTCTTGAAGAAACCGCGTCATCGATTGAAGAGTTGACTTCCACCGTCAAACAGAATGCCGACAATGCGCAGCAAGCACACCAATTGGTCATTTCCGCATCCGACCTTGCGGTAAAGGGCGGCAATGTGGTCGGCCAGGTGGTCGATACGATGGGATCGATCAAGGAGAGCTCGCGCAAGATTGTCGACATCATCAGCGTCATCGACGGCATTGCATTCCAAACGAATATCCTGGCATTGAATGCCGCGGTCGAAGCCGCCCGCGCCGGCGAACAGGGCCGCGGTTTTGCAGTCGTCGCAAGCGAAGTGCGTACCCTGGCACAACGCTCAGCCAGTGCAGCAAAGGAAATCAAGGAATTGATCGGCGACTCGGTGGAAAAGGTCGATGCCGGTGGCCGCCTGGTCGATGATGCGGGGCGCACCATGAATGAAATTGTGGAGTCCGTAAAATATATTGCCGGGATCATCAAAAACATCAGCAGCGCAAGTCTCGAGCAAAGTGCCGGCATCGAACTGGTTAACAGCGCCATTACGCATATTGACCGAATGACGCAGAAAAACGCCATGCTGGTGGAAGATGCGACCAAGACCGCAACCGGACTGAACCAGCAAGCAGTGTCACTGCTTCATGCCGTGTCCGCTTTCAATCTCGGCGCCAGGGAATATGGCAACGACGAAGAGGCGATTGCGCTGGTAAAGGGGGGCGTCGCCATGATGCAGGAGCAAGGCAGGGAAGCGTTCGTTACCGAAATAAACAAATTGAGTAAAGGGAAGTTCCTGAATCGAGATCTTTACCTGAGTGCCTATGATGCCAACACGTTCAAGGTGATCGCGCATGGCAGCAACCCGAGGGTCATCGGTCAAAACGCCGAACAGGTCAAGGATACCGATGGCCGGCATTTTATTAACGAAATGATTGGTATCGCAAAGAACAAAGGCGGCGGATGGATAGAATACAAGTGGGCGCATCCGATTACCAATGAAGATACGATAAAGAATGCCTACTTTGAGAAATGCGGCGATCTGGTGATTACCTGCGGCGTCTATAAAAAATAACCTGTTCCCGAATAACGCCGGCCTGAATGGAATCCCAGTTCCAGATGCAAAAAAGCCACGCAAATGCGAGGCTTTTTTTATCTTGGCGTCCCCAAGGGGATTCGGTAACGTCCCGCGACCCCGGTTCGGCTTGCAAGCCGAAGCCTTTCGAATCCCCCTGCGCGAGCAGTGCTCGCCTGGCGCCGAATCGGGATAGGGGCGGCCAGTAATTGGTCGGTCCCCTCCCACACCACCCGGCATGCGGGTCCGCACCGGGCGGTTGAAACGGTTGAGGTCGGCAT
>Ga0156087_1129_pt1 | contig 20652 bp, 18 predicted proteins | sample RifCSPlowO2_02_FD_107740 | JGI IMG/M metagenome (GOLD analysis project Ga0156087, IMG submission 107740) | Burkholderiales bacterium RIFCSPLOWO2_02_FULL_57_36 | reverse complement strand
TGCCCTTCTACGATCTGGCATTCCTTCTGCCCGGCCAGTTCGTGAAGCACTTGCCCAAGATGCTTACGGATCGCACCGAATATCATCTTCTTGCGCTTCTTCGGAATAAACACCACGTGATATTTGCAGTCCCACTTCGTATGCGCAAGACTCTGGTAATCTTTCATTCGATTCTCCTAACTTTTGGTCGAGATAGAAGAATCGGCGAGACCGTATCACTCGGTCAAACCTATGGAGTCCCCCGGCAGAGCCGGGGGATTACCTTATTTATTTACGCAACAAACTGTCGCCGCATGAAATAAGTCAGCCGCTCCAGCCAATCAAATGGGTCAATTTTTGGCAATCGTCAACAGTATTGGCGCTCAACTCAATGATTTTTTCTGCATGCGGGGCTTCGAAATAGGCTTTGGCAACAGTGGAAAATTGTTCCGCAATCGAAGACATCCTATTCTCCACAGGAAAACATGCTCGCCGTTTGATAGTCTTGAGACAAATGGCACTTGCAATTCAACAGCAATACGCCGACGCCAATAAGTTCATTGCATCAAATGTCATGTCATGAAAAATTTCGCGACGGGATGCCATCAGCAGATAGATGTTGCGAGTAGTTTGTTCAAATGGCGGTAAATTTTTCTTTATCGTTAATCTGGGAAACGTCGGATCCGGTTCCACGCATCGGCCAGCCAATCGAACCCAGCGGAACAGCCTATTCGATGTCGCCACCGGAATGCAGGCGCCTGTACCAGCCAAGAAGGAATAGCCTAGCCAAAATACTCATCAGGCACGGGGTTTGCAACACTTGGTCAAAATTTTCAGGTTTAGGAATTGATGATGAGCAAATCGCCCGGACACCAGAAATGGCCCAATCACAAGGTTCAGGAATCGCCTATGGATCAACGCGTCAGGGTTGAGATCAATGGCGAACCGGTCGCCGATTCAAGCGATGCTATTCGAGTCGACGAAGACCAGCATCCGGCCCGGTATTATTTTCCGCGCGCCGATGTGAAAATGGATATGCTTGAACGATCCGATACCACAACCACGTGCCCCTTCAAAGGGACTGCGCATTATTTCAATGTGAAACTCGGTGACAAGAAATTCGAGGATGCAGTGTGGGTATATGAAGATCCGTATGACGAGCATCGCGGATTGAAGGACCGGCTCGCCTTTTACGACGACAAAATACCGGAAATTCAACTACGGTTTTGAGCAAACACTGCTGTAGTCTGGCCCTTTGATTGTGTGCGATTCGCCTCCTTTCCTGAACTAAATGATTCCAAAAAGGTTCTATTCCCAGTGCACATATGTCGCGGCAATAAATGCGTCATCGACGCGCGGTTTCCAGTCGATGAAATATGGCATAAGGCGAACTATGATGCACTGACCGGATTGCCGAACCGACTATTGTTTCGCGATCGCCTTGAACAGGACGTCAAACACGCAGAGCGAACCGGCGTTCCGATAGCCCTGCTTTTCATTGAACTGGATGATCGCCGACTTGCGGCGCGCGTTATCTCATCACGAGTTTGCAGTGTATTACCAACCGATCGTGGATTTATCAAGCGGAGAAATCCATAAGGCCGAGGCGCTTCTGCGGTGGTGCCATTCTCTGCATGGGCTATGTGTGTATAATTCTAATTGTATTATCATACAAAGGCCATTTTCCCATGGAAACAAAAACTGCCAGACTGACGATCTTAATCGACCCGGTCAAGAAGAAAGCGTTCGAGGAGTTATGCAGCCTCCAGGACCTGACGCCGTCGCAGGTGGTTCGCCAACTGATTCGCGAATATCTTGAGCAACATAGTGTCGAATACACGACCAAGGCCAACGTCTCCCCTCGAAAGTAGCACGCCGCCCTCGCCCGCTTCGAGCGGGCGAATCCTGTCCCGTGGCTATGCTTTTCTCTTTGCAAAATACTTTCTGATGGTCTTGGTCCAGCCATTCGCCGCGCTGCCGGTCCTGCGTTCGGCCTTTTGGCGGGCGTCGAAGATGGCGGCGGGAACGGGCGCCGTGCGGCATTGCGTGAGCGCCTGCCCCAAGGTATCGGCATAATTGTCGGCGCCGAGCAGGTCCAGCAAGCGTGTTTTGCGGAGTTTGCCTTTGACGCGCTTGTTGGCTTCGCACAGCATCACGCGCACGCCGCGTTTCCTGAGTTTTTCAACCACTTCTTCCAGCGTCAGCATGCCTGTCATGTCCATGAACGGCACCCGGCGCAAACGCACCACCAGCACCGATGGATCCGTATGCGTTTGGGCCAGCGCGCGCTCGAAGTTTTCCACGGCGCCAAAGAAAAACGGGCCTTCAATGGAATACACCAATACACCCGCAGGCAGCGTGACCCAACCTTGATGAACCAGCTCTCTTCCCATTTCGTCGTCCGTCAGTTGCAGTACGTCGACCGATGATGCCATCCTGCGCAGAAACTGCAGCATCGCGAGGATGACGCCGACGTTGACGGCCACCACCAGATCCGCAAAGACCGTCAGGAAAAATGTGATCAACAGGATCGCCACATCTGCGCGCGGCGCCCGCCTGACCATCATGACGACATGCGGGATCTCGCTCATGTTGTAAGCCACCAAGAACAGAATCGCCGCCAAGGCGGCCAGCGGCACATTGGCCGCCAGCGGTGCCAAAATCAGGATAGTCAACAGCAGCGTGGCCGAATGAGTGATGCCGGCCAGCGGACTGGTGCCGCCGTTACGGATGCTGGTCGCGGTGCGGGCAATGGCGCCAGTCGCCGCAAAGCCGCCGAACAAGGGGGTGGCCATGTTGGCGATTCCCTGGCCGATCAATTCCTGGTTCGAGTCATGCTTGGTGCCGGCCATTCCGTCCGCCACGACCGCGGACAGTAGCGATTCGATCGCGCCCAGTATCGCGATGGTAAATGCCGGTCCGATCAATTCGAAGATACGCCCGAGGCTGACGTCCGGCATGCCGAATGCCGGAAGATGCTGCGGAATGCCGCCGAACGCACTGCCGATGGTCGCCACGCCATCAAAGTCGAATACCGAATGAATCGCGGTGGCTGCCGCCATGGCGATAAGCGGACCGGGAACCCGTCTCAGCCCGGGGATACGGCCGGAGAAAATCACCAGCAACAGGCTGCCCATGCCCAGCACCGTCGTTGCGGCATGAAATTGCGGCAAGGCCAGCAGCGAATGCCACAACTTTTCATGGAAATGCGCGCCTTCAATCTTCGGCAGCCCGAAAAAGTACATCCATTGGCCGACCCAGATGATGACGCCGATGCCGGCAGTAAATCCGATGATCACCGGCGCCGGGATGAACTTGATCACGCCACCCATTCTGGTCAAGCCCATGATGAGCAACATGATGCCGGCCATGAAGGTGGCGATCTGCAAGCCGTCAATGCCGTACTTGGCGGTTATACCCGCCAGAATCGCGATAAAGGCGCCGGTAGGACCGGCAATCTGCGCGCGGCTGCCGCCGAGCGCAGCCACCAGAAATCCGGCGACGATCGCGGTGTACAGGCCTTGTTCGGGCCGGGCGCCGGAAGCGATCGCAAAAGCCATCGCCAGCGGCAAGGCAACCACGCCGACGATGGCGCCGGCAACGATATTGGACAGGATCTTGCCCCGTCCAAAGAGTCCCGCGCGGTGCGCTTCCAGAATATTGATCATGTAGGGTCGGTACGCTTTGCTTGAACGCGCATGGTGTGTCGGAATTGCCGTTTCGGCCTAGGCTAGACTTGTATTATATGCCCATGCTATGCTCGTGTAATTATAACGTTATTATCATGTGATTGTAATATATGCATTATCAGCAACGCCGTTCGTCGCGGCCTCCGCCGCTGTTTGAACTTCGGGTCCAAGCCGGCCTCGCGCGGCTGGCGGCCGGCAAGCCAAAGGGCTTGCCGCTACCGCCCCCTCATTTGTGGCCGCGCTTGTGCAACCACATTGAATCCTTCCTTCTTGCGGAAAACCTGCCTCCCACACTCGACCATATCAGCATGGTCGCTGACACCTTCTCGCAATTGGCCGCCCTCGCCCAGACCGGAAAGCCGATCGTCTATAAAAAACGCAATACGATATCGCTCCTGTTCGACGTGTTTGCGCTTCAAAGCGAGATGTCTATCGACGGTCCCGATGAACTGGTGCTGGGCTATACGCAATCGATGATGGGGTTCCTGCTGTTTAACCCGAGCCCGAAGGACATTGGGATGATCGGCCTGGGCGGCGGTTCGCTGACCAAATATTGCTACCGCTACCTGCCCGGCGCCGCCATCACCGTGGCGGAGATCGATCAACGCGTAATTGAACTGCGCAACCAATTCCGCATCCCGCCTGACGACGAGCGGCTCCGGGTGCTTTGCATGGACGGCATCGATTTGGTGCGGCAGTCCGATAGTCGGTTTGACGTGTTGATGGTCGATGGTTTTGACAGGAAAGGACAACCTGCACAGTTGTGCAGTCAAAGCTTTTATGACGATTGCCGTCGCGCCTTGTCGCCAAATGGAATCATGGTGGTCAACCTGCTGGACGACAGGGGGCAAACACAAATCTATATTGACCGCATCGATCGCGCGTTCGATGGTGCGCTGATTGTGATCGACGGACTCGATTCGCTGAACAAGGTGGTCTTCGCGTGCCGCGGCAGCGCGCTTGACGTCGGCGACAATATGTTAAGAAGTCAAATCAGTGAACTGGAACAGCGGCATCCGGTCGTCTTGAGCTTGACCGCGGAAAGCATAGTGCGCCAGCGGCGCATCGCGGCTGCGTTGGATGCCACGGAGAGAAAAACAGCGTCTTGGGGACATTGACTTGAGCGCGGCAGTGGATCATGCCTGCATCGTCCCCGGGCAAGGCGGACCGCCGCTCCTTGCCGGCCGATCCGCGAGAATCTCAGACCAGGACGCGCCGGGTTTGGCGGAAAAACCCTTCGATCCGCTTCTCCAGTTCCGGGTCAATCATCATTTCCGGATGCCGGCCATGGGGGCAAAGAAGTCTGGCCGTGGTCCCGAACAGGCGACAAACCAGCGGGCGTTCGTCATAGACCGTGCATCCGTTGTCAGCCAGGTGGGGACAATTCCAGTTGGCCAGCGCCTCGGCATGCTCGGCCTCGCTTTTCTCGGGCAATCTTGACATCTCCTCAGGCGAGGCCATGACCGGCCCGCAGCAATCATGGCATCCGGGGATGCACGCAAATTGCGGAATGTGTCGCCGGAAAAAACGGACTTTTTTTACATTGTGCGTCATTAACGTTCTTTCTTTCGCGGCGTCGCTTGCAAGCGGCATTGGAATGAAAAAGGAATGCATTTCACTACGCCGATGATGCAGTTATAGAATCCAAATTAAATTTCACAGCGCCGGACAACTTTGGTCCAACCCCCTCCTTGCACCTTCAGCGTGCAGGGATTCCTGCAATGATGGTCAGACCGTCTTTTCTGGATTTGGTTAATCTTGCAGCGAAAACTTCTGTAGATGAGCTGCTTAATGTAAATCGCTCTCTTTTGGACGAAGGCCTAATTGATCAGCGGGGCTTTTCCAAAAATGAGTCGATGTTACAAAACATCGCCGCAGCTAAAAATGCACTTGCACTTAGATAGTCTGCCGAGAGATACACGCAAGCTACTAGAAGAACTTGCACAACATTTTCAAGAGATCTCCGATTATCTATTAATCGGTGGCACAGCCCTTGCACTCAATGTCGCGCACCGAGTTTCTGAGGATCTCGACTTCACTTAAGAATTGCGACAGGACGTTTCCCACTTGGAGGCAGCGGCGGCAAAAGCTTTACTCGAACAGATCAGACACGAATCATCCTCTCCATAGAGGCGCGCCTCGCACTGCAAATTCCGATGGAGCATGGTCATTCAAAATAGAAATTTGGTGAAGAAAGTTCTTTCAATGGCGCTTATCCATACTGCTTCGGCGCTACTTACCAAGTCTGCTTTTTGTCCTTAGACCTAATTCCGCCATATGCCCTGACCTGATGCGCGGACACGTTGAGTATTGGGGGCTTGTGCGACAGACATTCCCAGCGACGGGTGTTTTTCGAGCGTCGCCGGGAATGCCGGTCGCAGACACCCCATACCCCCAAACTGTCATTCCGAGCGGAGAGGGGAATCTCATCCGTTCCCATTGCTACTGAAGTTTGAAATTCCTCGTCGTTGCACGCCTCGGAATGACACACATTTTGTTAGATGCTTTTGCATGCTGCTCCCGCTCATATCCGACATGAGTCGTTTTAATTTCGAGCCGCGGTTCGCTCGAATATGAAATGAAAGTCTATAGAGAAACGAATAAGGTACAACCGCAATTTGCGCAATGAATCCATGATCCATGCGCATGTGAAAAATCGCACCAAATCCTCCTGCGCCGGATTTCTTATGCAGCTTTGCAATGGCGGTTCTGAGGCTGAGCATTGCAATCGCGGCAGAAGAAATGCGCTGATGACGGTCGGCGGCGCAGCAATCATGCCTGGATCGATTCAATTAACTCTACTCTCGCCCTACGGGAAAGTTAATGCAAATATGCAGATATACGCTCTAATTGATTGATTTTTATATGCTTTGTTAATCCATCGATTCGAGATTCTAGCGCTCAAACACAATTTGTCCGAGCAATCACGACACATCCCGATGCTCGGCATAGTAATGCTGGACTTGGCTATGCCCGCTTAGATTGCCGGGTCGATATGGCGTCCTAAGACCATAGTGGGAAACGCCGGCTAGTGAAAACCGCTCAAGCACTGTGGGATGTAAAGGTGCATCGGGTTTGATGTCTCTCGGCTTTTCTTTCCATAAGCGCCGAAACGGCCTTGGCACCCACCAGCGATATAAATCGCGCAAGCTCTCCACTTCGCTATGCTGCATTCCGCCGGACGACGGGAAGAGGTTTAACTTCGAGGAATCCAGAAGAACCGGATGAGGCAGGCTGGCAGCCTGTTCGACCATCCATTGAAGCGAAACGTCCGACAGCCTTGCCTCATCCTCAGGGTAGCTGCCGCCGATATCCGAATGGTTACCGGCAAACCAGATCTGTTGAAGCCATTCCGGTTCTCCAGGCACGCGCGGCCGCGCGGAACTCTTGTTCGCCCAGGGGACCCGCTTAAAATCGGCGCGCGACTCGTCGATTGCAAGGGCGTGGCGGGCAAACCGTACGCGAGTATTCAGCGAATTATCATAAAAACGCAGGTGCCACGCGGCGAAATGCCATTTGGATTTGCCCTTGACCGGATAGTCACTGATTATCTTGAAGCTGGCGCGAAATCCGCCAATCGCCACGCAACTCGCGATCAAAACCTGAATCACGCTAAAAGCGGGAACGAATTTGACCCAGGGAAAAAGCGCCAAAACACCGGCAATCAATGCCGCCAGCAGCGCTACGCTGATAGCGAGTGCCGCCAGCATGCCCAGGCGCCTCAGTCCGGACGCTCCCAACGCGGCCACGGTATCGAAAACACCGATGAAGTAAGGCACCTCGTTTGCCTGCCCATTATCGTCGGACCCGTACTTCTCACGGAACCGGCGCGCCTTTTCGAGCCGCTCTTCCTTGCGTTGCGGTTTGTCGCTGCCGGAACCGTGTTCATATACCTGAGCGACCGCCTCATCCGCAATCGTACGCAGTGCCCTGCCGAACTTGGGTAATGGGCCGCCGTCCGCTCCCTTGGTCGGAATTCCGCAGAGAGCCATGACGCCTCCGACACAACGCGCCGTGTAAGCGCCTCGGCTGAAGCCAAACAGGAAAATTCGATCACCTGGTTCGTAATGCTTGAGGATCGCCTCATAGCAGTCCGCGATATTGCGGCTGATGCCTGTACCGGTGGCCGCACTCCAGAATTTCCGAAACTTCTGGATCGGACGAAAAGGAATACTTCCACCGTCGTTTTCCGTTCCCAAACCGGCGTCATAGAAAGCAATTTGATTTGCCGGGTCAATTGAATTATCTGGGCTGACACGGCTTGCCCTGAAAAATTTGTAGACGTTGCTCAGTGTCTGGTCAGGCTTAAGGCCGCCGGCCTGACCGGTGCCATCGGAGAAAATCAGAATATTCTTACTCATTACATTACCCTGTCTTTTTTCGGAGCATGACTCTTGGAGCGTTTGACAAACGAGTCATCGGACGGCATTCCTCGCGCCGCTTGGAATGATGGTGGATTTTGTTAGCCTGTCACACGCGCTTGATTTTCACACCGGCATCCAGCGCCGATATAAAGCAGAACGCAATTTAACACTCTTCGAGCATTGAACGGCATCCCACGTTTGGGGGGCAAAAGCTTACCTTTGTGCAGGTATGGTAGTGCCTGGCGCTTGCCCGCTTGTTTTCAAAGGCATGTCGCAATCAATGCAAATTGAACAATGGGAACGCGGTTTTTATGCCCCGATCAAACCCTGACCGCAAACCCGAATGGTATCGCCGCTGATGCCGTGCACACCCGGAGTGCATAGAAATGCGACCAGCTCCGCCGCATCCCGCGGTATACCGCCCTGCCTCATCGTGTTCAGGCGCCGGCCGACTTCGCGTGTCATGAATGGCATTTCCTTTGTCATCGCAGTCTCGATAAAACCGGGCGCAACCGCGTTGATGCAGATGCCGCGGTCGGCCAGTTGCGATGCCTGCGCCGCGACATAGCCGATCAGGGCCGCCTTGGTCGCCGCATAGTTGGCCTGGCCGAAATTGCCGGCAACGCCGCTGATGGATGACAGGCAGACGATACGCGCGCCATCGCGCAGTATCTTTTCCGACAACAGCACCTGGTCGATCGCGGTGAGCGCGGCAAAATTGATGTCGACCACCATGTCCCAGTAATGCCCCGGCATGTTTGCCAGTGTCTTGTCGCGCGTAATGCCGGCGTTGTGCACCAGGATGTCCAGTCCGCCGAATTTTTCCTTGAAAAAATCAGCCAACCGTCGCGGCGCATCCGGGCCGGCGATGTCCATTTCCAACGGCATTGCACCGATAGCCGAGCAGGTTTCGTGCAACGCCTCGCTTGCACCGGCGACGTCCAGGCATACCACTTGCGCGCCTTCCTGCACAAGCCGTTCGGCAGTCGCTTTGCCAATGCCGCGCGCGCTTCCGGTAACCAGTGCGGCCTTGCCTTTCAACACTGCCGAGGCCGGGAATGCTGCCGGTGCGGCAACCCGCGACGTGACGTGAACGACTTGACCTGATACATAGGTAGATTGCACTCCGCAAAAAAAACGCACAACGCCTGCAAGACGGTCAACCGCATCTCGCGCGACATAGGCGAGATTGACTGTCGCGCCGCGCATACCCAGTTCCATGGCCAATGAACGGCTGAATCCTTCGATGGCTCGGGCGGCCGCTGCGGCGACCGGGTTCGAGGCTTCGCTGGGCAACGCAGCAGTGATGAACACTCTGGCATTGGGCGAGATCCGGCGCACGGCCGGATGGAAGAAGTCATACAGAACGCGGAGACCCGCCGGATCGGCGCAGCCGGTTGCGTCCATGAGCAGAATGTCCACGCCTGCATTCTCGTCTTCCGGCAACGCGTCCAGCGGCGATGTCCCTGCATCCAGGACGATGGCGCGTAGATTCTCAATTGCATAACAATTCTTCGAACGGCCGAGCAGTACATTTTTCCCGGAGAACGGTTGCGCCGCATAAGCGCCATCGCTGCGGGCAAGTGCAATCGGCGCCGGCAATCCAAGCATTTTCACGATTCCGGCAGTAGCCGGGTTGGCGGCAAATTTAATGAGCAAATCGGACATGAAACTATTTCCTGTATTTTTTGATCATCCGGATTTTCCATGAGCCCGGATAACATTGAGTCGGTAAGACCGACGCGCTTTTATACAACACCATGTTGCTGCAGGCCAATGTGTTAATGTAATCTCATTGAGAAAGAGCGAAATGTACCGGTATTCGGACTCGAGTTCAAATTCGCATCGGAATCAAGCGCATGAGCCAACTTGGCATTGAAGAAGTCAAAAAAATAAATCGAATCACGATTCACATGATTCGGTTGGGCATGCTGAGTGTTTCAATTAATTTCCTCATACTGACCGGGTTGTTTCTCGGCGGCGAACTAAGCGGCGTTGTTCCGCTTGCTTATCTGATTCTTGGTTACCTACACAACATCATCTTCCTGGTGCTAATCAAGACAGGAATGAATCGAACGTTTAAAGATCCTGGCATGACGGTCGCCTCGATGATTAACGCCGTTGCGCTGACGATCGGGTTCCTGTGGGCGGTACCAGAAGTCGGTCTCGTTTTTCTGGTTCACTTGTTCACCATTCATCTATTTGGTGTACTGGCGCTACATAATCGGCAATTCATTTCGATCTGGATCGTAGGCGCCATCGTGCTGGCAATCGTGTTTTACTATGTCGGTAATCGCATCGGATTCCCACATTCGACCGCACTTGGAAAAACACTTTTGTGGGTGCTTTTCGTTGCCAATCTGGGGAAGTCGATCTATCTGGCCGGCTTCATCAGCACCTTGAGATTACAGGTGTCGGAACAAAAAAGAGCACTGACCACCGCGCTTAAAACCATGGCGGACATGGCGACTTCCGATTCCCTGACGGGGGTAATGAATCGTCGTGCGCTGATGGATTGCCTGGAATCGCAGGTTCAAGTTTTTAAAAGAAAGGAAGCACCTTTTTGCATTGCATTTATCGATCTTGATCATTTCAAACAAATCAATGACACCGGCGGGCATGGTTTGGGAGACGACGTGCTCAAGATATTTGCAAACATACTTCAGCAAACCTTTCGAGTGACGGATCGGATCGCGCGGTATGGCGGCGATGAATTTGTCATCGTCCTGACCGACACACCGGAAGATATCGCAACTACCGTGCTCGAACGTTTTCGTATGCGGGTTACCGAATACGATTGGCTTGCGCTTGGGTTAACCACCGGAGTTTCTGCATCGATTGGTGTCACGTCATTCATAGGCGGTGAAACGATTGAAAAAACGCTCGAACGCGCGGACAGCGCGCTCTACGCTGCAAAGTCAGCCGGGCGCAACCGCGTTCGCGTGTCGGCCATACCTCACATGGTTTGACGCGGCGCTCACAGCTTGACACCCTTCTACCCCATAAAGGTCCGCATGGGGTAGAAGGTCATGCACGGAAGCCATCTCCGACACAGGGAATCAATATCTTCGATGTGATCCTGTTTCCGTATTTACGTCATATATCAAGTCATTGCAGGTTAGGCGCGTACTCGTTGTTCTTGTATGCCGAGCAGAAGGCGGTCTCATTGCCGGCATACGTCGGATCCATCTTGACCAGCGCGGGGCGTATCGCGTTCCAGACATTGTTATGGCCCTCGTTGGTGGCATCGTCCCTGACGACCATCACAAGATCAAGACCGGGATGGAGGACGACTTTCTGTCCGCCAGCACCCGCAGCCCATTTGACGCCGACATCATGACGTTGAGTGCAGGTAGTATTACCGCCGTTGCAATGAGGCGCCTCAAAAAACGGACGATGCGGATAGCCCGGCCAGATCGATACCGGCGCACAGTTGGGATCATTGCTTCCGGAGGAGTACTTCCAGTTCTTGAGTGAATTCATCATGAACAGATAACCGTAGCCGGTATTGGTATCCTCGAAGGCAGGATGGCCCATCCGGTAGATATATTCCTCGCTGAGGATGCGTTGTCCGCTCCACATGCCTTTGCGCAGCGTAAGCAGCCCCAGACGCGCCATATCGCGGACGCTGCTGTTCATGCTGTAGGCGACCGTCTCTCCATTCCATGCGGTGGAATGCATGCCGATCTTTTCGAATAGCTGCGTTTTTGCCAACTGTGCCATGGTCGTCACGCCCGGAAAGGCGGTAGGTTGTCTTGCCAGCGCTTTCTCGACAATCGGGATCAGCTTGTCGATTTCACGCCAGCCGAGGGCGTCGTAGCTCCAAGTGCCCTTCTTGCCATACGCCAGGCTTGACTTGGTGGATGTCATTGCCAGCACATGAGCGACTTTGGCCTTTGAATTGATATTGCCCATTTGATACCAGCTCAAATAGTCAGATACAGGCGACTCATCGGAAAGGTTGGTCTTGGTGGTAGCGATGCCCACGGTAAGGCTGGCCATCATCTTGGTGATCGACGCGACATGATAAGTACCGGTGGTGTTTCCGTATTCATGACACAGCTTCCCGTAACGCACGATCGCATAGGGATTGCCGTTCATCTTGCTGTCCGCCTCCGCAAGCAGCGTTGGATCGAGGCCGCATTGGCTGGCCACGTTGCTTGGAGCGACACGGACCCACTCGTTTAATCCTGGATCATTGGCGTGTACCTGCCCTGTGTAAAAGAACGCTGCAGAGAGCGCGATTACGATAATTTTTTGTTTCATTTTTGTCTCCGTTATTTATGAAAATTCGGTCCTATTTAGAACTCTTCCCTGGATGCGGCGTATTAGTGGCCTGGACTCCTTTCTGTTCAATCTGCCAATTCAATCCTTGTATTGGCAGTCCGTCGTTTTTAACGCTGTATCAGCTCTTCGAATTGCATCACCATCAGCTCTCATCTGGCTCGTTGCATTACACCGGCTTGCTGAAGAACATGCAGGTTTTCCGCCACTTGGTGCAACGGATCTTTCCCGACATCTTCGGCTGGCTGCGGCATTGCTCCGCCTGCGCGCAGTGCCGCGACAGCCTGTCGATGCCGTGTTTGTTCTTCGCCAAACCATGTCCCGGCGACATCGGCGCCAAGCATGCTTTCACGCAGCGCGGCAAGTTGCGACACCCATGCGTCGAACTCATCGATGTAAGCGGACACCGGTAACTCTTCGGGACTGCCGGAAGTTGCTGAGCGCTGCGACAGCAACCGGTTATAGGCCGACGTGTAGGTTAAATACGAATCGAGAATTTTTACCGCCTCACTGTATGCGGGCGCCGGCAGTGCAGCCTTGAGGTACGCATACAACCTGTCGACATTTGCGGGGCTTTCGTCGCGCATGCCGTCCCTGAGGAAGTCGTCAAATACCTTGCGCAGTGCAATATTGACGACAAGGCGCTGATCGCTTGTTGTCACCAATCCGTCGGAATGCGTGATTTTGGGACTTGCCGATGCCGGTCCGGTGTTGAAAGAGGAAGAAGTGAATACACCAGGTCCGAAGCGCACTGGCACAATTTCAACGGATCTTGAAGGCGTTAAACGTGCAACCGCCGGCTCAGGTGTACCGGGAAAGCTCAAGATAACCAGCAGGCTCATTACGGTGCATATCGCACCCGTCAACCACCACGATTTCATCGAATGAAACATTATCATGCCTCCCCTATTCTCGTGAGTCGCCGACTCAAGACGGCTCACGAGACATTTAAAGATCACTCGTATTTTGCTGCCGCAAGGACCGCGATTGCATACGAGTACCGCCATTCATTCAATAACGGTCGAAATACGCCTTCACGCCGGTAGCGCCCACGTTGTCTGCGGTGAACACATGGCCCCCGGAATGTTCCAGCTTCTCAGCCGGAATGCCTTGTGCAACCAGCTTGTTGTAGTAGGTGCGCATGGTGGAGATGGGTACCGTGAAGTCGCCGGTACCATGCCAGAACTTGGTCGGCGGGTGATTGGCCGGCAATGTCGGTACGCTGCAGGAAGCAGAACAGGTGGCGTAGGAGGCGGCGATGATGCCCAAGGCTTTCCATTCGCCTCCGCTGTTGAAGGTCACTGCCATGCGGCTGGTATTGAAGCCGCCGCTCGACATGCCAAAGGCATAGCGCCGGTTCATGTTGTACTGGGACGCCGGACCGAAGTTACCACTGATAATTTCGCCAAAGAGATCCGGGAAAAACTTATAGTCCTCGCTTCCCGAATAAGTGAACGCGACGTTCGTGTCCCAGTAGTTCGTACCAAAATGCGCTGCTGATACCGGCGCCACGATCGCATACTTTTTCCCGGTGCCTGTAGGGTCGTCAAGCAGCTCATGGAACATTTTCGGTATGTAGATACCGCCGGAACCTGCCGTCGCCTGGACCACGAATGGATTGGTTCCGACCGGCACGGTGGGGTGGTAGAAAAAGGCGACAGGCCAGCCGCCGGCCGGAGGCGCACCCTCCGGCACTTGCCAGCGCACCTGTCTTTTTTTACTGATCCCATATTTGTCGACAAAGGTGAGATCCCGAGTCTGATGGATGCAGGTCCAGTCTCCTGCCGCGTTGGCCGAGCAACGTGCCGCCGCGGCCTCAGGAATATGCGCCACCGCTGCCGTTACGGCGGCCGCCGCAAATAAAAAACACTTTCTCAATGTGCTTGCAATTGGCTTGGTCGTGGCACCTTGCGCGATTATCTTTTTCATTTTGTCTCCGTTTTTATATTGAATAAGAAGCGATGCGGGTTTCCTTTTTCTTACTGCATTTTTCTAGAGAATTGCTCTTTTCGTTGTCGCCTCCCATACGCAATTTTAGAAATTGAGCCGCTGCGCTTCAGGCGGACTCTATGAATTCCAACATAGGCAACCCAACTTTAACATAGGGTTACCTATTTTAAAATAGGTAACCCTATCTTTTCTTAATTTGTTTCCTTTTTGTCGAAAGCAGCGGCTTTTAGCCGTGGGCACGACGGCGCGAGACTCACCTTCGTGGAAACGTGGGAATCAAAGCCATATTGAAACAACAACAATGGGAACAGCAGCTCACCTGGATATACCGCTATGGAGTTCGAGTTATGCGAATGGCATGAACTATAATGACCAGCTACAGGTTACCGCTATGTCATGCTTGAAAAGGGATGCCGGCTGCGGAAGTCCGGGAAGCCATTTGTTCAACACGAGCAGCAGGGAAGGAAATGGAAGTGCCGTCCGAGAAAACAATGCCCGAATCCGCACGCCGCGCAAAGCCAAAACGCGTCCTCTCTCCCGACGACTGGATCGATGCGGCGACCGATATGCTGATCAGTAAAAGCATCGATGCCGTCCGTGTCGAATCGTTATCCAGGGACCTTGGCATCACGGTAGGAAGCTTCTATTATCATTTCAAGGATCGGAACGATCTGCTCTCAAAATTGCTGAAAAGATGGCATGAGAGAACGACGGCGCACGTTGTGCGCGTCTTTGAAGAGCAGGTTTTTACCGCTGAAGAAGCGCTCGGCGAAATCCTGGCGCTTCCCTTTCACGGCCTCACTGCCCGCCGCGCGGCGATGATCGAATTCGCCATCCGGGCGTGGGCCAGGCGCGACGAGATGGCGCGCCAGGCAGTGCGAGAGGTGGACGAGCAACGGCTCGCATATTATGCGCTGGGCTTCCAGGAGGTAGGCTTCAGCAAATCGGAAGCCTCCAGCCGCGCCTTCCTCCTATATAGTTTTCAGCTGTCGCAGTCGTTTTTATGGGAAGTCAATGACGACAAGACGCGAAAAAGACAGTTGCACTTCACGAAAGAGCTGCTGCTGAGCCCGTTGCGGGGGAAGTAAACGTCATCGCCACTCCGCCGTGATTTGAACGATCAAGTTGGAACTACTGCAATTCAGCGCATCGGAGACATCCCGAGCGCGGTCGCGGTATAGCCGCCACGATCAAGTAACTATTTCGGGCCGTATTCCAAGTCATAGGCGCGAGCATTCTGCATTTCTTCCGCCTTGTAGTGGCGGCGTAACAGAGCGTCTACGTTTTCCTGCCGATTCTGTTCACTCATTCCTGTGCTTAAAATCGCGTTTTTTTGTTGCAGGAATGCCTGGTAGCGCCGCTCCCATTCGGCCTGCTGCGTTTCCATGTCGGAGATGATTTGAGCTTCTTGCGCGCCCAGGCTTTGCTGTCGAAGCTGCTGCACTTCCGACTCGGGCGCTCCACGTCCGCGTAACAGCGCAACCTGCCGTTCCATCAGCTGTTGCGCTTGGGCGCTCTCGTCTTTTTCAAGAGCGCCTTCTTCAGAGATCGTTTTGCGCAGCGCTTCGAGGCGCGTCGATTTCTCGAATTTGCTCAAGTTTGGGTCCGCCTGAATACGCGTGGCTTGGATGCCGAATCGAGATTGCGCCTCGCCTGCTGCGAAAAGTGCATCTGCCACTTGCGCGCCAAAGTGGGCTCGCCGCAAGGCAATGGTCAGATTGAGCCTTGCCTCCGCCGTAGTGGTATCGGCATTGTGCGGTTGCGCTTCGATTTCGGATTCAGCCTTGCGGTACGCAATGTAGGCGTGCAGGAAGCGGTGTGCATCACGCGCGGCATGGTCCGGCAGCCCTTCTTTGCAGCGCTCCTCCAGACGCGCCAGATCGTTGCGACTCGGGTGCTCAGGCAGTTGCGCGAGCAACACATCAAGTCCGACCATCACGCTTGAGTTGATGATGAGTTCGCCATTCGGGCCGATTGCGAATATGGGCACGCCGCCAGGCTGCAGCGGTGAACCGTGCGATGCAGCCGGGAGCGTTCCGGGCCCGAATTGCGCTGCAGCCGCGGCAGACCGGACGGTTGCCGGCGATGTCGGCGACTCTTCATCCTTGCCTGCCGGATACAGTATGTAGGCCATGCCTATCGCCATGAGCGCCAAAGCCAATGCAGGAGTCGGTTTCATGATGAATGGCTCTTATTCATGCTGAATGATTTCGATCTTTGTATTTTGCATGAACTGCCGTACCCGGTCTTGTACTTTTTCCTGCAATATCTGCGTGCGCAATATATCGCGCATATCGTCGAATACCGGCTTCCGCAGATCGCGTTTTCCATCCACTCGAATTACATGCCAGCCATAGCTGGTTTCGATCGGCTTGCGGGTGTAGCCGCCAATCTCAAGCGCAGCTGCGGCCTCGGCAAACGGTTCGACCATCTGGTTCAACATCAGCCACCCGAGGCTACCGTCCTTCTTGCTTTGCTTATCCATAGAGTGCCGGCGTGCAAGCTTTTCGAAGCTTGCACCCTTCTCGATATCGTCGATCACGGCCTTCGCCGCAACCCCGTCTTTCAAAAGGATATGGCTGACCTTGTATTCCTGGTCCGGCTTCTGTGCCGCATAACGCGCCGCAATCTCGGCCGGCTCTATGGTGATCTCGTCGATCAGTTGGCGAACCAGGTGTTGTTGCAGCAATGTCTTGTATTGCAACTCCGCTTCTGCGGCGATGTCCGCCCGCAGGTGCAGCCCGCGTTCTTGCGCTTTCTGAGCGAGCGCCTCCATGACGATCAGCTTATCCATCAGCCCGGCACGGTCGGTGGCGAGCATCGCCCTGCGCCTTTCTTCCGCGTCTTCAGGCGTGTCTTCGTTGTAAGGATTGGGTACGCCGACCTGAGCCTTGAGCAACTCGTCGTGCAGGGCGCGTGATATCGGTTGCCCATTGACGGTCGCAACAGGTCCGGCCTTGGATTGATGCGGCGATACCGGCCTTGGATGATCGGCCGCATGCGCCAGTATGCCGGCCGCCATGAAGGCAAGCGCACTGCACCAGCGACGCCACGCAGTACTGTTCGAATCCATGCATGTCCTTCTCGATGACTGCTTTCAACCAACGCAGCAAGCGCCCTGCCCGAGGCAAATTCGCAGGACGGTGTCGCAAAACGACGGAACTGCAATTCCGCTGCCGCGGCGGCCGGGATGGCCGCCGCGCTCCTTGCACTCTTACTTCAGTTGATCACGTGTTTGCTGATAAACGCTCGCATCGGTAAGCAGACTGTTATGGCTGACGTTGGCGGTCTGGGTGCTGCTGCCGCATTTCGCATTTTCTGCCGGGATGATCACGCCGTCATTGGCAGACCACAAGGACCGGTCGCAGCCTTTACCGGCCAGTTCATTCAAGAACGTGGAGTTGGGCCGCATCTCATAACAGGCCGGGTCGTAGCATGAGTATGCCGATTGCGTGCCCTTGTGCGGAGTGCCGAGGGAGACGAATCGGCGCATATCTGCCGTGCCTCCCAATTTGGCACGATACCAGCGCGATACCAGGCCGCCGTTGGAATGCGCGACGATGCTGACCGTTTCATTGCCGTTATTTTTACGTACCGTGGCAACAAAATTTTTCAATGCGCCGGCGCTCGTCTTGTTGCTGTCCGTCGTCGACTTGTAGCCGAAGCGGTACAGCTTTGCAGACGGATAGCCGTCGCTGGTGAAACGATTTACCATCGTGTTGAAATTCGAGGTCGAGCCGGTATAGCCATGAACGAAAATGATCGGCTCATTCTGCGCCCATGCATTGCTTGCCGTGACAGCGAACATAGCGGCCACGACCATAATATTTCTCAATATTCTGCTTTTCATTTACTTGTCTCCGTTGATTTTTGGATGGTTTTTATTCATGCCGTGCCAAGAGGCGCGGGAACTGAAACGGCGTTTTGAGCCGTGAGGAGGCGATGTTCAGCCGCAGTAGCGGAGAGGAATGGGACAACGCGGGTAACGCGCTATGGGACATATTAGTGCACGTGTCTCACGCGTCAAGCTTCTATCGTTGAGGAATTCCTCTAATTAGGACCGATGGCACACCATATCGGGCTGTGAATTGAATGCTGCTCCGCACCAATCCGCTATATGAAGGCGGTACAATGGTGGCTTCTTCGTCAACAACACGAATTGAGATCCGGCTTGAACGATAAACCTCAACAAAGCACCGCGTCTTCGAGGCTGCGCCAGAGCCACGAATCTCAGGTTGCAAAAGCATCGCCTGCGGACGCGTTTGCCGCGGCGAAGAAGGTTATTCTGAAAGGCGCCAAACTTGATATGAGCGCATTGGCCGCCGAGCTTGGGATCGGACGGGCCACACTTTATCGCTGGACAGGCGACAGGGAACAACTGATCAAAGAAGTGCTCGCAATATTTTTACAAGACACTTTTGCCTGGATCGACAGACGCCTGGACAAAGAAAAAATTGAGGGGCCGGAGCGGTTTGCCAGAGCGGTCGAAGATATGATTCGTGCCCTGACGAAGTCGAAACCGGTGTACTGGTTGCTCCGCAACGAACCTGACGTGGCATTACGGATCCTTACCGGCGGTGGCGTAAATTCACTTCAGACCGTGACCATGGAAAAACTGGTCGGCATCATCGAACAAGAAGTCGAAAAAGGCAACTATCGTCCCCGGCTGGAACCGCGCCTGCTGGCGTATACCACGGTAAGACTGGTAGACAGTTTTGTGTACGGCGACATTATCGCTGAAGTCCCGCTCGATTTTGCTGCAGCCAGTCGAGTTATCCGAAGTCTGCTGTAGCGCTCCGCGCAGCCGCCAATCCAATTCGAAAAATTTGCGCGGCTTTACGGCGAGATGTGTCACCTCACCTCCCCGTTCAAACAACAAGCCGTAAATTCCTGCACCAGATCAAAATCGCCTTGGCGGCTCCTCAGCCTTTTCTTCGATGGAAGAGGATTCCCGCGCAGGCAGTTGCCGTCGCTCCTGCACTGCCCCGCTCTCGCGTTGGAAAATCGGGTTCGCGGACTGGCTATTTTTTGGCGATGGCGGAACCGCCGGGCCGCCCGTTCTCGTGGGAAGACTTCCTGATCGAGGTGCCGAACCTCCCATTTGAGCCGGTTTTTTTGATCCGCCATTAACTGTAGACGATCGGCTTTCACCTCCTTGACCGCCTGTGGAGTTGTATGAACTATATTGGCTAGGCCCCCTCGTGAATGTCGAATTTTGAGCCGTAGGCTGGCTTTGTGCGGCATTTGCCGGCGTAGGTGGTTTGCCGGAAGGGCGATATGGGGTACCACCTGCGCTTCCCGGCGCCGCATTCGGGACAGTGCCATAGTAGGCGCCGCCTGGCGGTGCATTATTGGTACGCGGCGCCGGCCGTCCGGAATCAATCACCCGAATAGTGGGCTCATCCTGGGGAGGCGGCGAGTTGGATCGCGGTGTATTCCCGGTGACCTTGCCGCCAAACGAAAGTCCCCAATCGTTGACCTTCGATTCCGTAAATCCGCCGGCTTGCTCGATGTTTTCCGCCTTCACGTCCTTGGTGACATTGGTCAAGGTGGTACTGCCCTTGGCGCCGCCCGAATCGATCGTCAACGTTCCATTCTTGGACTTAAAGGAAGCACCATCGAATGTTTCTCTATAATTGACCGACGCGCCGATAGCCTGGTTGCCGCCATTGCCTCTCGTTTGCTCATTTCCCGCCGTTGCTTCCTTCGTGCGGTCCCAATCATTTCTGCTCGGGCTGGGCGATGCGCCCACCACCTTGCCAACGGCTTGCTCTTTCGTAAACTCGGGCCTGGTCACGCGCTCGCCATTCGCAAAATCAAGTATCTTTTCCGCGATGCTGTCGGGTTTCCTGTAGGCGGGATTTTTCCCGTTGCTGGTCGCGCCGGTGGTGGTGTCAAATTTGATCCGGCTGGCATCAACGCTGAAGCTGAGCGTTGAGCTATCCGCGGTCCCCGCCACGACGTTGCCTTCCGTGCTATGCACGGTAATGTCGCCATCGCTCGATTCCACCTTGGTTCCCTTGAGCTTCAAATCGCCTTTGGATGTGATCGTGATGCCGCCTTGTGCAGTCACGGCGCTTCCCGTCTCAACCGTAGTGGCGGTAACGAACGCTTTGAGGCCTTGCGAATCGCCGCTTCTCACCATTCGGGTGGCCGGCTCGCTGCCATCCGCCTTGTTCGTGGTGGCATCGATGCTGTTGGTTGATGCGCCGCCCGATGCGTCGATGCCGCCCGCGAGACGGGTACTCTTGGCGGCATCGAAATTCACGCTCCCCTCGGTGGAGGTGACCGCAATGCTTCCCGCAGCGGCATCCAGCTTGGTGCCCTCGAATCGCAGGTCGTTCTTGCTGGTAATGCTGACGTTGCCGCCGGTCGCGTTGATGCTG
>Ga0156087_1067_pt1 | contig 22917 bp, 20 predicted proteins | sample RifCSPlowO2_02_FD_107740 | JGI IMG/M metagenome (GOLD analysis project Ga0156087, IMG submission 107740) | Burkholderiales bacterium RIFCSPLOWO2_02_FULL_57_36 | reverse complement strand
TTGCTCCTCGTATTACCTTCCCAGGGCCTTGCCGCACGGCGGAGGAAGGAATCCCGCCGTGCGCCGAAACGTGGGTCAACCCCAACGCATCACTATTATCAATACGATCAATCCAAGTGCCGACTATGCCTGCGCCGCCAATTTGTCGCCGCCGATGCGCTGTGCATCAATCCACGCATCGAGCGTTTGTTCCCGTTCCCGGGGCAGATGCAAGCCCAGTTTTGAGCGCCGCCACAAGATGTCGGTAGCGCAGGTGGCCCACTCATGCTCGATCAAATAGATCACTTCGGCCAAAAATAGTCCTGTTGCAATTTCCTCCCCCATGTCGGCCAAGGCCTTGCGATTCATCAACAATGTGTGAATTCGTGTGCCATAGGCGCGCGCATAACGCGCCACCAGTTTGGCCGGCAGCCAGTGATACTGCTGTTGCAGCCCCTCGACATATTGGGCGAATTCCAGCACCGATCGGTCGACCGGCTTTGCGCCGAACAGGTCGCCGCCGGGCATGCAGGCATCGGCAGTCCAGCCGGCCTGCCGATTGCCCAGCTTGGGCGCGATCATGTCGACCGCCTCTTCGGCCAGCTTGCGGAAAGTGGTGATCTTGCCGCCGAAGATCGACAGCATCGGCGCGCCTGCGTGGTCGAAATCGAGGCGGTAATCGCGTGTCACGCCGGAGGCATCGGACGATTCGTCTTCCACCAGCGGCCGCACGCCGGAATACGACCACACCACATCGGCCGGCGTGATCGGTTTCTGGAAATAGCGGCTCGACAGTTCGCACAGGTAGGCGATCTCATCCTGATCGATTGCAACCTTGCCTGCGTCGCCGCGGTATTCGAGATCGGTGGTGCCGATCAGCGTGAAATCATGTTCGTATGGAATCGCGAAAACCACCCGGCCGTCCGGATGCTGGAAGATATAGGCATACGGATGATCAAACAGCTTCCTGACCACGATATGGCTGCCCTTGATCAGCCGCATCGATTTTTCAGAGGGACGGCGCACGGCGGTTTGCAGGAAATGCGCCGCCCACGGACCGGCGGCGTTGATCAGGCAGCGCGCATTGACCATGATCGCTTCGCCGGCCGCAGGGCGCAAAGTTGCATGCCAACGGCCGTCTTGCGGCACCGCCGATTCGCAGCCGGTGCGGGTGAATATTCTTGCGCCTTTTTCCGCCGCATCGATCGCATTCAGCACGACCAGCCGTGCATCGTCGACCCAGCCGTCGGAATACACGAAGCCGCGCTTGAATTGCGGCTTCAGCGGCCCGCCGGCGGCGTGCTTGCGCAAATCGATGCCATGCGAACCGGGCAGCAACTTGCGCCGCGCCAGATGATCGTACAAGAACAGGCCGGCGCGAATCATCCAGGCCGGACGCTGCCTCTTGTCGACTGGTGTCACGAAGCGTATCGGCCACATGATGTGCGGGGCGGCGCGCAGCAGCACTTCGCGCTCGATGAGCGACTTGCGCACCAGGCCGAATTCGTAATACTCAAGATAGCGCAGGCCGCCATGAATCAGCTTGGTGGCGGCCGACGAGGTATGTGAAGCAAGGTCGTCCTTTTCGCATAGCACGACCGACAAACCGCGCCCGGCCGCATCGCGCGCGATGCCGACACCGTTGATGCCTCCGCCTACCACCAGTAAATCGCAGTCAATCATGTCTCGCGCTCGTTTTATCTTTTATGGTTTTAAATGCGCCATGCAGAAGCGGCCAGCCGATTAAATCCGGATAGTTTCGTAGACCGCAACCTTTCTCAATGAGATGTCGTTGAACAGTTCCGCGGCACAAAGCCGCTGACGAAAACTTGGCAACTATATTGCGTTGCCTACCGCTAAAATAGCGCTATTGGCTTCGTGTAAGTATATACAATACGACAAAAAACGAAATTAAATCAACAAAATAATGCGAAATATGATTCGTTTATTTTCGCTGAAGGAATTTTTAATCGTTAATGGAGATTCCGCATGACGCTTAATCCCAGGCAAAGACGCCTGCTCGACGCGGTCCGGCAGCATGTGACGGTATCGGTGGAAGACCTGGCGCAACAGCTCGATGTCACGCCGCAAACCGTCCGCCGCGATATCAAGCTGATGGAAGAGGCCAAGCTGCTGGCCCGCTATCACGGCGGCGTCGGTTTGCCGTCATCGGTGCAAAACATCGATTACAGCCAGCGCAAGATTCTCAATATCGATGCCAAGCGCCGCATCGCGGCCGCAGTCGCCAAGCATGTACCGCCGGACTGTTCGCTGCTGATCAACATCGGCACCACCACCGAAGAAGTGGCGCGCGCATTGGTCCACCACCAGAATCTGCATGTGGTGACCAATAATCTGAACGTGGCGGCGATCCTGTCGGAGCATTCGAATTGCGAAGTCATTCTTGCCGGCGGCATCGTGCGCGGGCGCGATCGCGGCATCGTCGGCGAAGCGACCATCGACTTCATTCGCCAGTTCAAGGTCGATATCGGCATCATCGGCATTTCAAGCATTGAGCCGGACGGCACGCTGCGCGATTTCGACTCACGCGAAGTCAAGGTCGCGCAAGCGATCATCGAACAATCGCGCGAAGTATGGCTGGTGGCCGATAGCGACAAGTTCGGACGGCAGGCACTGGTGCGCATGGCGCATCTGTCGCAGGTTGATATGCTGTTCACCGATGCGAAGCCGCCCGAGCCGTTGGTCAAGATGCTGAAAGATGCGCATGTCAAGCTGGTCATTGCGCCTTGAACGGCGCCAACAGACAGGCGACAATCATGACGGATCAATCAAAAGGAAGTCATGAGCTTCATCATTAATCCGGATTGGTGGGAAACCGCCAGCTTCGTGGTCACGGTCATCGCACTGCCGTTCGCAATTTTCCTGTTTCTGTTCGAGCGGCGCAAGGAACGCGACTCCGAAGATGAGGAGGCATATCAGCTGCTGCAGAACGCCTACACCGATTTCCTGAAAATCGTGCTCGACAATCCCGATCTGCAATTGCGCAGCGCGACCGCGCAGCTTGCGCTTAACAGTGAACAGCGCGAGCGCCAGCTGATTGTGTTCGAGATGCTGATTTCCCTGTTCGAACGTGCCTACATCGTATCGTACGAGCCGGACCTGAAGGGTGTGGCGCTGCGCCGCTGGAATTCCTGGGACGACTACATGCGCGAATGGTGCCGCCGCGAGGATTTCTATCATTTGTTGCCGCATTTGCTGCGTGGCGAGGATGCGGATTTCTCCGCTTACATTCGTGCGCTTGCCGACCAGGAGCATGGTGTCGAAACGGCAATGAAAAGGCAAGCCGCGACGCCTTAGCCGTCTTAAGCGTCCGCTTATCGGCGATAATACGGGCTTCTCCAAAGCCAGCCGCAGATTCCGATGCCTACTTCTTTCGCCCCGCTTAAAAACGATACTTTCCTGCGCGCTTTGATGCGCCAGCCGACCGAATACACGCCGTTGTGGCTGATGCGCCAGGCCGGCCGCTATTTGCCCGAATATTGCGCCACCCGCGCACGCGCGGGTTCGTTCCTCGGGCTTGCTAAAAATCCGGATTATGCAACCGAAGTGACGTTGCAGCCGCTCGACCGTTACGCGCTCGATGCGGCGATCCTGTTTTCCGACATCCTGACCGTGCCGGACGCCATGGGCCTGGGCCTGTATTTCGCCGATGGCGAAGGACCGAAGTTCGAACGTCCGCTGCGCGATGAAAAGGCGGTCATGGCGTTGCGCGCCCCGGACCTCGGTTCCTTGCAATATGTGTTCGACGCAGTGACCCAGATCCGCACCGAATTGAACGGACGGGTGCCGCTGATCGGTTTTTCCGGCAGCCCGTGGACGCTGGCGTGCTACATGGTCGAAGGCGGCGGCTCCGACGATTTCCGCTCGGTCAAGACCATGTTGTACAACCGTCCCGATCTGATGCACCACATCCTGCGGACCAATGCCTCTGCGGTCGCCGACTACCTGAATGCGCAAATCGATGCCGGCGCGCAAGCCGTAATGATTTTCGATACCTGGGGCGGGGCGCTGGCGGATGGCGCTTATCAGCAATTTTCGCTGGATTACATGCGCGACGTAGTGGGCCGTTTGCAGCGGGATAAAGACGGCGTTCGGATTCCGTGCATCGTTTTTACCAAAGGCGGCGGTCTGTGGCTGGAGCAAATTGCCGACATCGGCGCCGATGCGGTCGGACTGGATTGGACCGTCAATCTGGCCCAGGCGCGCGCGCGGGTCGGAGACCGCGTTGCGCTGCAAGGCAATCTCGATCCGGTGATACTGTTCGCCAATCCCGACCAGATCCGCAGCGAAGTCGCCAAGGTATTGGAGTCGTTCGGGGCGCCGCAAGCCGGGGCTGGGCACGTATTTAACCTGGGCCATGGCATTTCCCAATTCACACCGCCCGAAGCGGTCTCGGTTCTGGTTGACGCGGTACATGAAATCAGCCGTAACATGCGTGGCTGAAAAATCGTGCGGAAGCGCGCTTTATCGGCCTCACGGCCTGCTAAAGATTCTTGATTTTAAAATATACAGGCGCGCATGGGATTGCCTTGACGCAACACAAACAAGCGCACTTATTCACAAAATAAAAGTGAAGCACCGCAATAAAGGCATATCCGGCAAGTAATGTAATTTATCACTGGAATGTTTTATAACCGCTTGATTTTAAAGTGATTTAAGTTTGCTTCTAAATTAAGCAAACGTCCGGATGGCGCATAAATACGGGGTGTTTCAGGTTAAAGTCAGGTCTTGTCCACAAAGTTATCCACAGTCTTTGTGGATAGCTGGAAAAAGCGCTTAAAAAACCTTGGGTTACTTAGACTTTTAAGGTTTTACATTAAATTGAGACATTCTATTTAAGCTTTCAAGCAGTTATTCTTTGTCTATTCTGCAACGCAAGTAATTTCAGCGCGGACAGATTTGAAAGTCTTTATCGCCGACGAATTTCAGATCCGAAAACTGTTTATCCCATCAAAACAGTCAAGTTTTAAACCGGGAATTCTGATAGTTATTCACATTAAATACACTTGTGCAAAGCAACAAAAAAAATTGTCAAATATATTTTCAAGAAAATTTAATGCTTTCCAAGTGTTTGATTTTAAACAGCTTATATTTTGCTTGCCATTTAAGCGATTTATCGAGACCCGCATAAAATAAGGTGTTTCCCGATGTCAATAGGGTTTTATTCACAAAGTTATCCACAGGCTTTGTGGATAGTTGAAAAAGCGCTTTATAAACGGATAGTTAGCTCACCTTTTCAGGATTTACATTAAGTTCGTGGACTGCCGCATTCTCAAAATTGCGCTTGATACGCCGCTTGACTTTATTTTCGATTACCGGTGGCAGGGCGATATCTCCATTTTGGGAGAGCCGGTCGCCGGACAACTGGCGATCGTGCCCTTCGGGCGGCGTGAAATCGTCGGTGTCATCGTCGAAGTCGGCAACAGCAGCGACTTGCCGCAAGACAAGCTCAAGGATGTGCTTGGGATTCGTGCGCAAATCGCACCGCTGTCCGCGCCGTGGGTGGCACTGTGCCGCTTTGCCGCGGATTATTATCACCGCCCGCTCGGGGAAGTCGCGATTCCGGGATTGCCGAAGAATTTGCGCACCCTGAAATCGACGGCGCTCGATCGAGCATTGAAAAAAATCGGCAAGGATCTGGCCGTGCACGATGCAACACCGGCAGGCATGACGGTGCTCAATGCGGATCAACAACAGGCTGCGGATACGATTGCCGCTGCCGAAGGCTTCGCGCCTGTGCTGCTGTACGGCGTGACGGGCAGCGGCAAGACGGAAGTGTATCTGCAGGCGGCAGTCCAGATCCTGATGCGCAGCGCGCAAAAGGAAGAGCCGGCGCAGATTCTGATCCTGGTGCCCGAAATCAACCTGACACCGCAGTTGGAAAACAGCGTGCGCGCGCGTTTCCCCGGCGTGATGGTCGCTACCCTGCATAGCGGGCTGGCCGAAGGCGAACGGATGATGCACTGGCTGGCCGCGCATCACGGACAGGCACGCATCATACTTGGCACGCGTCTGGCAATCCTGGCATCGCTGCCGCATTTGAAATTGATTGTCATCGACGAAGAGCACGATCCGTCATACAAGCAACAGGAAGGCTTGCGCTATTCGGCTCGCGATCTGGCTGTCTGGCGCGCTCGGCAACTCGCGATTCCGATCGTGCTCGGCTCGGCGACGCCGGCGCTCGAGACCTGGCACCACGCACAGTCGGGGCGTTACCGGAAACTGGCGTTGCCGGCCCGCGCGATCAAGGACGCGGTCTTGCCGAAAGTGCGGCTGATCGACATGGAGCGCGACAAGCCCGCCGACGGCATCACGTCGACCTTGATCGCCGCATTGAAACTTCGTCTTGAAAAAGGCGAGCAATCGCTACTGTTTCTCAATCGGCGCGGATATGCGCCGGTGATCAACTGCGATGCATGCGGCTGGGTCAGCAACTGCACCCGCTGCACCTCGTTCATGGTGCTGCACAAGCCCGAACACCGGCTGCGATGTCATCACTGCAGCCTGGAGCTGCGCATTCCGAAATCCTGTCCCACCTGCGGCAATGTCGACCTGCAACCGCTCGGCCGCGGCACGCAGCGCATCGAGGAAAACCTGCAGCGTTTGTTTTCACAAGCACGAATACTGCGTATCGACGCCGATTCGACGCGTCGCAAAGGCAGTGCGCAAGCCGCGTTCGATAGCGTGCACCGCGGCGAAGTCGATATCCTGATCGGCACCCAGATGGTCGCCAAAGGGCATGACTTCAAGAATCTGACCCTGGTCGGAATCCTGAATCCCGACACCGCCTTGTTTTCACATGACTACCGTGCCAGCGAACGCCTGTTTGCCCAGCTGATGCAGGTTGCCGGGCGTGCCGGGCGGGCCGCGCAAAAAGAAAATGGCAGTGCCAGCGAAGTGCTGATCCAGACACGCTATCCGCAACATCCGTTGTACGCAGCGGTTATCGGACATGATTACGACAGCTTTGCCGCGGTATTGCTGGAAGAGCGCCGCCACGCCGCGCTGCCGCCATTTGTTTACCAGGCGCTGCTGCGTGCCGAAGCGAAGGAGTTGCAATCCGCGCTTGAGTTCCTGCAATTGGCGAGCGAATGCATCGAGCATCCCGGCATCACGATGAACGATCCGATCCCGATGACCATGACCCGTGTCGCCAATGTCGATCGCGCGCAATTATTGATCGAATCCGCATCACGCCCGGCGCTGCAAGCTTTTTTGACTGTATGGATTGCCGCACTGCGTGACATCAAGACGCGCGCACGATGGTCGCTGGAAGTGGATCCGGTCGATATTTGATGTCGGCGGCTACAGTCCACTAGCGCCGCCGCAGATTAACCATCACGATTCCGGCCAATACCAGTGTCGCGCCGCCGGCGAAGCGCACCCCAATCGGATCATCCATCAACACCACGCCGAATCCGACGCCGAACAAGGGCGTCAGAAATGAAAACACCGAAATACGCGACGCAAGATAAAGCCGCAGCATCCAGAACCACGCCAGAAAACTGACAAAGCCGACCACTACCGATTGAAAAAACAGGCTGATCCAGACAATGCCTGTCATCGAAAACGAGGTTGCCTGACCCAGGACTGCGGCGATCACCAGCAGGATGACGCCGGCGCCGCCGAGTTGATACAGCAGCGTCACGGTCGGCGGCGCTTCAGACAGCGCCGAGCGCCTGATCAGCACGGTGGTCGCCCCCCAAAACAATCCTCCAAGAACGCCCAGGGCATCACCCAGGAGCATGTCGGCCCAGTCACGGCTTTGCTCCGAAAAGCCGTTGGAAAATGCCAGCGCGATCCCGGCAAACGCCGCCAGCACGCCGAGCCATTGCAGCGGCCCCAAACGTTCGCCGGGAACCAGCCAATGCAAGCCGAGTACCGTGAAAACAGGCGCGGTATACAGGAACACCGACATATGCGACGCAGTCGTATATTCGAGCCCGACCGATATGCATAAAAATTCAATCGCAAATAATACTGCTGCGGCCAGCCCGGGCCAGAACGTGCCGCTTGGTGCCGAAACGCCGCCGCGCCACCAGATCAACACGCACACCAGCAGCGCCGCAATGGAAGAGCGCAGGCCGGTTTGCATGATCGGGCTCATGTCCGGCGCCGCAATTTTGACGGCAACTTGCTGCAGTCCCCAGATCACGCACAGGACCAGCATCAACGTCATTGCAAATGTATCCAGCGGCTTTCGGACTGCAGTCATTTTTCTTTTTGTATAAGCGTGGATCAGGGCGCCGCACGGCAAAACCTGACCGGCTAGCCGGGCCGCGCATATTGCAGGTGTTGCGAAGATTGAAAACGACGTACGCCAGACCACTCGGCACGCTGAGAGGTTACCAGAAAGAAGGTGCCGGAGTTTTGAAAGGTGCTGGGCACAGCAGAACACTACCCAGCCAACTCCCCTGGATGGACTGTCGGCGTGCCGCCGTCCCGGACAGCGCCGACTGTGACAAAAGGCCCGGCGGCTATGAGCCTGGCGCCGCCTTGTCCTCGATCAGCGCAGGTGGGGAAATCGGATCAAAATCCTTCCAGTCGCCATCGACAATGGTCCCCTCGGTACGTTCGATATCCTCGGCGCCCAATGTCCGTAATACTTCAATTGCCTGGCCTTCATTGGCCGGCTCGGGCACGCTGACGGCAACAACCATGCCGGCCTGGCGGATCGGCACTTTGTTTTCCTCCACCGCCTTGCCGTTATCGTCCATCTTGTTAAGTGCGCCGACCAGCGATCCGATGTGCCCGCCGACAAAAGCACCGGTCACCGCGCCGAGCGGGCCACTGACCGGTGCCGTGGCCGCGCCGATCGCGGCGCCGACGGTGCCGCCGGTCGCCATTCCCGCCGCGCTGCCCACTGGACTCTCTTTGGCGCCGGGAGATTTATCACGATCGCCGCCTATCGCATACTGGTTATGCTGCCCCGGAGGATTGACATAAAAAGAACTTATCTGCGCCGCCGAAAATCCCTTGCGAACCATTTCGGAAACCACTTCATGGGCACGGGCTTGCTGCTCGAATCTGCCTGCAATAATGGTAGTCATATGCGCCTCTCCTTCAGCGATGATTATCTGGTGTCATATCAATATGACACGCCGAAATCCGTATTAGTTCTGCGCCAGAACTTCCTATCCGCGATTGCCGAAAACCGGTGCTTTCATGATGGGAATGGCTGCCGCATGGAGACGGTATTTCAAGACAACATTGCTTGATTACACAGGCTGTAACCCGGCCCGCAATTTGCATACATGCCGCGTTCTTGGATCTGTGTGATGAAGGAAATCCGCCAATGGCCGATTTTTCAGACAGTGTCGGCGCCTCCGATTCGAAGCGTCGTTTGACTGGCGTCCGCGTTATCGATGTGGATGGTCAAGCGGCGGAAATTATCTTGTTTAACGAAAAAGAACCGAATCCAACGGTCGCTGTACAACTTGAACATGGACCGGAAATCGTTTTTCCGCTCAATTTGCTGAGCATGCAAGACAACAATGAATACCGCCTGCCGTTTTCATTCGCTGCACTGCAGAACCAGGCAACCGATTCGAAGCAAGTTGTCTTTCCGGTAGTGGAAGAACAATTGCAGGTCGACAAGCGCTTGGTCGATACCGGCAAAGGAATTCGCGTTCGTAAAACGGTTTCCGAACATGAGCAAGTCGTTGACCAACCGGTGCTGCAAGACGAACTGATCGTTGAGCATGTGCCGGTCGGGCGAATGGTCGCTGCTTCCCAGTTGCCGACGACACACTATGACGGCGATACGCTGGTGGTGCCTATTTTCGAAGAAGTACTGGTGGTCGAAAAGCAGGTCCGCCTGAAGGAGGAGGTGCGTATCACTCGCCGCAAACGCGAAAAACACGCGCCGCAAACTGTCTATCTGAAATCGGAACAAGTGTCGGTAGAGCGCTTCGATGAACAAAACGACACCTCTCATTCGGCCGGCATTCCCGAAACTTTCAATCAGGTCAAGTTCGATCCCGGCAAATCCGCCGGCTAAGAAGTCATGTCTTTAACAGGAGATACATCATGGCAAATACCGTAGTAGGCGTTTATGACGATTACGCTCAGGCGCAAAATGCGCTCAATGAATTGCTCGCGTGCGGATTTTCGCGCACCGATGTGCGCCTCAGTCCAGCAGAAGATTCCGCCGAGGCGCGTCAATCCTTGTTGCGTGGCACCGATGCGACGAGTGATCAATCGGATCAAGGATGGAGCGTCGGCAATTTTTTCCGTTCGCTTTTCGGCAGCGACTATAAAGATGAAGATCAGGATATATATTCCGAATCAATTCGCCGCGGCAGTTATTTGCTGACCGTCGACGCAGACACCGACGAGCAACGCGACAAGGCGACCGATATTCTGAACCAATACGATCCGATCGACATCGACGAACGTGCGACGCATTGGCGCAGCCAGGGCTGGTCGAAATACGACAGCACTGCCGCGGCGTTCGATGACAGTGAAATCGCACGTGAACGCAGCGAATATGCGTCCCGGCGCGCGCCGGATATGCAGGGTGGCACGGTCGAAGGGGAAACGCGGATTCCGGTTGTCGAGGAACAGTTAAAGGTCGGCAAGCGCGAGGTACAGCGCGGCGGTGTCCGGGTATTCCAGCGGGTGACCGAGAAACCCGTCCACGAATCCGTGCAACTGCGCGAAGAGCATGTGAACGTCGAGCGCCGTCCCGTCGATCAACCAGCCACTGAAGCCGACTTGGCTGCGTTCGAGGAAGGCGAGATCGAGTTGCGCGAAACCTCGGAAGAAGCGGTTGTCGGAAAAACAGCACGTGTGGTCGAAGAGGTGGTGGTCGGTAAAGATGTATCCGAGCGCACCGAAAAAATCGACGAGACTCTGCGGCGCACCGACGTTGAAGTCGAACAGTTGGCGGCGCAGGAAGGAACCAGCCGCAACATGACGATGGATGATTCGGATTACCGCAAGCATTGGCAAACCGCATACGGCAGCACCGGCGCCAGGTATGAAGACTATGCGCCGGCCTACAGCTATGGCAGCGAACTCGCAGGCGACCAGCGATATACGGGTCATCGGTGGAATGACATCGAGCCTGAGGTACGGCGTGACTGGGAGTCGAGGAACACCGGCTCGACGTGGGAAAAAGCCAAGGACGCGGTTCGCTATGGCTGGGAAAGAGTGACCAAGTAAACCCTGTGCCGGAACAATTGTTGTTCCGGCACATTTGCGGCACCCGACCCGCCGGTTCGCATCGCAATTCCTGATTGCCGATGCGAACCGGCGTTTTTATCGCTCAGTTAGTTAAGCCGATGCCGCCAGCCGCACCGGTAATTTCGATTACCTGATGGGCAGGCAACTTCAGTTGCATTTCCATGGACGGATTCTGTTCGCCATGGTTTTCTGCGAAAGCATGGCGGGAAAAGAGATGCTTGAGGCGCGAAAGGATACGCAAGTCGTTCGTACAGGCTGAAAATTTTACCGCTTCAATGCGCGTTTTTTCACATTCCCGGAATCGGGCGGCAGCGTGATCGCAGCTCAACTCAACTCGGCGGATCCAGCCGGCCTTCGGAAGACAATTGCCTGATCATCCGGATCGTATCGATATCGGATTCCTGATACGCGGAACGCCGGAATTCATTATAAAACGCCTCGGTCGTTCCCGCGATGTCCGGACTGGCGTCGTCATATTCGAACCGGACGAACAGCAAACCCGGCTGAGGTTCTTCAATTGTCATGTTCAAGCGGGAAGGAGGAATATCCTGCTGTGCCGGTACGTGATACTGCACCTGCTGCTGCGGCAGAAACGTGACATGATCGCGTATGACCACATCGCCATAACGCAATTCACGGTCGACCGCATCAGCGGATCGATGAACGATATCGCAGGCGTCAAGCCACGGCACGAACAATTTTGGACACGACGCGCGCAACATCAGGCCACGCCACAGTTGATCACGCGTGAGCGGATCGATCAATGGATTGAGCGGATCGTTGATTTCAACCAGATGAGTAAACTTCATATCGATATCAGGGCAAAATAAGACGGCCACCGCCTTGCTCTTGGGTCAACAGATAAACATGGGCGGCCGAAAATAGGCCGCCACTGTAACATGATCGAGAATCGACATATCGTCTGGCGCGCCATCACGGAATTAGTTCATGCTGCAGCAAGTCGAATCATCGGATTTCCGGATTTTGTTGCGTACCTTACATGAAGATTCCTCAGCGGCAGTTTCCCCTATTGAATGAAATCGCAAGCTGCCAGGCTTGCGTTGCTCACCTACCCAATCCCCCCAGGCCGGTATTGTCCGCTTCATCCAGTGCAAGGCTCCTGATCATTGGACAAGCACCCGGACGACGGGTGCAGCAAAGCGGCATTCCGTGGAGCGATGCTTCCGGCAACCAGCTTCGCGCGTGGCTGCAGCTATCGGAAACGCAATTTTACGATGCAAGCCGCATCGCGATCGTTCCGATGGGATTTTGCTACCCCGGCAAAGGGACGTCCGGCGATTTGCCGCCGCGGCCGGAATGCGCGCCGTTATGGCATTCGCGTTTGCTGGCATCGATGTCCGACATTCAACTTGCCTTGCTGATCGGCAGTTATGCGCAAGCTTACTATCTTGATAAGCAGGTCAAACCGACATTGACTGCCACCGTCGCACACCATGCGGAATATTTGCCGAAGTTTTTCCCATTGCCGCACCCCAGTCCGCGCAACCGGTTTTGGTTAAGCCGCAATCCGTGGTTCGAGAAAGACGTTCTGCCGATATTGCGCAACAAAGTGCGCGACGCACTCGGATACTGACGATACGGTTTATCAAGCGGTGCGGCGGAATTCGCCATTTGCGGAAATGAAACACTGGCACCGGACAAGTTGGATACAATGACGCGCTACCTGTCTTTTGTCTGCACGCATGTCGAATCCTCCGCAGTTTGGTCTCAATACCCCGCAACGCGAAGCCGTCAAATACCTGGATGGACCGTGTCTGGTATTGGCGGGCGCCGGTTCCGGCAAGACGCGCGTCATCACGCAAAAAATTGCGCATCTGATCGAAGATTGCGGATATGACGCCAAACATGTCGCGGCGCTCACTTTTACCAACAAGGCTGCTGCCGAAATGCAGGAGCGCATCGCCAAGTTGCTGAAAGACCCGAAGCAGGCGAAAAACCTGACCGTGTCGACCTTTCATTCGCTCGGCGTGCAGATCCTGCGGCGCGAAGCGAAAGAACTGGGTTTGAAAGACCGCTTCTCGATCATGGATAGCGACGATTGTTTTTCGATCGTGCAAGACCTTGCAATCACCACCGACAAGCAACTGATCCGGCGCATTCAAACGGCGATGTCGTTATGGAAGAACGGCCTGATCAATCCCGACGATGCGTTGAAAAGCGCGGTTGATGAAGACGAGGCGCAAGCCGCGCGCATTTACCGAAACTATGTCGCGACCTTATCGTCCTACCAAGCGGTCGACTTCGATGATTTGATTCGCCTGCCGGTTGAATTGTTTCGCGGCAACGACGAGGTGCGCGACAAGTGGCAGCGCAAGTTGCGTTACTTGCTGGTCGATGAATATCAAGACACCAATACCTGTCAATACGAACTGGTCAAGCTGCTGGTCACAGGTGTCGGCAAGAAGCCGATGTTCACCGCGGTGGGCGACGACGACCAGGCGATCTACGCATGGCGCGGCGCAACCATCGAAAACCTGAAAACGCTGCAAGTCGATTTCCCCGATCTGAAAGTCATCAAGCTTGAGCAGAACTATCGTTCGAGCACGCGCATTCTGCAAGCGGCCAACGCCGTGATCGGCAACAACCCGAAGCTGTTTGAAAAGTCGCTGTGGTCCGAGCATGGGCTGGGCGATCCGATCAAGGTGATGGGAATGCAGGATGACGAGCAGGAAGCGGAACAGATCGCGATCATGATCTCGGCGCACAGGTTCGAGCGCCGCGCAAAATTTTCCGACTATGCGATTCTGTACCGAGGCAACCACCAGGCGCGCGTGATCGAGCAGTCATTGCGCAAGGAGCGCATTCCGTACACGATTTCCGGCGGCCAGAGTTTCTTTGACCGGGCAGAGATCAAGGACCTGGTCAGCTACCTGCGCCTGGTCGCCAATGGCGACGACGACCCCGCATTCATCCGTGCCGTCACCACGCCCAAACGCGGCGTCGGTCAATCGACGCTGGAAGCGCTCGGCGCGTACGCCGGCCAGTGGCAGTGTTCATTGTTTGAAGCGGTGTTCAAGGGCGGCATCGAATCCAAACTCGCGGACCGGCAGTTGCACCCGTTGCGCGAATTCTGCAATTTCATCAACGGACTCGAAGCGCGTGCAAGCAAGCGCGGTGAGAATGCTGCCGAACTGCTTGATGAAATGATGAAGGAAATCAATTACGAAGCGTATCTGTACGATAGCTTCGACGACCGCCAGGCGCAAAACAAATGGCAAAACGTGGTCGACTTCACCACTTGGCTGAAAGAGAAGGGCACCGGCGGCAAGGATGGCACAGCTGAAGAAAAAAGCCTGCTGGAGTTGACGCAAATGGTCGCGCTGATGACCATGCTGGAAGGCCGCGATGAAGAACCGGATGCGGTGCGCATGTCGACGCTGCATGCGTCCAAGGGTCTGGAATTCCCGCATGTATTTCTGGTCGGCGTGGAAGAGGGAATCCTGCCGCACAAGGGCGACCCCGATGCACCGATCGACACGCTTGCCGCTCGCATCGAGGAAGAGCGCCGTTTGATGTACGTCGGCATCACGCGCGCGCAACGCAGCCTGCATGTCAGCTGGTGCAAAAAGCGCAAGCGCGCACGGGAAAGCGTCCACTGCGACATGTCGCGCTTCATCAAGGAGATGAAGCTGGACGAGGGCGATGCGGTCGCGACCGAAGAAGAAACCATCACGCCGCAGAACCGCCTGGCGAATCTGAAAGCGTTGCTGCAAAAACCGAAGGCGGCTTGATATGCAAGATCTGGCTTGATTGTATATGTCGGGTCGGATTTCCTTGGGTACTGAACAAAATAGCCACATGTCATCACCCCGGGCGCAGGCATAGCGGCGGTTTTGCGGGGCATGGCCTCGTGCCTGTCTCTGGATTTTTGTTATTGCGCTTGTATTTGCATCGCACAACACAGACAATGTACGCAAAATAAAATCCGTTTCGGATCGATACGATGGGTTTAATGCCTCGTCGGAAAAGCGGTTTTTCGAGTGCCTTTTATACCTTCGGGTTAATGATTTGAAGTAGGATTTTTATATGGCCGGCACGAATAACCTGAACCATGCTCACGATTTGGCATTGCAAACGGCACAGACGCCATTGTTGAAAGGAGGCGCGTTGCAAGACGCGATTTTCAACAGTGCCAACTTTTCGTGCATTGCCACGGATACGCAAGGCGTGATTCAAATTTTCAACGTCGGCGCCGAACACGCGCTCGGTTACAAGGCTGCGGATGTAATCGATAAAATCACGCCGGCCGACATTTCAGACCCGCAAGAATTGATCATACGGGCAAGCTCGCTGAGCCTCGAATTTGACACACCGATTGCCCCGGGTTTTGAATCACTGGTGTTCAAGGCTTCGCGCGGCATCGAGGATATTTATGAGCTGACCTACATTCGCAAGGATGGCAGCAGCTTCCCGGCGATCGTATCCATCACCGCATTGCGTGATGTACAAGAAGACATCATCGGCTATTTATTGATCGGCACCGATAACACGGCACGCAAAAAAATCGAGGCTCAACAGGCACTGCTTGACCAGCGTTTGCTTGACCAGCAGCACAGGCTTCAGGAAGCCAACATCGAACTGGAACAGGCGAGGGCGACCGCGGAAAAGGCCAACGTGGCGAAGTCGGAATTTTTGTCCAATATGAGCCATGAATTGCGTACGCCATTGAATGCTGTTCTTGGATTTGCGCAGTTGATGGAATCGGCGACACCACTACCCACACCAGCTCAGAAACTATCGATAGAACAAATATTGAAAGGCGGCTGGTATCTGCTGCACCTGATTAATGAAATCCTCGATCTGGCGGCGATTGAATCGGGCAAAGTGACGATGATGCAAGAAGTAATGTCGCTTACCGATGTGCTGCAGGATTGTCAGGCATTGATCGAGCCGCAAGCAAGCGGCCGAGGGATACGCATAGCGTTCCCCCCGTCCGACAATCTTTTGTATGTCAATGCCGACCCTACCAGGGTCAAGCAGGTAATGATTAATCTGCTGTCGAATGCCATTAAATACAATCATGTCGGCGGCTCAGCCACGGTTCGGTGCATGATGATTGATGGAAGCCGGGTGCGCGTCAGTGTGAGCGATACCGGGGCCGGTCTGGCTCCGGACCAGTTGGCACAACTATTCCAGCCGTTTAACCGGCTTGGGCAAGCCAACGGCACCGAAGAAGGCACTGGCATCGGACTGGTCGTCACCAAGCAGCTAATCGAGTTGATGGGCGGCAGTGTCGGTGTTGAAAGCACTGTCGGTGTCGGCAGCGTATTCTGGGTCGAATTGCCTGCATCAAGTGCGTCGCAAGTGGCGGTGATCAGTAACGGCGTTGCGGTCGTTCCGGAGGAGCGAAATCTTGAAGCGGTAGCCGCACCTTCATCCCCGCGCACACTGCTGTATGTCGAAGACAACCCTGCAAATCTGGCGCTGGTCGAGCAATTGATTGCGCGGCGCAGTGATCTGAAACTGTTGACAGCCCTCGACGCTCATCTTGGCATCGAGTTGGCGCTCGCACATCAGCCGGATGTGATTTTAATGGACATTAATTTGCCTGGAATCAGTGGTTTTGATGCCTTGAAAATTTTACGCAAAAATCCCGAAACGGCCCACATTCCCGTCGTGGCGCTAACGGCCAACGCCATACCGCGCGATATCAAGGAAGGGTTGGAGGCCGGCTTCTTCCACTATTTGACCAAACCGATCAAGTTCAACGAGTTCATGGATGCACTGGATGCCGCGCTGAAGTTTGCCGCGCAAAATGGCCGGCAAGCGCATTAAGCGCGTCTGGCAAAAAGAAGCAAAGCGGCCTGGGCAGGCGCCCATACTCTTTGAGTCTCATCAGTCCGTGCCTGCTCTTGGTACTATCGCTGTGATGCGGAATTGAAGGTCGCCGAATCAAATGCGGCTATGACCAATAAATTTCCCTCCGTGCCCGGATTTTAAAGAAAGCATACGTGAGCATAGATTCCTCCCTCTGCCTGTTCTGCAAGATCGCCACGAGAAGCGAACCTGCGGCCCATATCCACGAAGACGAATTCTGCATCGCCTTCATGGATATTCATCCGCTGGGCAGCGGCCACGTGCTTGTCATTCCGAAGCGGCACGCGCAAAAACTCGACGAGCTCGACGAGTCCATACAGTGCCATTTGTTTGAAGTCTGCAACCATATAGTCGCGGCGCAGCGGCGCGCCGGATTCGGAATCGGCGGCACGCACTTTCTGCTCAATGACGGCAAGGCTGCCAACCAGCACGTTCCACACGTGCATTTCCATTTGATCCCTCGCAGCGGCAGCGACAACGCAGGTTTCTTCTTTCGTATGATCCTTCACTTTACCGGCCTGTTCGGCCTGAGGGCGTCGGCGCGGACATTGCAGCTGCAAGCCGAACACATACGCCGGCATCTTCAGACTCAAGAGAGTGGGGGCCGCGTTAGCGATCCCACATAGCCGCTTTGAGCGGCTCGCAGATGAAAGCCTCCGGCTTTGCCGGAGAATATCTAATCGCTGTCTTTCAATGATGGAGAATCGGAAAGTGATTACGGAAGAACGTTTGGTTGACATGGAGATCAAGATCGCGCGCCAGGAAGACCTAGTCGACACCTTGAATCAAATGGTCTATCAGCAGCAAAAAAAGATAGATGAACTGGAAGCGCTTTGCGCCGCGCTGGCCAGGCGCGTCATAGATGTGTCGAGCGCCGACAGCGAACGCAATCCCGCCAATGAAAAGCCGCCGCATTATTAATTGCTACATGAGATGTGCCAATGACTGCATCTGACAAACAAAACGATCTGCTTCGCGCCAAGCTCAATCTCGAAACATCGCGGATGCGCTGGAAGGAATTGCTGCGCTATTTTGCTGCCGGGACCGTAATCGCGGTAAGCGACGAGCTTGATTTGATCGACGTAGCGGCATGCATCTCGGCGGATGACACCGCGTCAGTTGCACAGTGGATGTCGGAAAAGCGGGTTGAAAAGGTATCCGACGCGCAAGCGGCAGCATGGCTGGAGGCCGATGCCGCATTATGGGCGGTCGTCGTCAAACCTTGGATACTGGTGCAGCACAACAGGGAGCTTGATCCAAGTCGTCACTAAATATCTTTAGCCAAAATCTCAATCGCGAATATTGCGCCAATGCAAAGAACAATGCAATATCGAGGCGTGCGGCTTGTTGAAGCCGATTATTAAAGACGCCACTTTTCATTGCCGCCACGGTGTCGTTGTACACCGTTAAAATAGGCATCCGGTCGTTTCAAATCAGTTCCGTGCTCACGTCATCCAACCCGCTTTCCAGAAAAATCATTCACTGCGATTGCGACTGCTTTTATGCCGCGGTCGAGATGCGTGACGATCCGTCGCTACGTGAGCTGCCGGTGGCCGTTGGCGGGCGCGCGGATCAGCGCGGCGTGGTCGCTACCTGCAATTACGAGGCGCGGCGCTTCGGAGTGCGCTCGGCGATGGCGACGTCGCAGGCGTTGCAGCGCTGCCCCGGCCTGGTTGTGCTGCCGCCCGCGATGGAAAAATATCGGGTCGCATCGCGACAAATTCTCGCGATTTATCGCGACTACACCGACTTGGTGGAGCCGCTGTCGCTGGATGAAGCGTATCTCGATGTGACCAATTCCCCGCAGTGCAACGGCAGTGCGACGCTGATTGCGCAGGAAATTCGCGCACGGATCGCGGACATGGTCGGTATCACGGCGTCGGCCGGGATCGCACCGAACAAATTCCTTGCCAAAATTGCCAGCGATTGGAACAAGCCCGACGGCCAGTTCGTGGTCAAGCCGAATCAGATCGATGCATTCGTCGCGGTTCTGCCTGTGGATAAGTTGTTCGGCGTCGGCAAAGTCACTGCCGCCAAATTGAAGAAACTGGGTGCAATCACATGCGCCGATTTGCGCGACTGGCCGATGGCAAAATTGCAGCAGCATTTCGGAAAATTCGGGACGCGATTGTTCGAGCTTAGCCGCGGCATCGATATGCGGGAAGTATCAACGATGCGTGAGCGCAAATCGGTCAGTGTCGAAGAAACCTACACCATCGATTTGCCGAATCTGGCGGCATGCATGCAGCAGTTGCCTGCCTTGGTCGACAAGCTGGCTCAGCGTGTGCAGCGTGCCAAGGCCGAAAGCAACATGCACAAGCTGTTCATCAAAATCCGCTTTTCCGATTTCAGGCAAACCACGGTTGAATGCGTCGGCACATCACTTGATTTCGCAATTTTTCAGCAACTTGTCGAAACAGGATTCCAGCGCGGCCAACGACCGGTGCGCCTGCTTGGCGCCGGCGTGCGTTTGAGCGAAGATGAAGTGATTCACCAACTCGGATTGTTCGGTGGCGAAGCTGCATTATTGCCGGAAGTGACAGACGAATAACAGCACGAAAAACAACAATTTCCTGCTGTCGAAGCGCATACGCTGCGTGTAGAATGGCCGCTCTTTTTCACGAACCGGACTCAATACCATGTGGTTCAAGAATCTTCAGATTTACCGCCTGCCCGCACCGTGGGCCATGACAGCCGAACAACTTGAAGCACATCTTGCTCCGCAAGCGTTTGCGCCGTGCACCAGTCTCGACATGCAAAGCCAGGGCTGGGTTTCGCCACGCGATAACGGGATGCTGGTGCATACCGTTAATCGCCAGATGCTGATACTGCTTGGCACCGAAAAGAAATTACTGCCGGCGAGCGTGATCAACCAGGTGGCAAAGGAAAAGGCGGCCGAACTCGAAGAGCAACAAGGCTTTAAACCGGGCCGCAAGCAGATGAAGGAAATCAAGGAACAAGTGACGGATGAATTATTGCCGCGCGCGTTCAGCATCAAGCGCAATACCTGGACCTGGATCGATCCGGTCAACGGCTGGCTGGTGGTCGATGCGGCAAGTTCGTCGAAAGCCGAAGAAGTATTGAAGCTGCTGATCAAGGCGATCGACAAATTCCCGATGGATGGCCTGCGCGTGGCGCGCTCGCCGTTGGCGGCGATGACCGATTGGCTTGCGGCCGATGAAGCGCCGGGCGGCTTCACGGTCGATCAGGATACCGAACTGCGCGCCACAGGCGAAGGCAAGGCCACGGTGCGCTATGTGCGCCATACGCTGGAAGCCGATGACGTGCGCCGCCACATTGCGGCCGGCAAGCAATGCACGCGGCTGGCCATGACCTGGGCGGATCGCGTGTCGTTCGTTTTGACCGAATCGCTCACGGTCAAACGCATCGCGCCGCTGGATGTGCTCAAGGAGGACAGCGATTCAACAATGAAAAACGATGACGAGCGTTTCGATTCCGATATTGCGCTGATGACCGGCGAACTGCACCGGATGATTTCCGACCTGGTGGAGGCGCTGGGCGGCGAAATGCAGGAAAAGAAAGCGGCCTGACGCTACCTGAGGATCTGACAAGACGAAAAAAAGACGAACCGAGGTTCGTCTTTTTTTATGCTGGCGGAGCGGACGGGACTCGAACCCGCGACCCCCGACGTGACAGGCCGGTATTCTAACCAACTGAACTACCACTCCGAAACTGCTTGATCGTTAAATTGCACGGTGTTTGTCATCACACCCGAAGGGGCTGGATTGTACAGCAATTAAAACTTTTGACCACCCCAATCGACTGAAGAATCAAAAGATCTTGCCCGCGAGGCGGCGTCCGCGCGCCGGTAAATCGATATCGTACGCAGCAGATTGCCGATGAATATGCCGTTGAACACGCCATATAGCGTGCATATCCCGGTGGCAAACCCAGCATGTTGCGCATAATGCGGATTCAACACCAGCGTGACAGCAACAGTATATTTCGTGAAGAAAATTCCCATCATCAGCGCCATCGGCATCCAGCTGCCGGGTTGGAAGATCGTATTCCGGTCAGGATGCGCAACAATCGTTCCCTGGTCGAAGAAATGCCAGGCAAGCCAGCCCGCAACAATCGCGGATGCGAGCCATGTCAGCATCACCGCAAGGCCGGCATCAAAGGTCGATGCGATGCCGTGTAGCGAAAGGGCAAGCATCACCAGCGGAATGATGAAAACCCTGCCGAATCGAATTTCGCGATCGCCAGCGGCGCGTATTCCGCGATAGATCAAAAAAACCAGAAGCGCCCAAATCCAAAGAGGTGTGTTGAAGATGATTTGTCCGAGCATGCCGTTCTCCTTGTTCGATGATTCGATGCGAACATTTTGATCGATGGGCAAGTAACCGGGAAGGCGATTGCGACAAAGTGCCGGAGAAAGCGGATGAAGCGCCGGATTCAAGGGACAAGCGCGCTTCGAGGCGGCCATTGCAAGCTATGTATGGAAAGCGAAGCAATACGGGAGTCGGATTCGCGATACAAGGCCATCGAATTTTGCTCGTTTGGCAGGCTTGCTTGCCAAGGGTTAAACTTACAGTGTTCTAATGCTGGGGCGGCACCGAGATTCTGTTCAGGATGCAAGCATGAGAAAAATTATTGTTAATCCTGAGCCGCAGCAAACTTCCGTCGCTTCATCCAGGGCAATCTTCAATAACCTTAATAAAGGAGACATTCAATGAATATTTTTCGGCGACAGATATTGCTCGGGTTTGCCGGCGCCGCTCTGGCTGGCTTGCTGGGTGGTTGCTCCACGATCGGTACGCCGGTTGCCGAGAGCCAATGGCAATCGTTCGAAGCCGCCGATGGGGCTCGAATTCACTATCGGCACTGGGCGCCGCCCGCGACGCCGCGCGCCGTAATCCAGATCGTGCATGGTGCAGCCGAGCACAGCGGCCGTTACGATCGTTTCGCAAAGACCCTGGTCGGTCAGGGTTACGCAGTGTATGCCACCGATCATCGCGGTCATGGACGCACCATGGTGCGCTCGGGGAAACTGGGTGATGCCGGTCCGGACGCGTGGAACCGCTTCGTCGAGGATGAGCAGCAATTGAGCCAGGCGATCCGCAAGGCGAATCCGGGAGCCAAACTTGTGTTGTTCGGCCACAGCCTCGGATCGTTCATCGCCCAGGATTACATAACGCGTCGTCCGGAACTGCTCGATGCCGTGATCATGAGCGGCACCGCGTATGGCCCGCCGCCGCCGAAAGAACTGATTGCGGCAGTTGATGGCGCGGCGCTGAAATCGCCGCTCGGGCCGTCGGAAATCTGGGCCGGCCTGTTCCTGGATTTCAATAAACCTTTCAGCAACAAACCCGGCTTCGAATGGCTTAGCCGAGACCAGGCGGAAGTGCAGAAATACTTGAATGATCCGCAGGCCGGCTTTGCATTCAGCAATGAACTGGTGCGCGACTTCTTCCGCGGACTGGTGTCATTGCGTGATCCGGCGCGCGAAGCGCGCATTCCAAAGAGCTTGCCGGTACTGGTAGTTCAAGGATCGCTCGATCCGGTAGGCGCCAACCTGCAGGCGACGCAAGCGCTGCTCGATCGCTACAAGGCGCTCGGACTGACTCGCATCGACCACAAGTTCTATGAAGGCGGACGTCATGAAATGCTCAACGAAACGAATCGCGATGAAGTGCAGCGCGATATCTTGAACTGGCTGAAGACGGTCGTCGGATAACACGTTCTACAGCAGGCCGGCTCGATGAACGAGAGGGCGGACAAGACATATGTCTTGTCCGCCCTCTTTTTTATTTGATTGCGCTTCCGCGCACTGCATTGATCGGCTTCGCTACTGTTCCAGCGCACTGTTTTTGAGAGCCCCCGGTGGCAGCGACGCCACCCACGCCTGATACCCGGCCGGGTCCTTCTGTT
>Ga0156087_1121_pt1 | contig 25358 bp, 22 predicted proteins | sample RifCSPlowO2_02_FD_107740 | JGI IMG/M metagenome (GOLD analysis project Ga0156087, IMG submission 107740) | Burkholderiales bacterium RIFCSPLOWO2_02_FULL_57_36 | reverse complement strand
CTGACCAAAAAATCAGCATAATCTTGGGGGAGCCGCATCCCGCCTGAAAAGTCAATGACGGTACTGACGAGGTGCTTACGTACGTGGTGCTGTTTATACTTGTTCGCATGAGCATTTCTCCAAGGTGATGCCAGGCTCCTGTTTGCAATAAAAAGGTGAAGGTGCCACAGATTCTTTGTGAGGAGAAAAAGTCGGTCTGCACCCTATCCTAATGCACTATAATTTCCCCGTGGAAATTAAATCCCCCGCGCAGCTTGCCAGCTTCATTGAGCTCATGGTGGATGCCGTCTTCGCCGTCTTCGCCGTCGATGCCGACGCTCATATCGTCTTTGCCAGTGCTGCGTGCGAGCGCATTTTCGGATACACGCCGCAGGAAATGATCGGCAAGCGCATGTTCGACATGATGGTGCCGGAAGACCGGGACCGGACCCGGCAGTCGGTACACGAGATCATGTCCGGCCAACTCCAACTGCATTTCGAGAATCGCTATATCCGCAAGGATGGGCGAGTGGTCCACATTATGTGGTCGGCGCGCTGGTCGCCGGCCGACCAATTGAGGATCGGGGTCGCGCGTGACATCACCGAACGCAAACAAGCCGAATCGGTGCAGGCTGCGCTCTATTCCATTTCCGAAGCCGCGCACGCTGCCGAGGATTTGCTCACGCTGTTTCAACGCATTCATCAAATCGTCGGCACCCTACTGCCAGCAGATAATTTTTCCGTTACGCTGTACGACAAGGAAACAGATCAACTAAGTTTTCCATATTATGTGGATGAGTACGAGCGGCCGCCAGAACCCTCCAAACCGGCCGGTACGCTCTATGCAGAGACTATCCTTACCGGACCCGCTTCTGCTGACCCAGGACACTGTAGCTGCTCGCCTGGAGGCACTGCAAATCTCCGTCGGCACGCATCCGCTTTGCTGGTTGGCTGTTCCGCTCAGCTCGCACAAAGACACGATCGGTGTGCTGGTGGTCAAAAGTTATCCGGGCGGCGTTTGCTACAGCGAAAAGGATCAGGAGTTGCTGCAGTTCGTGTCGACTCAAATCGCCACCGTCATCGAGCGTCAGCAAATGCGAGTTCGAATGGAGCACATGGCGCAGTATGATCAACTGACCACGCTTCCCAACCGTGGATTCTTATACGATCGATTGAAAGTCGCACTATCCACAGCAAGGCGAGAGCAAGCGCGATTGTCGTTGCTTTATCTCGATCTGGACAAATTCAAACAGGTCAACGACACCTTGGGTCATCACATCGGAGACCTGTTGCTGCAAGAGGTTGCAATGCGTTTGAAGCAATGCGTGCGTGAATCGGATACGGTTGCGCGCGTCGGTGGCGACGAGTTTGTGGTGCTGCTCCAACACGTCCAATTGCCGGAACAAGCCGTGCTGGTGGCGGAAAAAATCCGCAACGCCCTGAATCATCCCTTCACCATAGACGGCCACAGCCTGAACATCATGCCGAGCATCGGGATCGCACACTCTCCCGAGCATGGCGACGACGAGCAGCAGCTTCTCAAACACGCCGACAAGGCTATGTATTTTGCGAAAAACAGTGCTAATCAAAATCCTATAAACATTGAACAAGACGGGCCTGGTAATGCTGCTCACGTGGAATTGCCGGCTTTACCTGGTGCGACATGATTTGTTTAGACTGTTTCCCCCAGCCAAATTAGCGAGCTCGGGCAGGGCTTCGAGGCGTTGAAGAGAATGTTTCAGACCGGCCCGGATGCGCGACGCCGGCTACCAGCGGCAGGAGTACCGAATTGAGGTGTCGTTAGTCATGCAGTTGATACCGAGCAGTAAACGGGGGGCAGCATCGCTTATTTCCCGCCGCTGAAAAACAAGCGATGCTGAACCTTTTGATTTCACGCGCCGCGGCCCGGCAGCAAGGCCGTAATCAAAACTTAATGCAAGCCGCCCGCGCTTTGGAAATGCTTGCGCGCGTAGGCGAGTAACTGTCCATCCGTAGGATGATCGACCGTTTCAATGCCTTTGATTTTATCGGCGATAGCCGGCACGTTCTCGGTCAGATGTTTCATGAATGCGGTTTTTTCCTCAGCTGGTCCGACAATCAGGATCTCAATCGAATCTTTCAATGCAATGGCGATATCGGCATAGAAGGCAGTATTGTCGGATTCATTTGCGTGCTTTTGGTCACCGAATTTCGATTGGGGATGAGGATGGGCGGAATGCGTCTTGAGCGATTCTGATTCCGCCGCTTTCAGGTCAAAGTGAATAACTTGTGCCTTGGTATGGTCCAACCATACGACTGCGTGATGCAATGTCATTGATGTTTCTCCTGTGATGATTCGTGGTTGATGAAGGCACGGCATGCCGCGCTGTTGCCTGGCGCGCAGCCGACTATTGCCGCAGCAATGGATAGGGATTGATTGGCGTACCTTTCCACCATTTTTTTTCAGATGTCAGTTCGAAGATCGCGAAATGCAGATGGGGTGCGGCCGGGTTGGCGTTGCCGGTGCTGCCGACATAGCCGACCAGGTCTCCCCGGTAAAGATGGGTTCCTTCAGTGACCGAGGCTGCATAGCTATCGAGATGCGCATAGTAATAAGCGAATTTTTCGGTGACGTCGAATTGATAAAGTGTCAGCCCTCCGGCTTTGCTGTTAAACAGCTTGACCACTTTGCCGTCGGCGACCGCGAATACCTTGGTTCCCTTGGGCGCGAGGATGTCGATTGCCTCGTGACGGCGCTCGCTGCCGCGGGCCTGATCGAACGTATTCATAAGTTGGCTGGCCTTGATGCCGGCAACGGGAATCATCAAATTTTCAGTGGGTTTGATTACCACGCGTTCGGGTTGCTGAGCGTGCTGCGCCGGTGGTGCAGCCTCAGGCAGCAACGGCGGCGCTGGAGCTACGACCGCGGCAGGCAGAATGTCAACTGACGGTGAGACGATAACCGGAGCTGGCGTGGGTGCCACGGCAGGCGGGGCCGGCATGGCGATCGGCGGTGGCGGCATGACCAACGGCGGCGCGGCGGCGGGCACGCGAAACAACACGGAGGGCGTAACGTCAAGAAAGTAAGCAAGGGCGCCGGCGCCGCACAGTGCCCCGACAAGAAACGTCATGATCCATTTCATGATTGCCTCCTTTTTGGCTGTCCGTGCATCGAGCGGAAAGCGGATGTAAGTGTCATGGCGGTCATTGCTGCAAGGTGACCTGCGTGCCGGTCGATACAACCGAGCTCAGCAGTTTCACGTCCCAGTTCGTCAGTCTGATGCAACCATGCGACTCCGTCTTTCCAATTGTTGAAGGGATCGGCGTGCCGTGTATTCCGTAGTGCTCTTTGGTCAGGTCTATCCATGCTACGCCAACCGGATTGTTCGGCCCGGCAGGAATTTTTGCCTTCTTGTCACCCGGCGTGGCGTCCCAGAATAATTTAGGATTAAAGTGAAATACCGGATTTGCAGAGACACCCTTCACCTTCCAGCTGCCTATTGGTAATGGATCATGCTTGCTCCCGGTGGTCGCGGGGAATTGGGCAATGACCTTGCCATCAACATCAAGCACCGTCAATGTGCGACTGGACTCGTTGACGAGGATTTTTCCTGCCTTGGGTAGCGGCTCGGTATCCAGAACGTTCGGCACGATGATTTCTTGTCCCGCAAGCGCGAGATTTTTCCCAGGATTCAAACGCTTCAACAATGCCGGGCTGGTATGAAATTTTTCGCCGAGTGATTCCTCTGCGCTGGCAAAGCCCAATGCAAGCATTTTCGCTTTGTCTTCCATATTCTCGGGCACCACCATGAATGGGCCGGCGACATCCGCATCGGTGATCGTGTATGAAACCAGCGCGTTGGCATTGTCCGCATTCAATGCGGCCCATGTGGCCACGTTGACGGTGCCGGTCACTTCGAGGGCGTTCAGTTTCTGATATCCGGAAATTGCCTGGCGCATGTTCGAGCCGAAGGCGCCGTCAAGTTCGCCTGACGAAAAACGGGCGCGATTCAGCAGGATCTGCGCGCGCAAGACGCCTGCTCCCTTGGCGCGGGCGACTACCGGTTCGAGGCGCTCCATGGAGTTAACCTTGTCAAGCGAAAACAGCGGGCTGGTTGCAGCGATGGATATCTGCGCGCAAGCGGCGCTTGCCATAAATGCGGCCGTAAGGCCAAGTTTTGTGCGATTCAATTTTTTACCCTGGAGAAGCTGCTAAAAACTTATGGTAGGGCCGCACGGGCATGCAGTCTGTGGGGCAGCGAACCAAGCAGGCGATTAGTTGGGTTGACTTAATGACCATCCGCGGCACATGGCGCCGAGTGTTTTTTCTATAAGAACCGCATGGAACAACCCATTCGTGGCTGGACGAATAAACAAGGTCGGAAAAACGCTGCAAGCCGCGAGTAGCGGCCCTTCATGCTGGCGTTAGGCAGTCACGAGGCCGACGATTCGCCGTACCCAAGGCGCCACAATCGCGACCGTCGGAAAAGCAACGGGCCATGTCGTTACACAGCTTTTGAGCCATTGTGCAGGAAGCGCGGGATGGATCCCCTGCGTGGTTATGAGGACGAAGGCAGAGACGATGCAGACCATGATGGCCGAGAGCAGGGCACTGAAAACGATCGGTGCAAAACGGGCGGGAATACGCATTTAATTTTCCTAGGTGTAGTTGCTAAATTGGAAAACGGCTGTTACTTGGACTCATCTTCAAATTGAGTACAAAAAATATGTGGCCCAGCCCGCTGCATACAGGCCGAGGCCGAAAACCGCATGCGTAATGAGACTCTGTAGCCGGGCAGCGGCAGGGCGCGGTGTTAGGGAGGCTGCGATGCCTGCGCCCATGCCTGGCTGCATCAGCAAGAAAGGCGCCGCCACGGTGCCGATGCCGACGAGCAGTGCCGGACCGATCGTCGGGTGCTCAACCCATGCAAGGCCCCAGATGCCGATCAGCACGCTTGCGAACGCGATACCGATCAGGTAATGCGCGATCCATCCGATCAGCCGCTCACCCCGCACGGGTGAAGACCGCGCGATGGATGCATGGTGATAGCGTCCGCGCGGCATATGGGCGAGCCAGCGTCCGACCAGGCCATAGTCCGGGGGTGCAATGCCGAGCAGCGGTTTGCGCGCAATCCCCCACAAGTCCATCACCGCCGTAGCGCCAATCCCGGTGATAAGTGTGCATACCAGATAGTTCATGATCCTCTCCAAGGGTTTGCCTTCAATCGGCAGTGGTGGTAGCGTACAACTTGAAGTCAACTTTAAGTCAAGGGGTGGTATGGACATTTCCGAGGTGGCACAGCGGGCAGGCGTTCCAGCCTCGACCTTGCGCTTCTACGAGGCAAAGGGCTTGATCGCCTCTGTCGGCAGGCGGGGCCTGCATCGCCTGTTCGCGCCCGACGTGCTGGAACGGTTGGCGCTGATCGGATTGGGGCGTACCGCGGGCTTTTCACTGGACGAGATTGCCCGCATGTTCGCGCCCGACGGACTCCCGCAGATTGATCGGCAACTACTTGCTGACAAGGCGGCCGAACTTGATCGGACAATCCGCAAGCTGAGTGCCGTACGTGATGGTTTGCGACATGCGGCCTCCTGCCCTGCGCCGAGTCATATGGAATGTCCGACGTTCCGCCGGCTATTGGGAATGGATGCATCCGGGGCGATTGGTGTGCCAAGTAAAAAGGCGTCGTCAAGAACGCCGCGCGCTAACAATTTGCCGAAGGCGCGACGCCCCTGACGGGCCGCGGGCTGCGCTCAAACGATTGTCTTTCGGACTTGGCGTGATCGCCCGTACGCGGGCGTCTTTGCGATGACGCGTATCAGCCTGCTTCTGAAAAATTAATGCCGGTATGGTATATCTGTTCAGCGACGATGCGCCAAGCGGCGTGAGCCTGCAAGCCATCGGCGAGCGTAGAACCACCAGCGCAATTTTACTGACAATTCAGCTGCGGACAGCTGAGAGAAATTTTCTTTAGAGGACCTATGAAGACACGGATCACTGAACTCTTTGGCATCCAGCATCCCATCATCCAGGGCGGCATGCATTTCGTCGGTTACGCGCAGCTCGCCGCGGCGGTCTCCAACGCCGGCGGGCTGGGCATCATCACAGCCTTGACCCAGCGCAGCCCTGGCGCACTCGCCGAAGAGATCGGCCGCTGCAGGGAAATGACCGACAAGCCCTTCGGCGTGAACCTGACTTTTCTTCCGGTAGTAACGCAGCCCGACTATCCGGGCTACATCAAGGCCATCATCGATGGCGGAGTGAAGGTGGTTGAGACGGCCGGGAATAATCCCCAGAAGTGGCTGCCGGCGCTGCAGGAGGCCGGCATCAAAGTGATCCACAAGTGCACCGCGGTGCGCCACGCGCTGAAGGCCGAGGCGATCGGATGTGACGCGGTGAGCGTCGACGGCTTCGAATGCGGCGGCCACCCGGGCGAAGACGATGTGCCCAATTTCATCCTGCTGCCGCGCGCGGCCGAAGAGCTCACCATTCCTTTCGTCGCCTCGGGCGGCATGGCCGACGGCCGTTCGCTGGTGGCCGCGCTTGCACTGGGCGCCGAGGGCATGAACATGGGCACGCGCTTCATCGCCACGAAGGAGGCGCCCGTGCACGACAACGTCAAGCAGGCCATCGTGGCCGCGAGCGAACTGGACACGCGCCTGGTCATGCGTCCGCTGCGCAACACTGAACGCGTGCTTGCCAATAACGCGGTACAACGCCTGCTGGAAAAGGAGCGCAGCCTGGGCCCCGCTTTGAAGTTTGAAGACATCGCGGCCGAGGTGGCCGGCGTCTACCCGCGCATCATGATCGACGGCGAGATGGACGCGGGCGCCTGGTCTTGCGGCATGGTGGCCGGCCTGATTCGTGACGTGCCCACGGTCAAGGAACTCATCGACCGCATCATGGCCGAAGCCGAGGGATTGATCCGCCAGCGCTTGGCGGCGGCGGTGAATGGCTGATCCCTCTGCTTGCAGAACTCGATAAACGTTATGCCCGCCTCGCGGCCGCTATCTTCGGCGCGGGCACCTTTCACAATTTGGAGACGCCATGCCTTTGCCAACTCTTGAAACGACCCTGTACAGCGTCGACCAGGGTGTTGCCACCATCACGCTGAACCGACCCGAGAAGCTCAATGCCTACAACGCGAAGATGCGCGAGGAACTTCTTGCGCTCTTCGACGAAACCGACGCCGACGACAACGTGCGGGTCGTGATCGTCACCGGCGCAGGCCGGGCTTTCTGCGCAGGCGCCGACCTGTCGTCGGGTGGCTCGACCTTCGACCGCAAGGCCGGCTCCGGCGACCTCTCGCGAGAATCGCTCAAGGTCGGCGACGTGTACCGCGACGGCGGCGGCACCAACACCCTGCGCATCTATCAAAGCCTGAAGCCGGTCATCGGCGCGATCAACGGACCGGCAGTGGGGATTGGCGCGACCATGCAGCTGCCGATGGACGTGCGCCTGGCCTCCACCGAAGCGCGCTTCGGCTTCGTCTTCGCACGGCGCGGCATCACCCCGGAAGCTGCGTCGTCATGGTTCCTGCCGAAGGTGGTGGGCATGCAGACCGCGCTCGAGTGGTGCATGACCGGGCGGGTGTTCGGCGCCGACGAGGCATTGGCGCGCGGGCTGGTCCGCTCGCTGCATGCGCCCGATGAGCTGCTGCCTGCCGCGAATGCGCTCGCCCGCGAGATCGCCGACAACACGGCGCCGGTGTCCGTGGCATTGACCCGCCAGCTGCTGTGGCGCATGGCGGCGGCGCCGCACCCGATGGACGCGCATCGCATCGACAGCCGCTCCATCCAGGCGCGCGGCGAATCCGCGGATGCCCGCGAAGGCGTGAGCGCCTTCCTGGAAAAGCGGCCGGCAGTCTTCCCCAACAAGGTGTCGACCGACATGCCACCGTTCTTTCCCTGGTGGGATGAGCCGACGTTCGAGTGAGACACCCGGCGGCAAAGCGACTTGGGATGCGAAGGGCGGCAGGTTTGGCCGCTGCGTCCCATCCTTCCATATAAAACCACCTTGAGACCCGACATTACTATGAGCTTCGATACCTCCCTTTCGCTGTGCGGCCCTTTGCGGCAGCCGCGCCAGATGCTGGCCGATCAGGAATACAGCGGCCACTCCTCCATCCACGACGACGCGATGGCCGAGAAACTCGGCTTTCGCGCCGGCCCCATCGAAGGGCCGACGCACTTCAGCCAGTTCGTGCCGCTGCTTGCGCACCTGTGGGGCAACGCCTGGTTCGAGCGCGGCTGCTTCTCGGCGCACTTCCAGAACATGGTGGTCGAGGGTGAATCGGTACGCGCCTTCGTCGAGCTGCCTGCACCGGGCGCCACCCGCGCACGCGCATGGGCCGAAAAAGCCGACGGCACCCCGGTGCTCGAAGCCAGTGCCAGCCTGGGTCCGGACCACGGGACGACACTGCTGGAGCAACGCATGGCACAGCTGCGCGCGCCTGAAAAACTCGTGATCCTGTCGGACCTGCACGTCGGCATGGCCGGCGCGGAAGACGAGCCGGTGCGCATGGAGGCGGACCAGCACATGGGTAATCTCTATCCATTCTCGCTCACACAGAAACTCGGGCGGATCACCGAGAACTCTGCCTGGTATGCCGACGGGTCGCCCTCGCCTTGGGGCCGGGCGATCATTCCGCTGGAAATGGTCAGCGTGCTCGCGGAGTACAGCAGCACGAAGGCCAGGTTTCCGGTGAAGCAGCCGGTCGTCGGCCTCTTTGCCGATCAGGAGATCCGCATGGTTGAGGGGCCGCTGTTCGTCGGCGAAAATTATCTGATTCGGCGCGACATCGTGGCCCTGTCGGAGAGCAAGCGCACCGAGTCCTACTGGGTACGTACCCGCATTTTCGATGAGGCAGGGCAGCGCCTCAAGGCGGAGATGCTGCTCAACCACGCCACGCTGAAGCACTCTTTTGAGGGATACGAGTCGGCGCGGAACGGCGGCTGAGCGAGAAGGGGTGTTGAATTGCCGCTGGTCTTTGCTATTGAGGATTTTTGTCCAACAAAACAGTTTGTCCATTATTAATGGACAAACTAAAATAGTGGACAAATTTGACGAAACAAGCATTTATTAGCTATCATTGTCCAAAAAAATGCATTGTCCAAAAAAAATGGACAATAAAAAATAATGGACAAAATGCCCGACACAGCTGAAACCCTCTTGCTGAACGATGCGATCAACACGGCGCGCGGGCTTGGTGTGGCCGTGCAAGTTGTGCAACGGGAGCCGCAGCTTGGGCGCACCAAGGCAGACGCATTGGTGCGCATCGACCATGGTGGTCAGGAAGTGTTTTATGCAGTCGATGTGCGCCGTGCGTTGCGGCCCGCTACGCTGGGCGCCGCATTGCTTCAACTGGAACGTCTGGGTCAACAAGCGATGCTGGTGACGGACTACGTGACGCCTGAGCTGGCCGATGAATTGAAGAGACGGCGAATTGCTTTTCTGGATGCCGCCGGCAACGCCTATCTGGAGCAACCCAATCTTCTGATCTGGGTAAAGGGACAAAAGCCGGCCGTCAAACCAACCGCGCCGACCGTTGGCCGCGCCTTCCAGCCCACCGGCTTGCAGGTGCTGTTTGCTCTGCTGTGCAATCCGCAGGCGGTCAACCGGCCGTATCGCGAACTGGCCGAGATGGCCGGCGTGGCGCACGGCACCGTCGGTTGGGTAATCCCGGATCTGCAGCAACTGGGTTATGTACATGACCTGAACGGCAAGCGCGGCACGCGTCGCTTGTTCGAGCAAGAGCGCTTGCTGAATCAATGGACCGACACATACGCCCGGGTCTTGCGGCCACGCACGCTGCTCGGCCGCTACTACGTGCCAACGCTTGAGGGTTGGAAAGGCTGGCCGATTGAAGAACACGACGCCTTGTGGGGAGGTGAGCCCGCTGCCGATCTGCTGACCGGCTACCTGCGTCCGGGTGTGCTGACGCTGTATGCGGAAAAACTGCCGGGTCTGCTGGCGGCGCGCCAGCGGTTCATCAAGGCGCCCGCACCCGGCCACATGGCAGTCGTCGAAGTACGCAAGCGCTTCTGGAATTTTCCAGGCGATCCTGAGCACACCAATCTTGTGCCGCCACTCCTCGTATATGCGGATTTACTGGCGACCGGCGATGCACGCTGCATCGAAACCGCAAAAATGGTTCATGAAACGTATGTCGCTCGACTTTTCACAGAAAACTGATCTGGTGCCGCTGGCGCATGTCGTCCGTGCGCTGCAATCCGTCGCACAATCGATGGCGGTGGAACTCTTTCTGATGGGCGCTGCTGCACGGGATTTGATGCTGCACCATGCGCACAACATTCCGCCGCAACGCCAGACCGAGGATGTCGATTTTGCAGTCATGGTGCATAACTGGGAAACCTTCGCCGACCTGCGCACGGCCCTGGTTGCAAGTAAGGAGTTTTCCGAACGTCCCGGCCCGGCCACCCATCGGTTGCGCCATCGCAAAACCGGGCTGCCGCTGGACATCGTTCCGTTTGGCGGCATCGAACGCGCGGACCGAACCATTGCCTGGCCGCCCGACCAGAGCACGATATTTGATTGTTTCGGTGCCAGCGAGGCGTTCGATGCAAGCATGCTGGCGGAGTTGCCCGAAGGCGTAACCGTGCGCGTCGCCTCGATACCTGCACTTGCCTTGCTCAAGGCGATCGCGTGGCAAGACCGCAGGTCAGGCAAAGACGCGGGCGACCTGCTGTTCTATTTGCGCAGCTATATGGATTGCGACAATATCGACCGCGCAGCCCGCGATCACGGCGATCTGTTCATCGCAGCAGATTACGATCATGAAGCCGCGGGCGCGCAGTTGTTGGGCCGCGATATCGCACTGTTGCTGGACCAGCAGTCCATCGAGCGCATCCTGGAAATATTGCTGCCACAAGCGGATGCCGAAGGCACGTTGCTACTTGCCAGTCAGCCGGGAATCGATCTGGAACAAGCCCGCAGAATGATTGAAGCGGTCTGCGATGGGCTCACCGACGCTATTTAAGACCGCAGGTCTGATGGTCAGAATAATCTTTTAAAAACCCTTAAAAATTTATGCCCTTCATCTACTCCACCCTGAGCCACCCATTGCGCGTGCCATTAGCGGCAGAGATTCATTCGCGGCCGTCGCTGAACATCGACGCACCGGAAAGCATTTCCTACTTCGCCGTCTATGGCGACAATGGCATCGCGCCGGGACCGTCCAATGCGGTAACCCAGAATGCGATCCTCGCGGCGTTCTGCGCCCATTTCGGCGTAGCCGCACCGGTCCTGGAGGCGAAGTATTTCCACCACGATTTCGGCCGCTTCCGCCTCAAGTGGGAATGCCACACCGAGTTCGCCACCTATACGTTTGCCCAGCACCATGAACGGCAGCTTTCGATACCGGAAGCGTTCGAGCACGTGCCGTTACTGCATATCCCGCAGCAATGGCTGATGAGCCTGCAGGGCAAGATCATGGTGGCGGCCCACATCGTGGTCGACCAGACCAGCGGTTCTACGGAATCGTTTGCGCAGGAATTGCAGGACGTATTTGAAGGCAGCACGCTGGTCGGCAGCCGTGTCGTGCAAGGCGGCGAACTGTGGACCGATTTCCTGATGCAGGCGGACGGCTTCAGCCGATTTGTCGTGCGCGATGCCGGACTGCGCGGGCGCCAGGCAGGACGTCTGGTGCAACGAGTCCTAGAGATCGAAACCTACCGGATGATGGCCCTGCTCGGCCTGCCGCATGCACAGCAGGCAGCGCCGATCCTCAACTCGATCGAGAGTGAGCTCGTGACGCTGACCGCGACCATGGTCGAAACCGACGACGCAAGCCTCGGGCGCTTGAACGAGCCGGATGCGGATGAAGAACAGAAGCTGCTGGATCACATCACCCGGCTCGCCGCACGCGCCGAAAAACTATCCCTCGACAACAGCTATCGCTTCGCCGCATCGCAAGCCTATTTCCGGCTGGTCCATGCGCGCATTGAGGAGTTGCGGGAAGAGCGCATGGAAGGCATACCCACCGTCGAAGAATTCATGGACCGGCGGCTGACGCCGGCAATGCGGACTTGCGAGGCAATGGCGAACCGGCAGGAAGCGCTTGCGCAACGCATCGCCAATACCAACGACCTGCTGCGCACCCGGGTCGGCGTCGCGCAGGAGCGGCAGAACCGCAAGATCCTGCAGTCGATGAACGCGCGGGCCGGCCATCAGCTGCGTTTGCAGCAAGCGGTGGAGGGGCTGTCGGTCGTGGCGATTTCGTATTACCTGATCGGCTTGTTCAGCTATCTGGGTAAAGCGGCGGAGGCGATGGGTTGGGTAAAGAATTCCGGCATTGGTGTCGGGTTGCTGATACCGGTGGTGGCTGCCGGGGTTTGGATCGGGTTGCGGCAGGTGCATAAAAAAATACGTATTCGCCCCGAGTAAGAGCCGGGTCTTTGGCGCCTAGCGGAAGTTTGTCGAAACGAGGTTGCGCCAAGAAAACAAGGGAACAGAAATACTGGGAAGCCGTTCACTGGTATCTGAAAAATTCTGCGATTTCCTTTCCACCATTCCATATTTCGCCGCATTCGACAAACTACCGATAAACGGATTGCCATTGAGGATTCATCATAGATCTGCGGTCTGGTCCGAAGTGGACTGCGCCGAAGCGCATCCTCAACCGAATTGTTCATTGAGCGTACGCAGCGCGTCATCCAACCTGAACATGGCTGCCATATCAGGCCGGGCCGCTGCAATTTCACGCTCGGCCATCAAGATCGCCCGCCAGTCGCTGAAATGGTATTCCTTGCGGTTCTCCAGGGGTCTGAGCAACGCGCGGGCGCGCTCGACATCGCCCTTGCGTGCCGCGACGCGCGCCAGGCCGGCCTGGGCAAATAAATACGTCGGATCAAGTTCTGCGGCGCGATGAAACAGTGCTTCGATTTCGTCAAGGTCGTGTCCGAGCGCATCCTTGATGCTGGCAAAGTTGGCGACCAACGTAGGATGCCGTGGATGGCTGGCAACCAGTTCTTCGGCAATGTGCAACGCATCCTGAATGTCGTTCCGCTTCAGCAAGCGATACATTTTTTCGAGCCGGGCTTGCGATGCCGCCGGCAGGCCGAGGTTGGTCGGTTCGGCATGCAGCTGCATCGGGCGCAATTCCAATTCCCGTACTTCGCCGTGCAGCAGCACTTGCTGCGGCTCGCCCGCTTCGACAAAACCGTTTTCCTGCATCCAGCGGTCAAGCTCCAATCGATCCTGGTCCGTACCGCATGGACGGACCAGCAGGTTGCGCAGCGTGTCGAGGGCAGCGCTGTCGCCGTCCCGGGCCCGTAACTGGAGGATCGGTATAGCGTAGAAGCGCACCGCGGGTCCGCCCAGTTCAGCTGCGGCGGCAAGATAGTCGGCGTGGGCATCGCAACGACGGCGTTGGACTTCGATCGCCGCCTCCTGCGCCTGCGCTCCTTTCGCCGTTTGCAATTCCGCAATCCAGGATTGCGGAAACCAGTCATGGAATCCGCCGGCTTTGACGTCGACTTCCTTGCCGAGTGGCTGGAGCGCCAGCGCAATCAATGCCATGTCCGCGTCCGGATTGTTCGGATCGAGTTCGACGGCTTCGGCGAACATCTCGCCGGCGCTTTCGATGTTGCCTTTTCGCAGTGCAGCCAGCCCGGCAAAATACGCGCAAAGCGAATTTTGCGGGGTGTTTTCGTCCTCCCAGAATTCGGCTTCGCGCAGCCTGCACCACGCGGCGATGGCGTCGTCGTCGGCACCCAGCAGTAACAGGCCGAACATTTGGCCGTAGGCATCTTCCGCCCGCAGCGGCTGCGCATCGCGCAAGTTGTCGGCCAATGCGCTCGCAGGCCCGCGTCCGCCGCACCATAGCCGCAGCCGGATAACATAATGCAAGGCGAACAGGTTGCGCGTGTCGTGTTGCCAATTCGTTTCGAAGTCGGTCAGCGCCGCCGTAATCTCGCCTTGCGCAAAGCGCGCTATCGCCAGGTTGTTGCGCGTGGATGGGTGGTCGATGCCTTTCCGCATCGCAATCACTGCATCATATCGGCCAAAGGTCAGGAACAGGCGCGACAGATCGACCGCCACCCCTTGCTCGAAAGTGAGGTCGCCCAGCACGCCGGGCAACGGCGGCAGTTCGGGAAGAGGATGGCCCTCGGCTTGAGCGCGCTTTTGCGCAGCCGATGCCCCGAGTGCCGGCAAACCGGCGTCGAAAGCCGAATCCTGCAGCGCTTCCAGCGCCGCCAGGCTGCCGGGCGAGGCCGCCGACCAGTCCCAGGCATGAAGACTTGCGGCAAGAAAATCGCCGGAAGTGTCGCTGACTTCCCAGGCCAGTGCCAAAAGCGGCTTGAAATCCGGAAAGCGGGCGCGCAATGCGGCAACGCGCATTTGGGCTTCTTCGTGCCGGCCAAGGCGCGACAGCTTGCGAACCGCATCCAGCTGCGCGGATTGCGGCACGGGCGGTTGGTGCGCCCTGGTGCGGGACGGCTTCTTCTTCATGGCTTTGTGCGATGGAGGTCAGGGTGAAAATTATAGCGGCTGCGGGATACGTGCTGTCTGTTGGAGGTCAATGGCTGCAAGTTCTGCAAGGCGCTGGTCCGGCAGATGAATCTGGCGGGCGGTCTGGCCCGAATCGCCGTGGCCGAAAAATGTCGGACTGGCTTCCTTCCCGATCAATCATGAAATGAGCGACTAACTCTTTATGCAGTGAATTACTTGTAAAAGATAACCATGTAAATCAATGATTTATACCGAATCAAAAGAAACTTTGGTTGACAATCTTCGTCAAAAACTATAATTTGTCAACAAAAGGGGATAACTATGTTAAGCGATCGCATTCACCGCGCCCGCGTATTAAAACGAATGACGCTGCAAGAGATGGCCGATGCCATGGGCGTGACCAAGCAGGCTCTCAGCAAATTCGAAACGGGTAAAGACACGCCAAACTCAACCCGCCTCATCCAAATGTCCAAGCTCTTGGGAGTAAAGCCGGAATACTTTTTCCGTGCGTACTCGGTCGAGCTCAATAATGTGGAATTTCGCAAGCAGACGGCGCTATCGGCAAAGGACCGCGATGCCATTATTGAACATACGCGCGACAGTCTCGAGCGTTACCTGATTCTGGAATCTTTCTTTGAAGGCGAAGGCCTGCCGCACCGTTTTTCCGACAAATCCCGATTCGAAGTCAATAGCCTGGAAGATGCGGAAAAAGCGGCTGAAGATCTCCGCAAGCATTGGCGCATCGGATTCGATGCGGTTGAAAATCTGACCGAGTTACTGGAAGATCACGGCCTCAAAGTGGTTGCGCTGAACGCACCCGACAAATTCGATGGCCTTTGTGCAGAAGTCGGGACGCACTCGGTAGTGATCCTGAACAAGAATCGTCCCGGTGATCGCCAGCGTTTTACGGCTGCGCACGAACTTGGTCATTTGGTCATGCGTGTTTCCGCCGATCTCGATGAAGAAAAGGCCTGTCATCGTTTCGCCGGCGCATTTCTTTTTCCGGCGGAATCAGTAAAGAGGGAGTTCGGTCAACGGCGCGCAAAGCTCCATATTTATGAACTGCGCTCGCTCAAGGAAAAGTACGGGATCAGCATGCAAGTCGTCATGCGTCGCGCTTACGAACAGGGCATCTTGACGGATGCCGGATACAGGTCGATGAACTTCTTGTTCAGCAAGTACGGTTACCGGAAACAAGAGCCCGGTAAGCAATTGCCGTCGGAACATCCGGAACGGTTCAATCGTCTGGCATATCGCGCGCTGGCCGAAGGAATGGTAAGCCCTTCCAAGGCGGCTGAGCTGCTGCACGTTCCACTAAGCCAGGTCGTGCCCAATACGCCGCAACAGACGGGTGCCTAGTTGCAGGCGTCACTCGTCTTCGTTTCCGATACCAATATCTGGATCGATTTCGACAAGGCCGGCTTACTGCACACATTGTTCGCATTGCCCTTTCATTACTGCACCACCGATTTCGCCGCAGAGGAACTCGCGCAACCCGATGGCAAAACATTGATCGAGCACGGATTAAGAGTGATGCCGCTGGAAGCTGCGGCACTGCTGAGAGTGGAAGTGCTAACCCGGAAATACGCAAAACCTTCATTCACGGACTTGACTTGCCTGGTACTGGCAGAAGAGATCGGCTGCAAACTCTTGACCGGCGATCAAGCGCTTCGCAAGGCGGCGGAGAATGAGGATAACGTCGTGGTGCATGGCGCACTGTGGTTGCTGGACCAAATGATCGAACACAAGATTCTTTCACTGAAAAAAGCAAGCGCGAGCCTTCAGAAAATGCTGGAATGCGGAGCACGTCTCCCGCAAGCGGCATGCGACGAGCGGCTCAAACGATGGGAAGGATGAAGCAAAATCACTCGCAGATCGACTACGGTCACCGCATTGCGGCGGTCTGAAGTCGAGTGGTTCCGCGTGAGTTGTTCAACTTTCAGCAGGAAAGCCACGCCAGCAAGCGCAGCTTCAATATGGAGCGAATTGCAGGTGCACCCGCGTCACTTTCCGCAAAGCCGCTTCTTTACCAGTTCCCCCGGCCATGCATGCCCGGTCGGCTTGGAAATCTGCCGCGCCAGCCGTGCGTTGATGTCGGCCAGCGGCATCTTTTGTTCCAGCAGCCACTCGATCAGGAACGTATAGTCGGTCATGTTTCCCTGGATGCTGCGGCGGTTGTCGTAGCCGGTGGTGGCGGTGATGACGAGCGGCTGCATCGCATCGCATTCGCGGCGCGCGATATCGGGCGGCACGCCGAGCGTGAGCAGGTGCGCGAACAGTGCGCCGGTGAAGCGCTGCGGCAGCGTCGAGAATGGCGCCGCTTCCACCAGCAGGCCGAGCCGGTCGTGTTCACTCACCGCCAGCACCAGCTTCATCGGCCGCACATGCAGCAGGTTCATCGTCCAGTCACCGAGCAGCGCGGCGGACGGGTTGCCCGTGGCGGCGTCGGCTGGCGCAGCGGGTTGGGTGCGCAATGCGGTGAGCAGTTTTTGCGTGCAGCGCAGAGCGGTCATGCTTTTTCTGCGACGGTACTGTTTGATTTGCTGCTGCGCTTGCCTTTGGGCGCTGACTCGCGTGCGGCGGTCAGGCGTTTCAGTAGTTCGGCGGCGAGTTCGTCGTTGGGGTCTTGGGGGACGAGTTCGCCGCGGAAGGCTTTGGCTAGTAGGGCGGGTGTAAGGCGGTCGGCAGTAGTTTGAGCCGTTGCAAGTCGAGCTTCGAGGCGATCAGCGAAGGCTAATAAGATCTTAACTCGGCGCACAACCTCTTCCTGCTCCGGCTTAGTTGGCAACGACAATGGAAAAGATCGCATCTTCTTTATGCCAAAAGCGGCTTGAGAAGTCGAGCTTGCTTGGCCTGCGATATCACTTAGTACTTTAGGTGATGAAAAAAATAAGAGCAAATATGCCGGATCGACTTTCTCTGGATTTGGTTGAATAAGAATTACGTTGGCGGAGACGACATATTTCTCGTCAGCAGGGAGGCGAGTCGGTCTTCCAAGCGTGCCGATTTTGCCAAACATAAAGTCACCATCCCGGATTTGATAGCGGCTTTTATGATCTTCATAAACATCCCAACTGACTGTTTTGGCTGCCAATAAGTTGAGATTTCCTTTCCTATCTACTTCGCCAATACCCACATACGGAACACCATTGACGACCAAAGAGGGAGTTCTATGGCTAGGATGTGGGTCGATTACACCGGCAATTTCGGATAATGTCTTTATCTCATTCGATTCCATATGACCGGAACGATGCCTCCATTGCGTGGTCAAGCTGCCTGACATACCTGCAGCAAGGACGGATTGGCGGAAGCGTTTGAGGATGAGGGGGACGCGGTTCAGGCGTTCGCGGCAGGCATCCACGCGCGCGAGCACGGTGTCGAGCTTGTCGGCGATGCGTTTTTGTTCGGGGTGTGGCGCGAGTGGTATTTCAATGGAGCGCAACTTATCTTGAGAAATATTTCGCATTGATAGCTGGTTACCGGACGAGCTCTCTTCAATAGCTTTACGCACCGACGGAAGTTTTAGCGCGTAATTTATCCAGCGTTTAGAGTCGTTGGGAACAACAAGCCGTAGAACTTTATCGCTAAGATAAAGTTGTTTATTTATGCTTCCGACAATGACGGAGGCGCCTACGAGTTCGATTGTATTTGCACGGGAGATTAATAAATCACCGGCCGAAATTCGCGCTGTTTCGTTTACTTCGGCATTAGCAGGGAGCGTTTTGCTCTGCTCTTGATTAAAGCGTCCCCAAGTCACTGCACTGATTTTTACTAACCCTTTTTCGCCGTTTCTGGGCGGACGCTCTTCGCACTTGACGTTCAAGCCAGCCTCGATTTTTTGAATCAGCTTGTCGAGTGCGATCGACCGCCAAGTCGTCGGTAATCCGCTCATTCCGCAACCTCTTCACCCAACTCAGCCAATATTCCTTGCAACTCTGAAAGAGCCGCTTCCAGTTCAGTCATCGCTTCCTGCGCCAGCACCGCCGGTTCCGGCAAATCCGCAGCATCCTCCGCGCTCTCGTCCTTCAGCCATGCGATATCAAGGCTGTGGCTGCGCCCCGCAATCCATTCCCGGCTAAAGCAGCGAAACCGCCCCGCCTCACCCTGATCGACACGTTCGCCATTGCCAAGCGGATCATCGCCGTAAGTCTTTTCAAACTCGGTAAAGTACGAGCGCGTAAACGGCGTGCGCTTGCCGAACTTCGGCATGTTCGCGCGCATGTCGTAGACCCACACGTTCTTCGTGCTGCCGATCGCCTTGTCGCTGACCTTGGTAAAGAACAGCACATTGGTCTTGACGCCCTGCGCGTAAAAAATCCCGGTCGGCAGGCGCAGGATCGTGTGCAGCTTGCACTTGTCCATCAGGTCGCGCCGGATGTCGGCGCCGACGCCGGCTTCGAACAGCACGTTGTCCGGCAAAACCACCGCTGCGCGGCCGCCATCCTTCAGGTGACGGTAGATATGCTGCAGGAACGCGAGCTGCTTGTTTCCGGTCGAGAAAGTGAGGTCGTCGCGCGTTGGTCCGCCGCCGCCTTTCGCGGTGCCGAACGGCGGATTGCTGAGGCAGATATGGGTCTTCGGCAGCGTGGTGCCGGCGCTGCCGAGCGTGTTCCCGAGATGCACCACGCCCTGCTCGTCGCCTTCCATCCCGTGCAGCAGGCAATTCATCAGCGCGAGCCGGCGCGTGCCGGGCACCAGTTCCATGCCGATATAGGCCTTGGTGCGCTGGAACTCCTGGTCCTTGGTCTTCAAGTCGTACAGGTTGTCGGTATTGCCGCGGATGTACGCATCGGCGGCGATCAGGAAGCCGGCGGTGCCGGCTGCCGGGTCCTGGATGGTTTCACGGGGTTGCGGCTTGACCAGGTGGATGATGCTGTCGATCAGCGGGCGCGGCGTGAAGTACTGGCCGGCGCCGGACTTGGTTTCGCCGGCATTCTTTTCCAGCAAGCCTTCGTACAGGTCGCCGAGGCCGTCGCGCTTGGCGCTGAACCAGTCGATGCTGTCCAGGCTCTTGATCAGTTGTTCCAGGTGGCGCGGTTCGCGCAGCCGGGTTTGTGCGTCGGCGTAGATCGCGGAGATCAGCGGGTCGGTGCTCTTGCTGAGATTGAGCAGCGTTTCACGGTAGTGGTTGAGCAGGTTGATGCCGGACAGGCCGGAGAGTTTTTTCCAGCGCGCGTATTCGGGCAGCGCATGCTTGTTGAGAATACCGTTGGTAGTGTTCGTTTCGCGCACCTCGTGTTCCATCTTGATGAACAGCAGCAGAGCCAATTCAGTCACGTAGTCGGAATAATTGATGCCGTCGTCCCTGAGCACGTCGCACAGGTTCCAGAGTTTTTGGACGATGTCGTTATTGGTCATTGCGGTGTTTCCTGGTTCAGTATGGTGATGTAGGCGCTGTACGCATACACGCGGTTGCGTTTGCGGCCGGTGAGTTCTTGCACGATGCCGAGTTCGTGCTCCATCGCATCGAGCGCCTTGCCGATGGTGGCGGGTGTCAGGCCGGTGGCCTGAACAAGCGCGTTGATGTTGGAGACCGGATGCGCGAACAGCGCATCGAGGATTTGCCTGGCGGAGCCGGCCAGGCGGCCGAGCGAGGCCAGGTGCGCCTTGTCGTCGGCCAGCAATTGCGTAAGCTGCTGCGCGGTGCTGACTGCCTGGTTGGCGATGGCGGCGATCGCGTCGACAAAGAACAGCAGCCATGCTTCCCAGTCGCCGGTGATGCGCACTTGTTGCAGCAGTCGGTAATAAGTGTCGCGGTATTGCTTGAAGAACAGCGACAGGTAGAGCAGCGGCTCTTTCAGCACGCCGGCTTCGACCAGGATCAGCGGGATCAGCAAGCGGCCGACGCGGCCGTTGCCATCCATGAACGGATGGATGGTTTCGAACTGCACATGCGCCAGCGCGGCCTTGATGACCGGCGCGGTGGGGGCGGGCAAGTCGTTGATGAAGCGCTCCAGCGCGGCCCAGCAATCGGCGATCTGATTGGCGGGCGGCGGCACGAATGCGGCTTCATCGGCGCGGTGGCCGCCGATCCAGACCTGGTTCTTGCGGAACTCGCCGGGGCCGCGTTGCACGCCGCGCCCGGAAGTCATCAGCGCCTGGTGGATTTCGGTGACCAGGCGAAAGCTGATCGGCTGGCCTTGGCGCACGCGCTCGACGCCGAGCGTCAGCGCTTTGACGTAACAGGAGACTTCCCGCACATCGTCCATCGGCACGCCGGGCTGGCCTTCCATTTCATACAGCATCAGGTCGGACAGCGAAGATTGCGTGCCTTCGATCTGCGACGACATCACCGCTTCCTTGCGCACGTAGCTGTACAGGAACAGTTGCGCGTCGGGCAGCAGGGTGCTGATCGCGTCCAGCCGACCGAGTGCGAGCAATGCATCGTCGAGACGGGTTTGCAGCTTGCCGCTCAGGTCGAGCGCCGGCAACGGCGGCAGAGGCGCCGGGACAAACGCTTGGCAGGCGATGCCGCCGGCGACGGTGGCGGTGTACTGGCCGGTGAGTCCGCGTTGCATTGGGTAAAGTTAAAATTAGCGAGGTCGTTATTTTAACTTAATCGCTAAATTAAAATAAAGAGGGTAAATTAAACTAGTTTTGCGCCGGCTTCATGCGGTTTGCGGCCACAGCGCTTCGGAAAACTGGTCCAGCACCTGATCCAGCTGGCCGCCGAGCATCGCATCCAGCCTTTTTGCGCCGCCATCGCCGCTGAACCGCTGGTTGACGAATTGATGGTCGATCACCACTTCGTGCACCAGTTGCTTTGCCAGACGGTCCAACCAGCGGCGCTGCACCGGCGACCAGTTGCCGGATGCGTAAATGCGCTGCATTGCATTGGCAACCCGTTGCTCGAACGGCAGCAGTGCTTCGCCGAGCGCCGCCTGGCGGATATGGCCGATGATGCTGGCGGCGATATCCTGGTTGGTCTTGTTGCGCCACGCGGTTTGTAGCGTCGCTTCATTGAAGTGATGTTCGTCCAGCAGCAGGCGCACTTCCTTCAATTGTTCGCGCGTCAGATCCTTCGGCCGGTTAACGACCACCGCCAGCGCGGCGGACTGGTTAATCTGTTGCCGAATGAAGTCGTTGAAGCTTTGCAGATAATCGTCCGGCCGGTTGTACTCGCCATAGCTATGCTCGCGCACCATCAACTGGTCTTTGTGCTCGGAAATGATCGGCATGTATTCACTGCCGATCAGTTGCCTGACTTCGGCCAGCTGCTGCAGCAACAACCGGTGCTCGCGCACGAAGTCGGCGGCGCCCTTTGGACCGAGGCGGTGCAAATGCTGGTGCAGCTTGGCCGGCGCGACGCCCCATTGCTGTTCCAGCTGGTCCAGCTTTTCCTTGACCGCCGATTGCTTCTCGGCCTTGCTGCCGGCCTTGCGCAGTACGCGCATGATTTTCTGGCTGAGTTCGGCCAGCACATCGTGCGCATGGGTTTGCCCGGCCTGCACGCCCGGGGCGGCATGGCTGGCCGGGTCGCTAAGCTCATGCACCAGTTGCTCCAGCGTGACATTCGGGTCCCGCACCAGCGGCTTCATGGTGCTGACTTCCTGCAGCGCGGCGTAGATATCGACCGGGTCGTAAATCCGGAACACGGTCTTGCCGATCTCATCGCAGCGGCGCGTGGCGCGGCCGATCATCTGTTCGTACAGGATGCGCGACTTCACGCGGCGCAGGAACACCAGGTGGCAGATCTTCGGTACGTCAATGCCGGTGGTGAGCAGATCGACCGTGATCGCAATGCTGGGGAAGCGTTCATTCTTGTAATGCTTGATCAGCTGCGCGACCTTGTCGGATGCGCCGGTGATCTTGCGCACCGCCGCTTCGTTGTATTCGTCGCCGTAGACATCGCTGAACGCCTTGTCGAGCAATCGCTTGACCATGTCGGCATGCAGGTCGGTGGCGCAGAAGATCATGGTCTTTTCATCACCGAGCGGATCGATTTCTTTTGCCAGTTCCTCGCAGATCACGCGGTTGAAGTCTTCATTGATGACGCGCTTGTTGAAGCTTTCGACATTGAAGCTGATTTCATCGTCAAGTTCGGCGACTTCGATTTCGCCGGTGCTGATATTGATCGCATCGACTTTCTGCCCCTTGTCGAACTTGATGCCGTTTTGCGTCAACAGCGTTTCGTAGCGGATCGGCGGCTCATGATCGATCAGCCAGTCGTCGGCCACCGCTTCGCGATACGAATAGGTATAGACCGGCTTGCCGAAAATCTCGGAGGTATGTTTTGCCGGGGTCGCGGTCAGGCCGATCTTGACGGCATCGAAATAGTCGAGCGTGCGGCGGTAGGCAGACAGATACTGCGTCTGATCGCGCAGCGCGAGTTCGCCTTCGGTCATTTCCTGATCCAGCGTATAGCCGCGATGCGCTTCATCGACGATGATGCAATCAAATGCGTCCACGCTCGGCGGATTGTCCGACTGGAAGATCCGCTTCACCATTGCCTGCACGGTGGCGACCTGCACCCGGGTTTCGGCTTGCGCGGCCATGTCGCCCAGCTCCGCGATGTTGTACAGCTTGGAGAGCGGCATGTTCTGTTCGAGCAGCGCTTCGTTGAATGCGTCGGTCGCCTGGTCGCCCAGCGCGGTGCGGTCGACCAGGAACAGAATCCTGCGGAAGCGTTCGGCTTTCAGGAAGCGGTACATCAAGCCGATGATGGTGCGGGTTTTACCGGTGCCGGTAGCCATCGCCAGCAGGCATTCGTGCCGGTTTTCCTCAAGCGCCGCTTCGACTGCCTGCACCGCCTTTTGCTGATAATCGCGCAAGCCAAGGTAGGCGAAGCCTTCATGCTGCAGCTTCGCTTCCGCATCGGCCTTGCTGCGCGTAAGCTGGTCGAGCAATCCATCGGGCGTATGAAAAGTCGTCAGCGACTTGGCGATATTGGCGGGCGAGCGCACGTCGCGGAACCATGTGCCGCTTTGCTCGGCAAGCTGCTTGATGAATGGCCGGCCATTGCATGAGTAAACGAACGGCACGTAAAAATGCTTGCCTTCGCCATCGTCCCACGGACCGGATTGCCCTGCCATGGCCCAGGCCGGTTTATGCATGCTCTCGATATTGAAGCCGCGCGCATAGCGTTGCGCCTGCGGGATCTTGCCGGCGACATTCACGTTCTCGCGCTTCGCTTCAACGATGGAGATCGGTGTCAGGCCGGCAAACAAGACATAGTCGGCGGATTGCTTGCCGGAGGTCGGCCATTCGGCAATCGCCTTGCTCTTGCCTTTCTCCGGACGCGCACCCTTTGCGTAAGTCAGTTCCTGCGTATCCGCTTCCCAACCGGCTTCGATCAATTGCTGGTCGATCAGGATGCGGGTGAGTTCTTCATTCGGCGAGAACTGGCGGCTGGCTTGCTGGGTGCGGGTTTTGAGCTGCTGCGCTTGTTGCGCATCGAGCTGCTGCTGAATCGCCTTGAGCTGCGTTTCGAAATTGCGCTGCGCATCTTGCAGCTCCGCTTCTCGCTGCCGCGCCAGCGCTTCGAAGTTGCGCGCTTCGGCATCCATTTGCTGGGCCAGCACCGCGTACTCTTCCTTTTCGCGGCTCACCAAACCGGCAAGCTGCTGGTTGCTTTCGAGCGCTTGCGTAGCCGTGCCGAGGGTCGCTTTCAGTTGTTCGATTTGCGTTTGCAAATCGCGTAACTGGGTGCTTGGGTCCTGCGGCGCAATGAACGGCCCCGGCTTGAATGCCGTTCCTTGCTTGCCGACCGACTGGTGGTACCAGATCGCGAGTGAGCGGGCGACCTTGAGCCCATCCATCGCTTCCCTGTGCCGGGTTTGAAACTGGTGGGTGGCTTTATTGCCTTCGATGCGCAAGGTATGGAACAGGGTGCGTATCTCGGGGTCGAGCTGAATTTCGCGCTGGAGCTTGTAGAGCAGGTCGGCCTGGGTCGTCTCGCGGTCGAAGACAATGCCGGAACGGGTTGCCAGCTCTTGTGCGATGGCTTCGCCCAACTGGCGCAGCTTGAGCAGCGTCGTGTTCGGATCGCTTGAAAACACCTGTTCGGCGGTCTGGCCGAGCTGTGCAAGCAGTGGCGAGTGTTCCGCTAAAAATCCGAAATTGCCTGAATAGCCCGCCATAATCGATTTTCTTCTTTTTCCTGTTGGGAAACTTTACCCTAAGGGGCGGGAAATTGAAATGAATCGGTCCAAAAAGCTTTTCTGGCAAAGGGGTGAGACAGGCAAGCGGTCGATATCAGGATTCCGCGCATGCGTTTTCCCGAATGGCATTTGGCAAGCCAGATTGAACGCGATCAGCAGTTGTTCGCAAGTCCGGCAATCAATGTCTCCTGCCATAAGAGAGATTGGAGAGATGGGTTGATTGGTGCTGCCAAATAATGAATTGGAGTAATATCCAATTTGTTAGCTAAAATACAATATGAAGCGAAACCAACGCCACCTCTTGCGTCATCTGCTTGTCCTGCTGCTGTTTAGCGGACTTCTGCAATCGTCCGCGCCGACGCATGCCGCCGGCTACGAAACGCCTGAAGTCAGCATCGTCGCTCCCCCGTTGCTGCTGGCGCAAACCTATTCCGACAAATACGACGTCGCCGATTACCTGGTGAGTGAAAAACTGGATGGTGTGCGTGCCTTATGGGACGGTAAAAACCTGCGCTTTCGCAGCGGCAAACTGATCCATGCGCCGGCCTGGTTCACCGCACCCCTGCCCGTGCATCCGCTGGATGGCGAATTGTGGATGGGCCGGAATAGTTTTGAACAGCTATCCGCCGCTACGCGCAGGAACGTGCCGCTGGAGTCGGAATGGAAAACCATCACCTATCAAGTCTACGAATTGCCCGGCGGCGAGGGCAGCTTTAGCGCCCGCATAGCCGCGTTGCAAGCGAGTGCGGCACGTGCGGCGCTGCCATGGCTGCAAGTCGTGCCGCAGGTGCGGCTGAAGAACAAAGCAGTGTTGAAGCTCAAACTGG
>Ga0156087_1053_pt1 | contig 25524 bp, 26 predicted proteins | sample RifCSPlowO2_02_FD_107740 | JGI IMG/M metagenome (GOLD analysis project Ga0156087, IMG submission 107740) | Burkholderiales bacterium RIFCSPLOWO2_02_FULL_57_36 | reverse complement strand
GCGCTTTGTAGGGTCGCCTTTTCTTTGGGTACTTGCTTTTGGCGACGCAAAAGAAAGTACCTCGCCCGCCGGGGCGACACCCGGCAAGCCTCCACGAAGTAAAATCGTCTCGCGTTTTCGGAGGAAGGCACTGGGCTTTGGCCGTTCCTTGAAACTGCAGCCTTGTTTTTCACCTACACCCTCCTAAACGCAATGCTGCTTCTGTTGCCAAGTGACCCACTAGTAGGCTTTAAACGCAAAGCCACCAGGAAATGGGGTCAATCAGTTGCAGCATCCGCCGCAGCAACTGCCTTGCGCCTGCTTCAATTCCTTCTGGATGTCCAGGCTGAATCCGGCTTTTGCAAGCGCATTCAATAGTTCAGGCGCGGCGGTTCGGTGTTCATCGAACTCCACGACCGCGGTTTCATTTGCGTAAGATACCTTGACGTTCTGGACGCCGCCAACGCTTGTGAGCGCGCGGATGACGCCCGCGGTCGAGTCTTCCGAAGTCATTCCGGTTACTTTGAGAGTTTCGGTCTGCATGCTGTTTCCTTAGTCGGATATTGAAAATGGTGTTGTGGAAGATCGCCGTGAATACACAGCGAGCGCTTTGCAATGTCTTGGGATGGCTTGATACTAATGCTGCGACCGATACAGCCGAAATGATCCAGATCAAGATTTCCGATCAATGTCGCGATGCCGTGCCGGATCTCGATATGCGGTATCGGGAATCATCCGCTTTCCCTGCCGTGTGCATTTTCGGACGTCACGCAAAAGCGGCGATTCAAGAACCAAACCGCCAAGTGCGGTTGTATGTTGATTTCATGAAGAATAGCATATAAGATGCATTAACAATACATGTTTAAAGAGGTTGCCATGACTTTGCTGACGATAGACGAGCCCGATGTGCCAAGCGCCGGTAAGCCGGCTCTAGCCGACCATCCGTTATTCCGCCTGGGGTTCCGTCCTTTTTATTTGCTGGCTGCAGCATTTGCCGCGGTCAGCGTGCCGCTCTGGATGGCGCGCTATTTCGGATGGCTTCAAAGCTTTGCAAAAGTGGATTTGAATTGGCATGTGCATGAAATGATTTTCGGCTTTGCGATTGCGGTAATCATCGGATTCATCTTTACCGCCGCTCGCAACTGGACCGGATTGTGGACGCCGACCAAAGGATATCTTGCCGCGCTGGCGGGCCTGTGGATCGCCGGACGAATTGCCATGCTGACCAGCGGTCCTCTGCTTGCGGCCATGGTGGACCTGCTATTTCTTCCGCTTGCCGCCTGGCCGATCTTCCGCGTTTTGCAAAGATCCGGCAACCAGCGCAACATGTTCCTGATTGGTCTGCTTGGTTTGCTCGCGTTGGCCAATGCGGTGTTTCACGGCGCCGTGCTGGGATGGCTGCCGCTGTCACCGGTGCAGCCGATTCATGCGGCGATCCTGATTATCGTCGTGCTGGAGTCGGTCATCGGGGGGCGGGTAATACCGGGCTTTACCGGCAATGTCATTGCAAGCGCCAAGCCGGTTGTCAATGTTCGTCATGATCGAATCAGTATCGCGGTCACAGTACTGGCTTGCGTTGCCTGGATCGCCGGCTTGCCCGCGCTGACGACCGCCGCGCTGGCAATTGCCGCGGCGTGCTCCCAGTTGATCCGTCTTGCGGGCTGGAAGCCGCACACCACTTTGCGTCATCCTTTACTGTGGATACTGCATGTTTCGTATGCATGGATTCCGGTCGGCTTCATACTGCTTGCGCTGTCCGCGCTCAACCTGGTGTCCCAGAGCGCGGCGCTTCACGTGCTTGCGGTGGGTTCGATGGCGGGCCTGATCATCGGCATGATCACCCGTACAGCGCTTGGCCATACAGGTCGTCCGTTAAAAGCCGGTAAAGCGGAAATCGCAATGTATCTGCTGATCCAGATCGGCGTCATCTGCCGATTTGCCGCGGCGATGCTTTCAAGTGACCTGCGAGACACGGCACTGGTGGTGGCGGCCGCCGCATGGGCCTCCGCTTTCGTGATTTATCTCTTTGTGTATGGGCCTTACCTGGTCAAGCCGCGTGTCGACGGCAAGGAAGGTTGACCCTCATATCGCGAGATAGCGCCCGGGCCGGTGATTGACCGCCAATGTCAGGTTGAGGACGACTGCACCGATCAGCGATGTCGCTGCGGCGGACAGCGGAATCAGGCTGAGAGATGCAATCAATATCACCAGGTCGAGCCCCAGCTGGACCAGGCCGGCGCGCCAGCCGAAGCGCTCCTGCAGAAACACCGCCAGTATGTTGAACCCGCCCAGGCTGGCCCTGTGACGGAACAGTACCAGCAGGCCTACTCCCATTAACAGTCCGCCCATCGTCGCTGCGTATAGCGGCTCGACACTTTGCAACCGCAGCGCCAGCGGCAGCAGCTCGCTGAAAAGCGAAAGCAGCATGACCGCGGCAAAGGTCTTCAGCGTAAATTGCCAGCCGAGTTTCTTGAATGCGAAAAAATAGAACGGCAGGCTGATTATAAAGAACAGTTTGCCGAAACCGACACCAGTCGAGTAATGCAGCAGCAAACAAAGTCCGGCGATGCCGCCGGTAATCAAGCCGGCTTGACCGACCAGCGCCACACCGAGCGAAACCAGCAGGGTGCCGGCAACCAGGGCCTGGACATCTTCCACCAATGTATGCCGCTCGATCGACTGCGCCTGAACTTGAGGGTCAATGCTTTCCTGGGTCATTTGTATTCCGATAATGGCCTGTTTTCGGCACAGTGCGTGCGGGTATTTCATTCCGGGCGGGATGCATGATACAGACCTTGCCGATGCACACCATAATCTCAATCAAGAAACCGGGAAACACCTCATTCTTCAAGTAAGAATGAGTTTCATGCCCGCGATAAGCAGCACGATTGCCAGAAAACGCTTGATGCCGGATTGGGCCAGCCGGCGGCTGCCGATATATGAGCCGATCAGGCCTCCCAGCCCGGCGGCGGCCAGCAGTGGCAGGATATAAGAAGGCAGCTCCTTGGTGCTTGAAAGGTTCCCCAGCAGGCCCGCGATAGAGTTCAAAAGTATGAACAGCGCGGATACGGCGGCGGCGCGCTTTGCATGAGCCCAGCCCATGATGAGGAGCAGCGGCGTCAGGAATATGCCGCCGCCGGTACCGGTCAGGCCCGACAATAATCCGATGACGGCTCCCGCCGCCAGCGCGGCAATGCGCGGTGGCGCTGTTGCCGGCTTTTCGGTTTGCGATGCGAACAGGAAGCGGGCCGCTGAATACAAAAGTATGATCCCGACAATTACCTTGAACGCATGTGCCGGAAGATCGATATATCCGCCGACGAACGCAAACGGCACGGCAAGTAACGCGAATGGCCAGAACAGCGGCCACGAGAAATGCCCTGCACGCACGAACTGCACGGTCGCTATCGACGCCACCAGAATATTCAAGGAAAGAGCCGTCGGTTTGATGATAGCCGGCGACAAGCTCAGCAATGACATGATTGCAATATAGCCGGATGCGCCGGCGTGGCCGACGGAAGAATAGAGAATGGCAACAAGGAAAATTCCGGCTGCAAAGACAAGAAGTAATTCGGGCGACATGCGGTGACTTGTATAAGAAGGTCTGAGCGTCCTCATGGACACGGATGTCCGGGAAGCAGGAAATAGTGAACTTGCAACATCCTAGCCGGGGAAAGGGATTTTGCATATCCCGGTTCGCTCATTTTCTTAAAGCGGCAATGCACCATGCAGGTACATTAAGGCGAGCTTCAGAATCAGAGCTGTTTTGATTGCACCGCGATCGCAATCAAAACAGCTCGATATCATTGGCGGCAGTCTTATGCGCCAGCTTGTTCTCCGCCAGCAGTGACTCATAAGAGCAAACCTGATTGCGGCCATTGTTCTTTGCAAAGTAAAGCGCCTGGTCGGCGCGATCGATGATCGTGACCGGCAAATCGTTGGCGGTTATTTCGGTCAGGCCGATGCTGGCGGTGATTTTTCCGACCTGCGGAAAATAATGGTTTTCCACGATGACTTTGAAACGTTCGAAAATCGAACTTGCCAGATCCTTGGCGACGTTCTTTAGCACCACGACGAATTCTTCTCCGCCGACCCTGAACAGAAAATCGTATTCGCGGAACGTGCTATTCATGCATTGAGCGAAGTGCAACAAGACCTCATCCCCCAGCAAATGACCATACGTATCGTTCACCTTCTTGAAGTGATCGATATCCAGCACGGCCAGACAGTAATTGACCTTGTCCGCCTTGCGCTTGTTGGTATCGCCCAGAGACAGGATGATTTTCATCATATGATTGTCGAACGACTTCCGATTGAGCAGCCCGGTCAAATGATCATGCTGATTATCCTGCAGCAAAGAGACGTAATTCCGATAAAAACCCAACAGGATCGTGATCAATTCCTGATCCCGCGGAATCTCTTCGGCATATTCCACGGCAATGAATCCGGTGATTTCCCTGGCGTCGACACGCGCTCCCTTGACGCCGATTACCGGGTGAATGAAACGCATGCCAGGGATGGAAGAGAGAGTGGTGATCGGGACGACGGTCATTTCCAGGCAACCCATGCACGCGTCGAAGCCGGCAAGTTCACTCAACAACAATGGCGCAGGATCCTCTCCGCTGTCGTCATCTTCGGGAAGTACCGGAAGCAGATACATTGCCATTTCCTGCGTTGCCGGATTCTTCAAGGAGCGCAACTCATAAAACACGATGCTGTCAGCCGTGATCAATCCGCGCAGCGTCGTGACGAGCGACATTTCCAGCGCCTTGATTTCGGGTTTCTCGATCAGCTTGGCAATCGCTCGCAACAGATTGGAATTATTCAACTCGCTCATGGCTCGACATTGGAAATGGCAGTTGGACCATCATACCTATCTATGTATTTCAATCGCAACGTACAGGTTGTGCCACCTAACCGAAAAACGACAGTTCGTCGGAAATCCGATAACGGCGGCAAATACATTTGGCAAAAGGGTTGATGATGGTATGGTGGGCTTTGAATTGTGGACAAAAGTTTAACTAGCGGTGCTGCGCGCCAGTTGCCGCGAATGCATTACATGATGCAAAGCACAACGGGCATCGTCATGCCGGTGGATTGGCCCGGTTCGATGCGAGAATACGATACTGCGCGCCTTGTTGTTCGTTGGACGATGCAATCAGGCATACATGACTCGCATGCCAATGAACCGGTTCGAACGGAAGCTCATCCGGCGCAGTTGCGTCGCGCGCCAGCGTGACGTGCGGTTTGAACGCGGATCGCGTATCGGCAAGAATGCCTTGGTGTGCAAGCGCGCTCATCAGATGCCGCTGCAGCGTGAACAATCCCTCCGGCGCGGCATGCATGCCGACCCATGCGATGCGGCTCTTCGTGAAATAGCCGATCCGGTCCATTGTCAGCGTCATGTCCGGTACCGAAAGTCCGGCCAGGATTTTCTGTAATGTGCTTAACGACGCAATCGGTTGATCTCCCAAAAAAGCGAGCGTCAGATGCAGGTTCCCGTATGGCGTCTTGCGCCCCGAAACTGCAGTTTGCAAGCTTGCCAGCGCGGCACGCGCCGTGTCGTCCGGCCACAGGGCATAAAAGAGCCGCAGCGATTGCCTGGGTTCGGAATGCAACTCCGGCTGTTCCGTTCCGCCTGTCATGACTTGCCGAACACCTCGTTGAGTTGTTGCGTAACGCGAATGAAGGTGGTGCGTTTGGTCAATTCCTTGAGTTTGCGCGCGCCGACATAAGTACATGCGGAGCGCACGCCGCCCAGTATGTCCTGCAATGTCTCGCCTACCGGGCCGCGATACGCGACCAGCACTTCCTTGCCTTCGCTCGCACGATAACGGGCGACGCCGCCGGCATGTTTGTCCATCGCCACGCGGCTGCTCATTCCGTAAAATTGCATGAATTTCTTGCCGTCGCGCTCGACGATGTCGCCGGCGCATTCATCGTGTCCGGCGAGCATGCCGCCCAGCATGATGAAGTCGGCGCCGCCGCCGAACGCCTTGGCCAAGTCGCCCGGCACCGAGCAGCCGCCGTCGGAACAGATCTGGCCGCCAAGGCCATGCGCGGCATCGGCGCATTCAATGACTGCCGATAGCTGCGGATAGCCGACGCCGGTCATTTTTCGGGTGGTGCATACCGATCCGGGACCGATGCCGACCTTGACGATGTCGGCGCCCGCCAAAATCAGTTCTTCAGTCATGTCGCCGGTCACCACATTGCCCGCCATGATGGTCAACTGCGGAAAATTGCCGCGCACTTTCTTGACGAAGTGAACGAATCCTTCGTTATAGCCATTGGCGACGTCGATGCACACATATTCGATCGTGCCATCGCTGCGCGCCATTACGGCATCGAATTTTTCATAGTCCGCCTTGCTGATGCCCATCGAATAGAACGCGGTGGACGCGGTTTGGCCGCGCTGCTGCAGCGATTTGAAAAACTCGACCAGTTGATCTTCCGAATAATGCTTGTGCAAGGCAGCCGACAGGCCGTGCTCGCCCAAAGCAAGCGCCATCTCGGTGGTCCCGGTGGTATCCATGTTGGCCGCAATGATCGGTATGCCATGGTATTTTTTTTGCGAATTCCTGAAAATGAATTCGCGTCCGATATCCACTTCGGAGCGGGACGTCAGTGTCGAGCGTTTGGGACGTATCAGCACGTCCTTGAAATCAAGTTTGACCGCTTCCTCGATATGCATGGTGTATTACTCCGCGAAGTCTGTATCCGGCGCTAAAAATTCAATGACAGAGAGAAGCACCGCGATCGGTGAAGCCGCCCGGCGTTACCGGCAAGAATTTCCACTTGTATCCGGTTTCCTTCAATACAAGTTTCAGCACGCCATGCACTGAATTGCTGCCGCCGTCGCTATTGGAACTGCGAAAGCGGAACGGCGTCAGCTTTGCACCGCCTGTGCCGACGACGAACTGGCGCACGCCGCGCATCCGGTCAAGTTTCCCATGATCGTCCAGAGGCGCAAACCTTTCATAGTCATGATCATGCGCAACCAGCACCACATCGGCACCGGCGGCATACAGTATTTGCCAGGCGCCGAGCATTTTCGGATTGTCGCCGTGCCCGCCGGAACTGTATACCGGATGGTGCCAGTATGCGAGGGTGCATTGTGATTGATGTTGCGCAAGCTCAGCTTTGAGCCATTCGAGTTGCGCATGGTGCTCCAGCGGCTGTTGCAGGTTGCTGTTGAGTGAAACGACATGCCAGTTGCCGAGCGTGAAACTGTAGTATCCGCGCCGGTCCGGGCCTGCCGCCTTGCCGAAATAGCCGTAATAGCCGGTAGCGCCCTTGGTATAGTACTCGTGGTTGCCCGGCGATGGAAAGGTGCGGTTCTTGAATCGGCCCCATGTCGGCGCATAGCAATCGGTGAATTCGGCCGGCCGGCCGTTCGGATAGGTATGGTCGCCGAGTGTCAATACCGCCGCACTGCCGTTCTTGTGGAGTTCAGCCATGATTAGCGCGGCAGTGCGCGCGGCGCCTGTAGCGGAAGGGCCGAATTTTCGGCAGTCGGCGATATCTCCGGCGGCATAGACGGTTACCCCGTCGCCCGGCATCGCGGGCATCGATCCGTGCTTCGCAATATCGATATCGACCACGCATCCCCACAGCACCGCTGCAAGAAAAACGGCAAGCGGTGCGGCGCCAAATCGGTGGCCAAACAACGTGCGGCGCGGTCGCGTCATGCAGATCTCCCGTAGAGCATAATGAATTATTCGGCGCCAAGCGGCGAAGGCAAGCGCTCCGGATGCGGCTTTTTCGCTTGATCCGTCATAATCCGACCTATATGATAAACGCCATTTCCGCTGTAATACCGGCCAGACACTTCATTCAGAGCGGGATTCACCGCATATTGCCGACGGTTTAACATGTACAGCCAATTTTTCAGACTCGATCAAGCACCATTTTCGATTGCGCCCGATCCGCGCTATTTGTTCATGAGCGAACGGCATCGCGAGGCACTCGCACATCTGCTGTACGGCGTTGACGGCGGCGGCGGATTCGTGCTGCTGACCGGCGAGATCGGCGCGGGCAAGACCACGATTTGCCGCTGCTTCCTGGAACAGATTCCGGCCAACTGCAACGTTGCCTACATCTTCAATCCGAAGCTTACCGTCAATGAATTGCTGCGGTCGATTTGCGATGAATTCGGCATCGTATCGGCGCATCAGGGACCCGGACAGGCAACGGTCAAGGATTATGTCGACGCACTCAATGCCTATCTGCTGAGGTCATACGCCGAGGGCCGCAACAATGTGTTGATTATCGACGAAGCGCAGAACCTGTCGGCCGACGTGCTGGAGCAATTGCGCCTGTTGACCAATCTGGAAACCAATGAGCGCAAGCTGCTGCAGATCATCCTGATCGGCCAACCTGAATTGCGCACCATGCTGGCAAGGCCGGAGCTGGAGCAGCTTGCGCAACGGGTCATCGCACGTTACCACCTTGATTCACTGTCGGAGCCGGAGACCGCCAGCTATATCTCGCATCGCCTAGCGGTGGCCGGCCTGATCGCCGATTCGCCGTTTCCGCAAAAAATGATGCGGCGCATTCATCGATTGACTGCGGGTGTGCCGCGCAGGATCAATCTGTTGTGCGACCGCGCATTACTCGGCGCATATGCGGAAGGCAAGCGCAAGGTGGACCGTCCCATTGTCGCCAAGGCCGCCCATGAAGTGTTCGATAGCGGCAAGCCGGTCGAGCGGGTCAAGACGCCTCGGTGGCGCTATGCGGCGCTGGGCCTGATGCTGATTGCAACATTTCTCGGTGCAGCGGCCTGGATTCAGTATGCCGGCGCATCCTTCACGAATCTGGAATCGCGGGGCGGGAAACTTTCCGCAGCAATGCCGGAAATCGTGGAGGAAAACCTGTCCGAACCGATGCCGCAACCGGCTCAGGCAACAACGGTCGCACCGGCCGCGCCTACCGCACTTGCCGACGTGAATGAATTAATGAATGGTAATGCGAGTGATGAAAACACCGGCTACCGTGAACTGGCAAAACTCTGGAACGTCGCCCTTGGGGAGGGCGAATCCTGCGAAGCCGCAAAGAACGCCAACTTGCACTGCTATAAGGGCAATGGCGGCCTTGCCGAAATACGCAGGCTTGATCGGCCGGCAATGCTGGTTTTGCGTGATACGGAAAATATGCCCCACTATGCATTGCTTACCGGATTGACCAATACTGGCGCGACATTGCGCCTGAAGGACGTCGACCATGCGGTAAACCTGCTCGCGCTTGGCCGCAGTTTTCAAGGTGAATTCACCACGTTCTGGTATGCGCCAAATACTTACCGCACGATACTGCGCGCCGGTGACCAAGGCGCCGACGTGGATTGGCTCATGGCGCAGTTTTCAAAAATGAATGGTGTTAAAGAGCCGCCGCCAAACCAGGTTTTCGATCAGGCAATGATCAAGCAGGTACGGGAGTTTCAAGTCGTGCAGGGCCTGGAAGCGGATGGCGTCGTCGGTCCGCAGACGTTCATGCATCTCAACAATTCCGCAGGCATCAAGGAACCGCGCTTGCAACATGCTACGGCAGCGATGAACGCCGCCTCGGAAAAATAAAGCCATGTCATATATTCTCGATGCACTCAAAAAAGCGGAATCGGAACGCAAGCTGGGTTCGATTCCGGACATGCATGCGCAGCCTCTTGCGACCTCTTCCATTTCCAACTCGCGCCTTTGGCACAATCCGCTTGCATTGAGCGCGCTCGCAGTCATATTGCTGGTTGCCGGTGTCATGGCATGGTTGGCGCCATGGCAGACGATCCGGCATTCCGACGCGGACGTATCCTTGCCCCAACAGGCATCGTCAGGGAAGGTGGATAGCGACAGCACTCGGGAAACAAGCCACATCCCGCCGACTGCAGCCGATATCGCAACGCCCTCCGTTACCCAGGCGCCGTCGATCAAGGATGAGGCGGCACAGCCGGAGGAAGTTGCTGTTGAACCGGTCAAGCCGAAGGCCGCACCAAAACCGAAAGCCGCGCCCAAGCGCGTAAAGAAAATCGAACCGGCACCGGTGGCGGTCGCGCCGCAGCCGGCGGCAAGGAAACAAGAGAATCCTGCCGCTGCCGCGGTATTGCCTGCGGAACCTCGTTTGCCGGTATTACGCGAATTGCCCGACAATATTCAACGGGAAATACCCATATTGATTGTCGGCGGCTATATTTATTCTAGCGTCCCGGGCGAGCGCTCGGTACTGATCAACAATCGATTGCTGCGGGAAGGCAGCGAGATAACCCATGGACTTGTGCTTGAGAAAATGCGGCCGAAAGAAGCGGTGCTCAATTACAAGGGATACCGGTACCGGGTTCCGTATTAGCAGGCCGCAGAATTAAACATTGTCGGTTTTGTCTAATTAGGACATCACGGCTTGCGCGCATACCATTAATTCGATGGAGAGAAAATGGCAACCAAGGAACAGTGCGATCGATTCGCTACCGAAATGGCCCATCGTTTCGAAGATCTGACAAAATGGGCAATAGAGAATTGGCCCCACAAGGATATACCCTTGCTGTCATCCGACTTCAGCGAGTCGCGCAAGGAAATCGGGCTGATTCTGGGAGCCCGCCTGAATGAAGGCCGAACCGATTTGCCCGAATTGCCGGGCGATGAAAACTCTGCCCAATATGTGCAGACCGCGCCGGCTCCCTGGCCTTGATGAAGAAGCGCAATCCGCCGCGACATTGAAAAGGCATCCGGGAAGTGTTCCCGACGGTTTCTCGTCAACCTTGACGCAAGATTGACCCCGCAGGCCGCTACTCCTCGATCCTGAACCCTACCCTGATCGTCACTTGGTAGTGCGCGATTTTTCCGGCAATAATATGCCCCCTGGTTTCCACGACTTCGAACCAGTCCATGTTCTTGACGGAGAGGGAAGCTTTGCTGATGGCATTGCTTATTGCGTCATCCGTTCCGCTTTCAGAAGAACCGACAAGATCGATTATTTTGTATGTATGTGCAGGCACGAAAGGCTCCTTTATTCTTCGGGTAAGACAAACAAGCGGTGCTGCCTTGACATGGCATTGCATCACCGGATCGCGTTGGCCGACTGCGGCCGACTGATACATTTTGGACCCGGTGCACAAATTTAGTTCCATAATTGTCAATAAATGCAGGTCAAGGCCTGAAGCGAATTGGAACGTTTGTATTGAGCCGGCATCCAAAATTCTGCTGTAACTTCAATCACAATAAAAATTTTGTCCGGCCATGCCCGGACAAAACCCGCAACTCCCTCGTGACCCATGAATCACCAACTGGAAAGCGTCCTCAAGTATCTCGACGATCGTCAATTAAAACTTACGACGGCGGAATCGTGCACCGCCGGCCTGATCGCGTCGACGATTGCCGAACTGCCGGGCTACGGCGGTTTGCTGGAGTGCGCATTCGTCACCTACTCGCCGGAGGCGAAGATCACCTGTCTGGGCGTCAAGCGCGAAACGATTGATACCTATGATCTGACCAGCGAACAAGTCGCTCGCGAAATGGCCGAAGGCGCGTTGCGCATCAGCCGGGCAAACATTGCGCTAGCCACAACCGGACTGGCCGGACCGTCCGATGGCGGCAGCGGTATACCGGTCGGAACGATATGCTTCGCATGGTCGTTCCAGGAAAACGATACGGTCACCACTTTCTCTGAAACCAGGAAATTCGACGGCGAACGCAATCAGGTTCGCCAAGCCGGCGCGGAGTACGCGATCAGCCGGATTTGGTATTATCACAACGAACTGGCAAAAACCATTCGAGATGGCAACAACATCGGTTAAACGCAGATGTATTGGCGATAAATAAATCAGTATGGAAAGATTATTGATGGATATTACAAACCCCACCGCAGAACAGCACGAAATTATCCAGGCGCTCAAAATCGCGCCATCATTCGATGCGCAAGCCGAAATCCAGCGCCGCGTCACATTCTTGCGCGAGCATCTGATTCGGCATCAGCGCCGCAGTTTTGTCCTGGGCATCAGCGGCGGCGTCGATTCACTGACTGCGGGTTTCCTTGCACAGCGAGCGGTGCGCGAGGCAAGGGAGCTTGGTCACGATGCCAAATTCATCGCCATGCGTTTGCCGTACGGCGTGCAAAAGGATGAAGAAGACGCGCAGCGTTCCTTGGCGGCGATTCAGCCGGATACCATACTGACGGTCGATATCAAGCCGGCAGCCGATGCGATGCTGGCCGCGGTCAAGGCCGGCGGACTAGCCTTTGAAAACGCAGGGCAGCAGGATTTTATTCTCGGCAACATCAAGGCGCGGCAGCGCATGATCGCCCAGTATGCGGTGGCGGGCACAACCCACGGCATGGTCATCGGTACCGATCATGCCGCCGAAGCGTTGATGGGATTTTTCACCAAGTTCGGCGACGGCGCATGCGACATAACGCCGCTGACCGGGCTCAACAAAAGACGCGTACGTGCGTTGGCCGAGGCTTTTGGCGCGCACGAATTGCTGGTCCACAAGACCCCGACCGCGGATCTCGAAGATCTCATGCCGCTCAAGCCGGATGAAACCTCTTTCGGCATTACCTATCATGAAATCGATGATTTCCTGGAAGGCAAGCGCATCGGCGACAGTGCCTACGATGTGATCCTGAAGCACTATCGCTCGACGGCGCATAAGCGCGCGTTACCGGTAGAGCCGCCGGACAGCATCTAGAAAACCACTGTCGTTCCGGGCATGGCGAGAAATCGCAACTGACAATATCTGCACCGCCTTGAAGATCCCTTTGCCCGAAATGACAATCTGGTAAGAATTCGCTGGCGCTACAATTAACCCCTGCCGATAAACGGCATCTTGGTTGCCATTATCGTCATGAACTGTACATTGGCTTCCAGCGGCAGGCCAGCCATGTACAGCACCGCATCGGCAACATGCCGGATATCCATCAGCGGCTCCGCTTCGATCGAGCCGTTCGCCTGCTGAATGCCGCTGCCCATTTTTTCCGTCATGTCGGTCGATGCATTGCCGATGTCGATCTGGCTGCAGGCGATATCGTATTTCCTGCCGTCGAGTGAAGTCGATTTCGTCAGACCGGTCATTGCATGTTTTGTCGACGTATATGCAACCGAGTTCGGCCGCGGCGCATGCGCGGATATCGATCCGTTGTTGATGATGCGTCCGCCGCGCGGTTGCTGCTCCTTCATCAGCCTGAAGGCTTCCTGCGTGCATAGAAACGCGCCGGTCAGATTGATATCGACCGATGCCTTCCACTTCTCGTACGGCAGATCTTCCAGCGGCACCGATGCGGTGAACACGCCGGCATTGTTGAACAGCAGGTCGAGACGGCCGAATGCATCCCGGATATTTGCATACAGCGCTTTTACAGATGCGGGGTCGCTGACATCGGTAGGCACGACCAGCGATCGCGAACCGGATTCCTTACCCTGCAATGCCGTTGTCTCAAGCAGTTCCTTGCGGCGCCCGGCCAGCACCACCGAATAGCCGTTTTGCATGAGCGCCAGCGCGACATGTTTTCCTATGCCGGAACCTGCGCCGGTGACCAGCGCAATCTTGTTTGATGCCATTGATCTTCTCCATTTCATTTTCAAGCGCGCTCATAAAGCCACTGTCATTCCGAGCGCGGCGAGGAATCTCATCCGTTCCAACCAATGCCGGCGCTGGAAATTCCGCGCCGCGCCCGCGTTAAAAAACAGAATTACATTGCTTCAACTTTAACGCATAAGCTGGAGAAATGCCGGCTGCAGAACCGGAACATATCGCTTTTCGGACGACTTTTCCGAGCAAGAGCCTAAGCGATGCGGCGAAGCCGATTTTATGGCAGCCTGTCGATATCGATGCATTGCAGGTGACGACTTTTATCTGAAACAACATGTTCTTCAATTCCCGATATCGCGACCACACTCAAGCTTTCCTGCACCGCCTCCTGTCCCGGATCGTGGATGTGAAGCCGCATGAAACGGCGGCAATGCTGTTCAGCTTTGCCTATTTTTTTTGCCTGCTGTGCGGTTATTACCTGTTGCGGCCATTGCGCGATGCGATGGGTTTGCTGGGCGGGGTCGGCAACCTTCAATGGCTGTTTACCGCAACCTTTGTGTCGATGCTGGTGCTGGTGCCTGTGTTCGGCGCAATCGCCACGCGCTGGACGCCGCGCCGGTTCATACCTTATGTGTATCGATTCTTTGCGTTGAATGTACTGGTCTTCGGTGCGCTGTTCGCGGCCGGCATCGCGGAAGTCACGGTATCGCGCATTTTTTTCGTATGGATCAGCGTATTCAATTTGTTTGTGATCAGTATTTTCTGGAGCGTTCTCGCCGATCATTTCAAGAACGAGCAGGGGCGGCGGCTGTTCGGATTCATCGCCGCGGGCGGCACTGCTGGCGCACTGATCGGCCCGGCACTGGCCGCCTCGCTGGTGGTGAAGTTCGGCGTCGTGGTACTGACGGTGATCGCCGCGATACTTCTCGAAGTCGCAGTGCAATGTTATCGGTTGCTGGTGCGCTCGCAGCGGCGCCAAGGCGATGCCGGCGGCCGCGAGCCCGGGCCTGCGCCTGTCGCCCGGTCCGGCGATTCTCCGGAATACGGCAGCACGATCGGCGGCGGCATTTTTTCCGGCATCACGTTGATTTTGCGGGAACGCTATCTGCTCGGCATCGTGCTGTACATGTTGTTGCATACATTCGCGTCGACCTTCTTGTATTTCGAGCAGGGAAGGATCGTGGCGGCGGCGTTGCCGGATACCGCATCCCGCACGCAATTGTTTGCGATCGTCGATCTTGCCGTTTCCGGTTTGACGATTGCGCTGCAAGTATTCGTTACCGGCGGTTATATCCGCCGCTTCGGCGTCGTCGCGGCATTGGTCCTGCTTCCGGCGGTCGGGATGCTTGCGGTTGCAGGAATCGCCCTCTGGCCGACCCTGTTCGTACTGGTAGTCGCGCAGGGATTTCGACGTTCGGTCGATTACGCGATTGTCCGCCCCGGCCGCGAAGTTCTTTTCACGGTAGTCAGCCGCGAGGCAAAATACAAGGCAAAAAACGTAATCGAAACCGTCGTGTATCGCGGCGGCGATGCTGTCAGCGGATGGATATTTACAGCGCTTTCCGCCGTCGGAATCGGCTTCTCCGGCATTGCGATCATCTTTGTGCCGTTGACGGCAGCCTGGGCGGCGCTGGCGGCCTGGCTCGGCAGAACGCAGGACCGAAAGGCAAGAGATACTTCCACAGATGCTGTCTTGCATATCCGGAAAGCCGGATTGAACAGAGGAGCTTCAGATGAAACCGGTGTCGCATAAACAAGTTCCAAGCATTGACGCAAATCGTGATTTTCCAGATGGTCGCATGAGCCGCGCCGAATTCCTCAGGCTGGCCGGAGCGGCGGCGATGACGTTCGGCGTCGGGATGCCAGTCTTCGGCAATACTGCGGCACAGAAACCGTCATCGGAAAAGGAGACGCCCATGCACAAACGCCCGATTCCATCGACCGGCGAACTGCTGCCGGTGATCGGTTGCGGCACCTGGCAAACCTTCGATGTGGGCACGGCGAGCGAGGAGCGTGCGCCTCTGGCCGAAGTGCTGCGCATCCTGTTCGAGGCCGGCGGGTCAGTCATCGACAGTTCGCCGATGTACGGGCGCTCGGAAGCGGTGGTCGGCGAACTGCTGACGCAGCAAAACTCGCATGACAAGGCTTTTGTGGCAACCAAGGTATGGACGCAGGGCAGGGAGGCCGGCATCGGGCAGATGCGGCGTTCGATGCAATTGCTGCAGGATGAGCGCATCGAACTGATGCAGATTCATAATCTGCTCGATTGGCGCACGCATTTGCCTACGCTGCGGGCGTGGAAAAAAGAAGGGCGGATCCGCTATCTGGGTGTCACCCATTACACCGCCAGCGCCTACGATGAACTGGAAGCAATCATGCGTTCCGAGAAACTGGATTTCATCCAGATCAACTATTCACTGGACGATCGGCAGGCGGAGCGAACATTGCTGCCGCTCGCGGCGGAGCGCGGTATCGCGGTTCTGGTCAATCGGCCGTTCGGCGGTGGGACATTGCTGCGCAGCTTGGTAGGAACGCCGCTTCCTCCATGGGCCGGCGATATCGAATGCAACAGCTGGGCGCAGATTCTGCTGAAGTATGTTTTGAGCCACCCGGCCATCACCTGTGCGATTCCGGGCACGAGCCGGCCCAAGCATATGGCCGACAATTGCCGGGCAGGTACCGGCGTCATCCCCGATGCGGCGATGCGCAAGCAAATGGTTGCATCGTGGGGAAAACGCTGATCTTCAAGCAGCGTTGAGTATCGGGGCGGTTTGCTGTTTCTGCCCGACAGTGTTTTTAAGCGCGGCAGCCAATGGCGCATCCATTGTCAACACATGATCGGCAAGCCACTCGGGAAGCAACTCTACTACCCGGCGGGCCAATCCGACATCGCCGACCATTGCTCGCGCCTGAGCTTTATGCAATACACCCAGCGCTTCGGCATGCAGGGCGCGATGCTCCCTGACTGACGCAAAGTTGATGTCCTCCATCCATTGTTCTTCCGCGCGAAGATCGCTTTCCAGCGTGGAAACAAACCGATCGAAATGAATTACGAAATCGGTATCGGGCATTGACGGCAGCCGGTTGAGTTCCGCAAAAAAAGCCGGATGCAACTGGTCGGTTTCTCCAACTCCATACTCTAGTTCAAACGCCCGATGAGTTTGTGCCATGTTGATCTCCACGTTGATTTCGATGATGCCCGCCGATTGCAAATTTGCAATTGTGCCGACATGCTGCTGCAAAATGTTTATTTACCAATTGCCAACAAAGCATTTGGATAAATTCAATTGCGGGAGATCAATCTTATTTTCAGACAGAAGCGGTATGTTGATCTTCATCAAACTCAGGGCGGGCGGATACAAAAAACATGTGTCGTTTAATCATCGTTTTTCACGCACCGCCGAACCCGGGCGGGTGCGCAGCCATTGCCTGACCTTTGCAACACCGACCGACACGAGCGCGATCGCCATTACACCCAGTACGAACACGGCGGTGACGGTCAGGAAAAATATCAGTGCCGCGCCTGCGGCGACAATCAAGCCGGCGATTTTCCAGCGCCACCATGGGCCGAGCATATTTTTCAACAACTGTTGCAGAGTCTGCCGCGTATCCTGCGGCGGTGCGTCAACAACTTCCCACTCGGTTTTTTCAGTCATCTCAACTCCTTTGTGTAAGTCATCTGATTCGGCATGGCGTGGATCATGTGATGTTTCACAGCCATGTCAAATTTTTTGCAAGCATCCAATATAAGGCTTTTCATTTATGGTTAAAAGCGAAGATAGTGGATGATTTTCTTCGTAAAAACAGGAATCTGATAGCGATCCATGAATCTGCGAAAAAAAAGCACGCCGCACTTTTTGATGACAGGTTGCGAATGCATGTCCTGCATGACATAAAGAAAAAATCTGTAAGATTGCCGGATGGACAATCTTAGTCATTCCGTCGTCGGCCTGGCGGTCGGCGAATTCGTGCATCGCCGCCTTCCCGAAGAATCCGATATCGACCGCAATCGTGTGCGGCGGCGCCTGTTGCTGATCTCGGGCTGGCTCGCCAGCAATTTCCCGGACCTGGATCTGGTGCTCACGCCGCTTCTTCCAGAACCATTAGGTTACCTGCTTCATCATCGAGGCCATACTCACACATTACTTTACGCGATCCCGCAAGCGTTGTTGTTGTGGGCGATGATTTGGATGCTTTGGCCGGCGGCGCGTCGATTGCTTAAGCAAAGCGGGGCGGCGCGTACGGGATTTGCATTAACCGTATGCATCGGGTTCGTGCTGCATCTACTGATGGATTCCCTGAATTCCTACGGCATCCATCCGTTTCATCCGTTCGACTCGCGCTGGTTCTATGGCGACATGGTTTTTATCGTGGAGCCGTTGTTCTGGATCGCCTTCGGGGTACCGGTCATCATGACTGTTCAACGCAACAGCATGAAGATACTCCTCTTTGCGTTGATGCTCGGCGCGCTGCTGTTTTTTACCATGAAAGAATTCCTGCCCTGGACGTCGGTTGCATTGCTTATTGCCTTGGCGCTCTTGCTGGGAGTTCTTCAACGAAAAGCAGGGACGCGCGGCACCACGGCATTCGTTTTTTCCGCGATTGTCGGAATCGGTTTCATAGGTATGCAGGCGCTCGCGTCATATCAGGCAACGCAGGTTCTGGTTCGGCATCTTGAGAATAAAGATCCGGAAAGCCGTTTCCTGGATGGCTCCATGACCTCGTTTCCAACCAATCCGCTTTGCTGGGCATTCGTGTCGGTTGAGAGCAAGGAGGCTTCGGGCATTTATACATTGCGGCGCGGCGTATTGAGCCTGGCGCCGGGAATGACGCCTGTCGCCGAATGTCCTGCGGGATTCTTCGACGCTGCAGCGCAAACCGCGGCGAATCCCGCGATCGCCTTTTACTCGGAGCAAGAAGGCAAGCTGGATACATTGCGAAATCTATTCGCCGAGAACTGTCATTTCAATGCCTGGATGCGTTTTGCGCGCGTCCCTCTGGTGAACCACGATAACGCGACCGACATACGATTTTCTTCAAGCCCGCGCGGGAATTTCACTACGATGAATTTCGATGACTTCAAAGATCGTGAATGCGCGCGATTTATCCCGGATTGGAATTTTCCAAGGTCGGATTTATTGACGCCGTCCGGTCGTTAGATTGGTGCTGTGCGAAGCGAAGCGTAGTCTCATTCTCAAATTCAAGGCGGCATAAGCCAGAAACGCTACAGCCGAACTTCAACCAATCAATTTCAATCCCGGTGGAAGCGAGTCGCCAAGAAAATTGCGCTGGCTGGCCTCGTCAAGTTGCACTGTCTGGCGAAGCATTGTGATCCATGTCGGTGCGGCGCCGATCGCCTCCAGCCGCGATACCAGTCGATCGCGCAGTTCGTCCGGCAGGTCGCGTGTCCTGTCGCCGGTCAGGCGCGCAAGATGGGCGGCGGTGAACGGCGCCGCATCGACACGCTTCCAGTCGAGCGCCATGATCGTGTCGAGCCAACCGGCAACGATGTCGGGCGGCACCACATCATGAGCGCTCGCGTAGAACGGCTGGCGTGTGCCGATACGCGCAAGCGCCCACAGGATCAGGCTGTCCGGTGGGTCGGGATCACGAGTCGTTGATGTTTTGTTCAGTAGGCCGAGCAGCCAGTCTCCAATCTCAACCTTGTAGCTTGCCGGGATGCGCTCCAGCGATGCCGCCAGACGCAGCATGTCGTCGTAGCTGCCCTTGACGAGATTAATCGGACGCCGCTGCAATTCCGCCTTGTCGTCCTGCACGTTGAATGCGAAGTCGTCGAGTAGCCTCAGTTGCGCGTCCTTGTCCAAACCGCCGGCGACACGCCGCCACATGGTCCACCATTCCTTGGCGACCTGACTGTCATTGCGATGCTGGATGCCGGTTTCAAAGAGCGGCCACAACTGTTGAATTCTCCAGTCGTCCAGCGGATAGCCGAAGCCGGGCCGCAAACAATAGCCGATGAGGTTGAGCCACACTTTTTCATGATCGGCAGAACGCCTGCGACCTCGTGCCCGCTGCCACAGCTCATCGAATAACTGCCGCAGCAGCGGTGTATGCCAGTGCTCACGGCCGCCGATCAATTTTTCCAGTTGAGCCCTGAGCTGCCGGACTTCCTTTGCTTCCACTTTCTGAGCGCGAGTGCCGAAGATGCGGTCGATTTTCTCCACTGCGTCAGTGAAATGCGGCGGCAGTTTTTGTGCATTTTCGCTTTCTTCCGCAGCGGCCGATTCCAGACCTTCATCGTGCAACTGGAATTCAAGCAGCCATCGCCGGCTCGCGTCAGTAGTGCTGACGCAGTGCATCTCAAGCGTGCCGACTTCGGTCAGCGATGTCGCCAGTTGCACCGGAATTTCCTGTTTTCCGGCCACGGTATCCGATTGCAGTACCGTCGCGATCGGAGGAAGGTGCGCAAAGTCGCCTTTGTTCAGGTCCACCAACTCGCCCAAGCGGCGAGGGCGGTTGCCTTCATCGGCGGTGGAAGAAACCAGATGAAAGCGCACCGGCTGACCCAGGCGCAACGCAAAGGCCCGGTCATGCAGCAGTATTTCTTTTCCTTGCTCGCTGCCGCGAGGTAAAACGCATATGCCACGACCGAACTCAACAACATGTTGACCGGCACCTTTGGCCCGATCGTCGATCACCAGGAAGTAGCTGCGCGCCGAGCCGCCGCCGATCTTCGGCGCAAGCCCTTCACGCGCCAGCGTATAAGCCACCGCACCACGGGCGACTGCCACATCGGGATTTTCGTTATGCAACAGCTGCAACGGTTTCCCGCGCCATGCAGCGAGGGTGCCTTCCAAGCGCCGCGCCAGCACGGGAGCGCGGAACACGCCGCCGTTGAGCAACAAGGTATCCGGGACCGCCGGCGTTCCTTCATCCGGCGCGAGAAGACCCAACGCGTCGCGCGCCGCCGCCGCGTGCTGGTTCAAAAAGCCGGCGAGATGGCGTGTGATGGCCGGATCGCTGGCATAGGGCAGCCCGAACTCGACGATGCCGCTGCGCCGTAGCCGCGCAAGTTCGGTCGGTGCGGCCATCGGAAAGAATCCATCCACGATGGTGCGTTCGACTTCTTCCCGCGTCATTTCAATTGAACGTGCGCCACCGATCAATCTGGACCCCGAGCCGAGCAAGGTGACCAACGTTTTATCAGGCGCTCCAGCGGCCAGCAACTGCTCCTTGGCGGTGCGGCAGCGCTCCAGCAATTGCGAAAGGCTGGTGGCCGACAATCGTTTCGCCGCGCCGTCTTGCACACCGTCGTTCATGCGTGCTTCGATGAGATGCGCCAGCACCAGATCCATGTTGTCGCCGCCAAGCATCAAATGTTTGCCAACGCCGATCCTGGTCAATTGCGGTTGACCGTCCTGCATTTCCACCTTGATCAGGGAGAGATCGGTGGTGCCGCCGCCGACATCGCACACCAGGATCAGCCGCGTCTGTTCCAGCTCTGCCGCAAGCGAATCCCGATGCCGGAACAGCCAGTCGTAGAAAGCAGCCTGCGGCTCCTCCAGCAGCCGCAACTGCGGCAGTCCGGCCTGATGTGCCGCCTGAACGGTGAGCGCGCGTGCGCCTTCGTCAAACGATGCGGGGATGGTCAATACCACATCCTGCTGCTCCAACGGACACTCCGGAAGGCGCCAGTTCCATGCCGCACGCACATGCGCGAGATAGCTGGCGCTCGCGTCCACCGGCGACACCTTCAGCACATCAGCGCTTGCCCCCCAGGGCAGTATCGGCGCAAGCCGGTCGACCGCCGCGTGCGACAGCCAGCTCTTTGCGCTCGCGACCAGCCGGCCGGGAACTTGCGCACCGAGTTTGCGCGCCAATGTGCCGATGACCACCGGCTCTGGTTCCGCCGCCTCGGTCGATGTCCACGGAAGTTGCAGATCACCCGCCGCCAACTCACCCGGCGCCGGATGAAAACGCAGCGACGGCAGGAGCGATGCGGCTTTAACCTCGCCGGGTGCAACCAGTTGTTCGATGTCGAACAATCGAATCTCGTTACTGCCGAACTCGGCATAAGCGACCACGGTATTGGTGGTGCCAAGATCGATGCCGACTGCAAATCGCTTCATCGCATCACTGCGTTGGTTGACCGCGCACGTCGAACTCCACTTTCCAGCGTTCTTCACCGCTGCGCGGCACTGCCGACAATTCCAGCGTGCCGGCTTCGGTGACTTTCGCGTGCAATCTTACCTGCACAACTTCGCCCGGTTGCCGGCCTTCGGTCGGCAGCGTGGCCTGGATTTCATCGAGCTCCTGCAATTCATCCGGCTGCCAGTAATCGAGCATGGTGCCGATCTGATCCTGCCGGCGCGTTGACGAACCGAAGAAACGGAAATGCACCGGCTCGCCGACCACCAGGCCGAACTCCTGCGTCTGCAGTTCGGCTTCGGTGCCTTCTTCCATCCCGAACGGCGCAACGCAGAGCGCCTGCACCGGCGGCTCCATGCCGGGTATCGCAGGCATGGCCGACTCCACCGCAACATAAAAGGCGCGGGCGGTGCCGCCACGAATGCGCACCCCGCGCCCGCGCCGGACATAGCCGTAGTAGGCTGCGCCGCGCGCAACTGCAAGGTCGAGGTCCGCCCCGGTCAGCAGTCGTGCCGGCTGCGCATTTTCAGCGGCGAGCCAACTGTTGACGGTCGCAATGGTTCGATCCGCCAGAATGCCGGACTTGAATACGCCGCCGTTGAACAGCACGGCAGTGGGATGCAGGAAACCGGCGCCGGGATCGGCGCGTCCGGCAAAGCCTTCGAGCTCATCGAGCGCCGCTACCTGTCGCGCGAGAAACGCCGCGAGATGGCGCGTGACGGCAGCATCCTGCGCAAACGGCAGGCCGAGCTGGGTCAGCGCGGCGCGGGTACGGATGGCTGGGCGTGCCGATGCGTCCACCTGCGGAAAGAAACCTTCGAGTATCACCGCGGTGACTTCTTCCCTGGTCAGATCGGTTCTGATCGATCCGCCGATCAGCTTTGAGCCGCGGCTGGCAACAACGATCGGCATGGTCTGTACATCCGAATCGGACAGCAGGTTTTCTTTGGCCGCGCGGCACGCATACGCCAACGCGCGCATCTGCCATGGATCGAGCTGGGTGCCATTCGCCGCCAGTTTTCTTGCGACCACATGCGCCAACGTCAGATCCATGTTGTCGCCGCCGAGCAGGATATGTTCGCCGACCGCGACCCGGTGCAGCTCCAGATTCCCTTCGCGCTCGACCACGGCGATCAGCGAAAAATCGCTGGTGCCGCCGCCGACATCGATCACGAGAATGATGTCGCCGGTTTGCACTTCCTTGCGCCAGCGACCCTGGCTTGCCTGGATCCAGTTGTAGAGCGCGGATTGCGGTTCCTCGAGCAAGGTCAGCGAGTCATAACCCGCCGCTCTGGCCGCTTCCGCAGTCAACTCGCGCGCCGCCGGATCGAACGACGCGGGAATGGTGACGGTGACATCCTGCTGATTGAACGGCGCATCCGGATGCGCATAATCCCAGGCCTCGCGCATATGCGTCAGGTAGCGAACCGAAGCATCGAGCGGGGACACACGCGCGACTTCTTCCGGCGCATCGCTCGGCAGAATCGCCGCACGCCGATCCACGCCCGGGTGGCACAACCAGCTTTTGGCGCTGGACACAAGACGTATCGGCGTGGTGGCGCCACGGCTGCGGGCCAGTTCGCCGACGATGTCGCGTTGCTCGCTGCTCCAGGGCAGGCCCAGTTCACCGGGTGCGAGCTCGTCGCTGTGCGGCAGGTAGAGAAAGGACGGCAACAGCGGCTGCGCTTCCACCGCACCCGGCGCGGTGAGTTGCGGAATGTCGAGCACGCCATGGCTGGTTTTCTCGCCATCGCTCGCGCTCATGTCGGTGTAGGCAAGGGCACAGTGCGTGGTGCCCAGATCGATGCCGATCGAAAAGCGGGGCGCAGTCATAGCTCCACCTCTGCCGGCACAAGCACTGATGCATCGTGACTCCCGGTCAGTTTCGGCAGGCGCGTGTCGGAAGCGCGCCAGCCTCGATGGGTAAGGCTGCCGCGAAACGGCGCCTTGCCGACGACATTGCCGGTAAGCCTGGTTGCTGCAGCGTCGAAACCTTCATTCAGTGTGATGCTGCTGCCTTCACTTTCTTCGCGGATCGGTTTGATCGTGAAATGTTCGTTCAATACCTTGCGACAACCCTCATGCACGATGCGGGCGGCAGCGCCGATGTCCGTGTCGGAATAGCTGACTACATTCTCCATCGCGAAATCGATCAGGCGCGCATCGCGTTGCAACAGGCTCAGTAGTTGGAGTGCCGCGTCGGGGGTTGCTTCTTTCAATGAAGGAGGGGCTGCTTTCGGCGGTTCTTCGGGTGGCTTCGCCGGGACTGGTGCGGGCTCGATATCCTGCCGCAACTTGTCAATACGCGTCGCATAGTCAACGTCGGAAAAGGTGCGAAAGAAAGCGCCGAATGCGAGCGGGATTCTGCGGAAAAATGATGGCTTTACATTGTTCACCGGGTTTGACTTCGGGTCGGTCATTTATTGCTCCTGGTTTATTTGTAGATTTTGTGAAGGACGCCAGTTGATTAGTCTCGAACAAGCAAGCGGGAGATCAAGGCAGATACTGGCGTACGTCAGATTCGCAGGGAAAAGGGATGGTTCACCGGAACGGCAAAGAAGCTTGTTTCCGGTCGACTACACATCTCGGATTCGACGCATGTTTGATAACAGCTCTTGGGCAGGTATCTGAACAATTGGTTGCTTTTCGATTGAAGGAATGCGCTCCTCACTTCCTATACATGTGAAAAGCTTCGACGATTCAAGACCTCCATCCAATAAATCCCATAAATCCGGGATTGCTTTTTTGGGCAATTTCAAGGCGCCCGGATTTTTCTAAAAAATGTTCAGAAATAAATTGTTACGCTCCAGAATTCTTGTTAATCTCTTGCAAAATTTGAAACATGTCATTTGATTCACTGTGTTGGTGAATGCTGCAAGACGTCAAAAAGCTGCATGAAAAATCGAATGGCCAAATGTGTCGGCAAAAGCGGTTACAAAAACAATGTTTTAACTGAACCCGGTTCATGGCCTTCTTCACGTTAGTAAAGAGAGCTTGTCGGATTCAGTGGGATGTGTCTCAAGGGGAGAGAAAAATGAAAAAAATTCTTCGACTAGCGATTCTGCTTGCTTCGGTGAATTCCTATGCGGGCTCCGCTGATCCCGGCAATCTAAGCAATGTTCACTTCATGAGCGACGGGGTGGTTCTCGCCTACATAAATAAATAAGGTAATCCCCCGGCTCTGCCGGGGGACTCCGTAGGTTTGACCGAGTGGTACGGTCTCGCCGATTTTTCTATCTCGACCAAAAGTTAGGAGAATCGAATGAAAGATTACCAGAGTCTTGCGCATACGAAGTGGGACTGTAAATATCACGTGGTATTTATTCCGAAGAAGCGCAAGAAGATGATATTCGGTGCGATCCGTAAGCATCTAGGGCAAGTGCTTCACGAACTGGCTGGGCAGAAGGAATGCCAGATCGTAGAAGGGCATCTGATGCAAGATCACGTCCATATGTGCATCAGTATTTCCCCGAAGCACTCAGTGTCATACATCGTGGGCTATATCAAGGGCAAGAGTGCGATATCGATAGCGCGCAAGTTCATGGGTAAGGCGAAGAATTTCACGGGCGAGAATTTTTGGGCAAGAGGCTATTTTGTATCCACGGTAGGGCTGGATGAAGAAATGGTGCGGGCATATATCCGAAATCAGGAAAAAACGGATGAACATTACGACCAACTCAGGTTGGACATGTAGGCGCCTTCAGGCGCTTCCAATTCTTGCCCCTTTTAGGGGCTAACAGAACTAAACCTCCGGCTTTGCCGGGGGACACTTAATCTATTGCAATTTTTGAAACATGGTGTTGTGCGCCCAACCGTTGCTAGGGTAAAGGCAGCGCACTAGTAGTCCGACACGGCATATTTTTCAGATTTGAAGTGGTCTAACGGGAATTGCCCGAAGGAGATCACGATGAATACGAAGAAATATGTACTC
>Ga0156087_1112_pt1 | contig 28634 bp, 16 predicted proteins | sample RifCSPlowO2_02_FD_107740 | JGI IMG/M metagenome (GOLD analysis project Ga0156087, IMG submission 107740) | Burkholderiales bacterium RIFCSPLOWO2_02_FULL_57_36 | reverse complement strand
CCGATTAGAATTCGGGTATGAGCAAGCAACGCATCGTGGTGGGCCTGAGTGGTGGAGTGGATTCCGCAGTCACCGCCTACCTACTCCAACAGCAAGGCCATGAGGTCGTCGGCATCTTCATGAAGAACTGGGAGGATGACGACCAGGACGATGAAAACGGCAAGTACTGCTCCTCCAACATCGATTTTGTCGACGCTGCCGCCGTCGCCGATGTACTGGGCATTGAGATTGAACACGTCAACTTCGCCGCCGAATACCGGGACCGCGTGTTCTCCGAGTTTCTGCGCGAATACCAGGCCGGGCGCACGCCCAACCCCGATATCCTGTGCAATGCCGAAATCAAGTTCAAGGCCTTCCTGGACCATGCGATGCGCCTGGGCGCCGAGAAGATTGCCACCGGGCACTACGCACGCGTGCGGCTGAACGCAGCCACGGGAAAACATGAATTGCTCAAAGGGCTGGACCCGTCCAAAGACCAAAGCTACTTCTTACATCGGCTGAACCAGGCCCAGCTGTCCAAAACCCTGTTCCCGGTGGGTGAGCTGCACAAGACAGAAGTGCGGCGCATCGCCGACGAGATTGGCCTGCCCAACGCCAAGAAGAAAGACTCCACCGGCATTTGTTTCATCGGCGAGCGGCCGTTTCGGGACTTTCTGAACCGCTACATCTCCAAGGAGCCCGGCCCCATCAAAGATGCCAAGGGCCGCACCATTGGCCAGCATGTGGGTCTGTCGTTCTACACCCTGGGCCAGCGCCAAGGCTTGGGCATTGGCGGTCTCAAGGCCAAAGGGGCGCAAAAAGGCGGAGGCGAACACGCGCCCTGGTTTGTGGCCCGCAAGGACATGCAGACCAACACCCTGTGGGTGGTGCAAGGGCATGACCATCCGTGGCTGCAATCCCTGTCACTGGAGGCATTGGACGCCAGCTGGGTTGCCGGCACTCCACCGCCCGTGGGCCTGCTGGCGGCGAAAACCCGCTACCGGCAAAGTGACGCGGCATGTGCATTGACCCGCGCCACCGCCGCAGAGTTCTCCCTCGCATTTCAAGATGCCCAGTGGGCGGTCACCCCAGGCCAATCCGCCGTGCTGTACGACGGCGAAGTGTGTCTGGGCGGCGGTGTGATCGCCGCAGCCCAGGCCTGATTCAGGCCCAGCGTCAGCCCATGCGGGCGAGCAGGGTCTCCATGTCTTTCAGCATGGCATCCAGACTGGCCTTTTGTTCGGCGTCGGGGTGCATGCGGCTCTCCAGCTCCTGCTCCATAAAACACACCGTCATGCGCAAATAGGTGCTGTCCAGCGCCTTGCGCACGGCGGAAAACTGCTGCCCGATTTTCAGGCAGTCTTCGCCCTCCTCCACCATGCGCTGGATCCCGCGGATCTGCCCCTCGGCGCGGCGCAGGCGGTTGAGGACATCGGTACGGGCTTGGGTTTTATTCAATACGGTCATGGCGCAGATTTCATCACTTATCGATTCGGACACTGCATTTTCGCCCATGGTGATCCTTGGCTCAGCGTCCGCAGGAGGGGCCCGCATCAGACACCCCGAGTTTGCGCAGCAAAATCCCAGGGGGACAGAAGTTGGTAAACCCGGACTGGAACAGGTTAAAGCCCACAAAGGCGGTGAAGGCCAAGGCCCATTGGCTGTAGAACAAGGGGCTACCCTCCACGCCCAAGGCCAGTGAAAGCATGACAAAAAAGCCAGCCATGATGCGGATGTAACGGTCAACGGTCATACAAATACTCCTCAGTAGAAAACAAACTAGAAAACCAAATGGTCTATTTGGCGCGGTCGGTCAGCCGCACAATGCCCAAAGCCTTCAACACATACTTCTCGTACACCGGCTCGGAATTGCCTTTGCGGATCTTGCGCAGGAAATATTTCTCAAACGCAATCTTGGCCAGGTGCACCCATTTGCCCTTTTTGAACCAGTTCACATTGCGTGGCGGAATCTGCGGCAGGGCCACAAAGGCGGCGCCGGTGTCCCCCATGTCGGCCAGGCAAATGGCGTTCCAGGTGCCTTTGTCTTCGGCGGGCAGGCCCGCCAGATCGGCGGCGATGTTGTGGGCAATGGCGCCCACCATGCTCTCGATCATGTAGCCGGTTTTTGGGGTTCCCGTGGGTACCGGCGTGGTCTCCACCGGGGGAATGGCCACACACACGCCGGCAGAAAAGATGTTGCGGTAGGCCTTGCTGCGCTGAAATTCGTCAATCAATACAAAACCGCGCGGGTTGCACAGATGGGGCACCGCCGCCACCGCATCCACACCTTTGAAGGCCGGTAACATCATGGACAGCTTGAAGCCAACCTCATGCTCCTTGTAGACATTGCCCAAATCGTCCAGCTGGGTGACAAATAGCTTGCCCTCTTCCACCCGGGTGGTCTTGGCGTTGGTGATCCACTTCATGTCGCGGTTGCGCATCTCGGACTCCAGCATGGATTTGCTGTCGCCCACGCCGCCCAAGCCCAAATGGCCGATGTAGGGCTCACTGGTGACGTAGGTGATGGGCACCTTGTTGCGCAGCTTGCGGCGGCGTAAATCGGTGTCCAAAATGAAAGCAAACTCATAGGCCGGACCAAAACAGCTCGCCCCGGGCATGGCGCCAATCACCACCGGGCCCGGATTTTCCAAAAACTTCTGGTAGTCGGCAAAAAACGCTTGTGCATGGTCCACACTGCAGATGGAGTGGGTAAAACCACCGCCTCCCGACGCCACGGGGCCCGCCCCTGGCACCTCGCTGAACGCCAGCTTGGGGCCGGTGGTGATCACCAGGTAGTCGTAGGCCAGGGTCTGGCCATCGGCCAAGGTAACTTGGTTGCCGGGCGCGTCGATGTGGGTCACGCCCTGCGCAATAAAGTTGATCCCCTTACGCGTGAGATAGGGTTCAATGGGAAGCGTGATGTCCTCACGCTCGCGCCAACCCACGGCAATCCAGGGGTTGCTGGGCACAAACTGAAAATAGTCGGTGGAATTCACCACCGTGATGCGGTGCTCTTTGCCGAGCAGCTCGCGGATTTCGTAGGCGGCGGGCATGCCCCCCAACCCTGCACCAACGATCACGATATGGGCCATGGAATGTCTCCTAGTAGGGTTTAAGCAGGTTCAGCCGGTGGGGCTGGCACAGCGTTCGCGTCTGCGCGCGATTCCATACGGCGCCGGTACAGCGCGTAATACAGGACCGGGATCACCACCAGCGTGAGCACGGTGGACACCAGAATTCCAAAAATGAGGGAAACGGCCAGGCCGTTGAAGATGGGGTCGTCCAGGATGAAGAAGGCCCCGATCATGGCGGCCAGGCCGGTCAGGGCAATCGGCTGTGCCCGCACGACGGCAGACTGCAGCACGGCGTCTTTGAAGGCCAGACCTTGGCTCACCTGCAGCTCGATAAAGTCCACCAGCAAAATCGAGTTACGCACAATGATGCCCGCCAACGCAATCATGCCGATCATGGAGGTGGCGGTGAACTGCGCCCCCAGCAAGGCATGGCCCGGCATCACCCCGATGATGGTCAAGGGAATGGGCGCCATGATGACCAGCGGCGTGAGGTAGCTCTTGAACTGCGCCACCACCAGCAGATAGATCAGGATCAGGCCCACGCCATAGGCGGCTCCCATGTCCCGGAAGGTGTCATAGGTGATTTGCCACTCGCCATCCCATTTGATGGCGTATTGCCGGTAGGGGTCTGCGGGCTGCTTAATCCAGTATTCGCCCATCTCTTCCTGCGAGGTTTGGGCGGCCTCGGCCAGCTTGCCTCGGATGGCAAAGAGGCCATACAGGGGGGAGTCCAGCTTGCCCGCCATATCCCCCACCACATAACTCACCCCCAACAGGTCTTTGGTGTACAGCGGCTTGTCAATCACGCCGCGCTCCACCTGCACCAGTTCGGACAGGGGCACCAACTGCCCATTGGCGGCACGCAGGGGCAGGGCCAGAATGGCGTCCAGACCGACCTGGCTTTCCAGTGGCAGCTGCAGGCGCACCGGCACCGGGTACTTGGATTGCTGGTCGTGCAAATAGGCGGCATCGGTACCCGATAAAGCGGCGGACACCGTTTGCGCAATGGCGGCCACCGGGATACCCAGGGACTCCGCCCGCTGGCGGCGCACCCGCAGATAGGCGCGCGGTGCATTCTCACGCAAGCTGGTGTCCACCCCCACGATGTCGGCCGTGTCCCCAAAGGTTGTGGCCAACTGGGCCGCGAGTTTTTGGCGGCCCGCTTCGTCTGGACCGTACACCTCCGCCACCAAGGGTGACATGACCGGGGGTCCGGGGGGCACCTCCACCACCTTGACGCGGGCATGGTGCTTGGCGCCAATGGCTTCCAGCTGAGGGCGCAGGCGCTGGGCAATGGCATGGCTTTTTTCGCTGCGGTGCTGCTTGTCCACCAGGTTCACCTGCAGGTCACCCTGCTCCACTTCGGAGCGCAGATAGTACTGGCGCACCAGACCATTGAAGGTGATGGGCGACGCTGTTCCCGCGTAGGCCTGCAAATTCACCACCTCGGCTTGCTGCGCCAAAAAAGCACCCAAATCCTGCAAGGCAGCCGCCGTGTCTTCCAGCGGCGTGCCCGCGGGCATATCGACCACCACCTGAAACTCGCTCTTGTTGTCAAAAGGCAGCATTTTCAGCACCACCCATTGCACCAAAGTCAAGCCGACTGACAGCGCCAAGGCCGCCAGGATACCGCCCAGCAGGAACCAGCGCTTGCGTGCACTGTGGAGCAAGGGGGTGAGAATTTTGCCAAACAGCCTTTGAATTTTGGAACTCGCAGCCGCGCCATCGGCCGGCGCCGACTGGATGCCACCATGCCCGTGTTCACGCATGAACTGAAGGGCCAGCCAGGGGGTCACGGTGAAGGCAATGGCCAGCGACAAGGCCATGCCCAAGCTGGAGTTGATGGGAATAGGGCTCATGTACGGCCCCATCAAACCCGACACAAAGGCCATGGGCAACAGTGCTGCGATGACGGTCAGCGTGGCCAATATGGTGGGGCCACCGACTTCGTCCACAGCCCGGGGAATGATGTCTTTGAGAGGTGCATCGGGCGTGAGTTGCTGGTGCCGGTGGATGTTCTCCACCACCACGATGGCATCGTCTACCAGGATACCAATCGAAAAAATCAGCGCAAACAGGGAAACACGGTTGAGCGTGAACCCCCAGGCCCAGGACGCAAACAAAGTGGCGGTCAGCGTCAGGATCACCGCCGCCCCCACAATCAAGGCCTCTCGGCGACCCAGGGCAAAACCCACCAGCAAAATCACCGATCCCGTGGCGAAGGCCAGCTTCTGAATCAGCTTGTTCGCCTTGTCGGCGGCAGTTTCCCCATAGTCGCGTGTCACCGTGGCTTCCACATTGGCTGGAATGAGGGTGTTGTGCAGAGACTCCAGGCGCTGGCGCACGGCATGGGATACCTCCACCGCGTTTTCTCCGGGTTTTTTGGTCACGCTGAGGGTGACCGCCGCAAAGGTTTGCCCTACGCCTGCAGCGGCACCCGCGGGGGCGGAGTCGGGGATGGGCGCCGCCGCACCGGGCGTGTACCAGACATAACGCCGGGCTTGTTGTGCACCCATGTCGATCTGGGCCACGTCCCGCAGGAACACCGGCTTACCCTGGTGCGTCCCCACCACCAAGTCCCCCACATCGTCCACCGACTGCAAAAACTCACCGGCATCGACCGTCAGCATGTGGGTCGATGCTCCGACCTGCGCGGGCTCAATCACCGCACCTGCGGGCATGCCGAAGTTGGCGGCAGCCAAGGTGGTTTTCAGGCTCAACAAGTCCACGCCGCGCGTGCGCAAGCGTGCAGGGTCCACGCGCACCTGAATAGCGCGGCCCGGGCCACCCAAAGTTTGCACTTCCCGCACCCCGGAGACCGCTTTGAGCTCGCTTTCCACCGCGTGCGCCACCGCCTCCAAGTCAAGGGCCGCCAAGTCCGCTTTGCTCCAAAGTGTCACGGCAAGCACCGGCACATCGTCAATGCCCTTGGGCTTCACAATGGGAGTCAGGGTGCCCAGTTCAGGGGGTAGCCAGTCCTGGTTGGCATTCAACACGTCATACAGGCGCACCAGCGCCTCGGTGCGCGGCACCCCCACTTTGAACTGCACGGTGAGCACGGCCAGGCCGGGCCGCGCCACGGAGTAGGTGTGTTCTATGCCCGCGACCTGGCCCAACAGCTGCTCTGCAGGACGGGCCACCATGTTTTGCACATCCGCGCTGCTGGCCCCCGGAAAGGGAATCAGCACATTGGCCATGGTCACATTGATCTGTGGCTCCTCTTCACGCGGTGTAACCAACACGGCAAAGAGGCCCAGCAGCAACGCCACCAAAGCTAGCAAGGGGGTCAAGGCATTGGCCTGGAACGCCGAGGCAATCCGACCGGAAATACCTAAAATTTGCTTGGGCTGCATGGTGGGCTACTTCGTGGACTTGAGCGACATCGCAGGGGCCATGCCGGCACGGATCGGGTCCAGCGCAACGACGTCACCCGCCGCCACACCGGCCAAGACCTCTACCCCGTCCGCGCCCTGTTGCGCACCCAGTCGGACTGCGCGCAACGCAAATCCGCCGGCGGATGCAAGGTATACCGCCGTCAGCTCACCACGGCGCAGGATGGCCGTTGGCGGCAACAACAACTTGGGCGCCTTCACCGCTTGCGCTTGCGAGAAGCGAACACGCACCTGCTGGCCGGGCACCAAAGCAACACTCTCCTTGGCCGGAAGTTCCAGGCGCCATTCGGTGGTTTGTGCCACAGGGTCCGCTGACGGAACGGCGCTACGGGCCACCGGCGCAATCCATTGCGACACCCCTTCTGCGTCGTTCACTTGAACAGTGGTTTGCGCCGCGGTGCGAACCACCTGGGTGCGTGACCCTGGCACCTGAACCACTGCACGCAAGGGCTGCGGCGCATACACCGTTACCAGCGGCGCGCCAGGTACCGCCAGGTCACCCGCCTGCGCATGTGTTTGCAATACCCAGCCATCGTAAGGTGCGCTGACGCGGGTAAAGCCTTGGGAAATGCTGGACTGTTTTGCGGCAGCAGTGGCCTGGTCACGCACCGCCAAACCACCTTGGTACAAGGCGTCTGCGGTCTCCAATGCGGCCTTGCTGACAAAACCCTTGCTTTGCAGGTCCCGGGTCCGCTCCAGATGGGCCTGTGCGTTGCGCAGCTCGGCTTGCGCTTGGTTGATCTGGGCCTGGCTTTTTTGCACCCCCACCATCGCTTCCCTGTCGTCAATCGTCGCCAGCAATTGCCCCGCCCGCACCCGGTCCCCGGCCTTGACCAGCAAAACCGCAATTCGTCCAGACGCCTGGGCCGACAGGGTGCTTTGCTTGACCGCTTGGATCACACCGTCAAGTTCATACACCGAACCGACCACCCTGGCTTGGGCAACCACGGTCGGAATCACGCCAGATTGGGCCATTGCCGGTGCGGCCAACATGGCCATCACCAGCCAGCGTCCACACGCGCCACAGGTCAGCAAGCGGTGAGCGCCATAAGGAAAATTCAAAAATTTCATACCACCTCCTTGATACCCCATGCAGTATATACGCATACCCTATAGAGTATCAAGAGAAATCGAAATTACCCAAACAAGGGCGAGTTGTCCAATGCTCCGTCTTCAACCCGAAGGCCGCACGCCGTCATTGTCTGGACCCACGCTCGCAGAGATCACAGCGCCGCTTTCGTGAAATTCTTCACACCCCAAGGAGAAAAGAGCGGCTAGACTGCAGGGCAGTATTGCCCCCTGCAGACGACCCAAATCCAGCGGACCACTGCCAGAACAAACCGCATAATTGCCCTGCGCTCTTTGGCCCGACTGGGGATAACACGCCTGAGAAAAATTATGTTTTACGTTGTCCGACATGCTGACGGGTCCATCCAGTCCGTATCCAAGCTGCCTCAGCCCGGCAGCGAACCAATCGATGAGCACCACCCGGATATCCAGCTTTTTTTCAATGCGGATGGAGCGGCACCCGCGTTCAATGCGGTCGACGCGGATTTTGTGCGGGTCATCGAAGACTTGATTGATACTCTGATCATGAAAAACGTGATCCGCCACACCGACTTGCCTGCGGCAGCGCAGAAAAAACTCATGCTGCGAAAGGGGCTGCGCAACCGCGTGCAGGGTGCCTTGAATTTGTTTGGTGGCGACGACCAGGTTCTGTAACGGCCATGTCTACCACCACACTTCAATCCAGCGATGGGCGCCAAAGCGGTTGGCGCCTGGGCGAACACAGCGTCCACTTTGACCCGCTGCTGGGCAGTGTGGTGGCCATCGCCAGAATTTTCGGAATTTCCACTACCAGGGAAGCCTTGTCAGCGGGATTGCCACTGGAAAGCAATCTAATCACACCGGCTTTATTGCCAAGGGCCGCAGCGCGCGCGGGGCTGACGGTCCGCTTGGCGCGCCGTGCTTTGAGCGATTTGCGGCCGGGACTCTTGCCGGTGATCTTGCTGTTGAAAGACAAACAAGCCTGTATCTTGCTGGAGTGGCTGGACACGGGCTCCGCTCGGGTAAGGTTCCCTGAGAGTGGCGAATCTGCCGATGTTCTCAGCCCAGTAGAACTGGAAGCCCTTTACGCTGGGGTCGTTTTTTTTGTTCGCCCGGTTTTCAATTTCGACCAGCGCGCACCGGACTCAGGACAAATCAAGGCACGACACTGGTTTTGGGGGGTGGTGATGCAGAACTGGCGCCTGTACCGCGACAGCCTTCTGGCGGCATTGGTTGTCAACCTATTCGCTTTGGCGATGCCCATGTTTTCCATGACGGTGTATGACCGAGTGGTCCCCAACCGGGCGGAGGAAACACTGTGGGTGCTCACCATTGGTGTGTTGCTCATGATGGTGTTCGACACCGTCTTGCGGGTGTTACGCGCGTACATTTTGGATACTGCTGGCAAACGGATCGACGTCACGCTGTCTGCCAACATCATGGGGCGGGTTTTGGGGCTCAAAATGGCGGACAGGCCAGCGTCTGTCGGCTCGTTTGCCGCCAATTTAAGGGCCTTTGAGTCCGTGCGCGACTTTGTTGCATCGGCCTCCATCACCACGCTGGTGGACATACCCTTCGTCCTGGTGTTTCTTGGTGTCATTGGCTGGATCTCCCCATGGCTTTTAATCCCCGTTGTGCTTTGCATCGTAAGTTTGCTGGTGGCGTCCATGGTGGTCCAGCAGAAGATGCAGGAGTTGGTAGAAGTCACGCAACGTGCATCTGCCCAGCGCAATGCCACATTGGTGGAGAGTCTGGTGGGCATCGAAACCATCAAATTCATGGTGGCTGAAAGCAGCTTTCAACGCAAATGGGAACATTCCACCGTGTTTCTCGCCCAAAACGGCACCCAACTGAAGCTGCTGTCGTCCATCGTCATGAATACGGCACAAATGCTGCAGCAATTGGTCTCCGTCGGCGTCTTGGTGGTAGGGGTTTACCTCCTCATGGACAACCAAATCAGCATGGGTGCGATCATTGCCGCGTCCATGCTGGCGGGACGGGCGATGGCGCCGTTTGGACAAGTCGCAGGGCTCCTGATGCAATTCCACAATGCCAAAAGCGGCTTGGCATCCATCGCCACCCACATGCAAACACTGCCCGAACGCGCCGATGACGCGCCGTTTTTGCACCGTGAAGGGTTTCAGGGCACGATTGAGTTCAAAAATGTGAGCTTTACCTACCCCGGCCAACAGCAAGCGGTTTTAAGCAAGGTGTCCTTCAAAATCCACGCAGGAGAACGGGTGGCATTCATTGGGCGGGTTGGTTCGGGGAAATCCACTCTGCAGCGCCTGATTCTGGGGCTGCATCAGCCATCCGAAGGTGCGATTTTGATTGATGGAATTGATTTGCGTCAAATTGATCCCGCAGAATTGCGCAGGGCTGCCGGATTTGTATCGCAAGACGTCAGCCTCTTTTATGGGACCTTGAAGGAAAACATCGCGTTAGGGGCGCCGTTTGCCGATGACCAGGACATCATTGCCGCCGCAGAGATTGCCGGAGTCACAGAGTTCGCGAACCGCCACCCACGGGGTTTTGACATGTCTATCGGGGAGCGGGGGGAGTCCTTGTCAGGCGGTCAGCGCCAAGCCGTCGGCATTGCGCGGGCGGTGCTGAATGATTCACCCATTTTGCTGCTGGATGAACCCAGTAGTGCCATGGACCACCAAAGCGAAGACCTGCTCAAGGCGCGTTTGCGCCGTTTCACGACGGGCAAGACCGTTGTTTTGGTCACGCACCGCACCTCCTTGCTGGAGTTGGTGGACCGTCTCATCGTGGTTGACAACGGCCAAGTCATGGCAGACGGTCCTAAAGCCCAAGTGGTTGAAGCGCTGCAAGGCGGCAGAATCGGAAGAGCCAATTGATGGGATCCACGACACCCCCTTCACGCGCCAAGCGAATGTGGAATCGCTTTTACCGCTGGTGCTCCAGCTGGATGGATGCGGGGATGAAAGCGCTCGCTGGCCAACAGCAGGATCTGGATGGCGATTTCGACGCCAATGCGGACTGGGCCATTGCTGAGCAAACGCCAAGAGGGGCGCGCATCGTTGTCTGGCTGAGTTTGGCGGCGGTATTGACGCTCATTGTTTGGGCCGCTTTTGCGGTTCTGGATGAAGTGACCCGGGGCGAGGGGAAGGTCATCCCCACCCGGCAAATACAAATTTTGCAAAGCCTGGATGGGGGCATTGTTTCCGAGATACTGGTCAAAGAAGGCCAAAGCGTCAAAATCGGGGACTTGTTGCTTAAGGTGGATCCCACACGGATGGTTTCTTCGTTACGCGAGAACCAGTCGCAGTATTTGTCGCTGCTGGCCAAAGCGGCTCGCCTGCAGGCGCTCGCGGATGGGGCGCGGTTTATTCCACCTCCAGCGGTTGCCCAGGAAGCGCCAGAAATCGTCGCCCAGGAGCGTGCACTGTACGAGTCGCGACGGGCGGAATTGGATGCAACCATTGGGGTATTCCGACAACAAGCATCGCAACGCTCCCAAGAACTGATCTCTGCCAAAGCTCGCCGTGAACAAGCCTCCCAAAGCTACACATTGACCGCCCGGGAGCTGGAGATGACGCGCCCTTTGGTCAAAACAGGTGCTGTTTCTGATGTTGAGCTGTTGCGACTGGAACGGGATGTCGCCCGCTACCGAGGTGAACGCGACAGCGCGAACTCGGACATTCCCAGACTGGAGTCCTCAGTTCTCGAGGCAAGCCGAAAAATGCAAGAAGTTGAACTGACCTTTCGCAACGTTGCTCGGTCTGAGCTCAGTGAAGTCAATGCAAAAATTAGTGCTCTTTCCGAAGGCAGTGCCGCCTTGGAAGACCGTGTCAACCAAACGGAGATTCGATCTCCCGTCAACGGGACCGTCAAACAGCTCAAAGTCAACACCGTCGGAGGCGTCGTGCAACCCGGCAAGGATGTCATTGAACTGGTCCCCTCGGACGACGCCTTGCTGCTGGAAGCACGCGTGCTGCCCAAAGACATTGCCTTTCTGCGCCCCGGCCAAAAGGCTTTGGTCAAGTTTACTGCCTACGATTACTCAACATACGGCGGCCTGGAGGCCACGCTGGAGCACATCAGTGCCGACAGTGTGCTGGACGACAAAGGAAACGCTTATTTTCTGGTTCGTGTGCGTACCTTGTCCACAACCATCGGCCCCCATAATTTTCCCATCATCCCCGGTATGGTCGTGGAAGTTGACATCCTGACCGGCAAGAAGTCCGTGCTCTCCTACTTACTGAAACCCATACTGAGAGCCAAGGCCAAGGCAATGACAGAACGATGACCCGCGCTCCCCATCTCCTATTTGTGTCCGCTGACCCAGGGCTACTAAACCACTGGCAGCGCGCCCTTGACAGGTGCGTGACGACAACATATTCCCGCTTGATCGATGTGCCACCGCCTGCAAGCAGTGGTGATATGGTGGTGTGGCTTGACTTGTCTGTGCCAGACATCGCGGCCTGGACACATCCGATTTGGGCGAAACTGCTCAAAACACAGCAAATGAAGGTCGTGGCGGCGAGTTCCAACCCCAACGACAATGAGGCCATCCAAGCCTTGGATGCCGGTTGCGCAGCCTACTGCCACGCTTTTGCCGACGCAGCTACCCTGTTGCAAGTGAAAGAAGTCGTTCAAGCGGGACACGTTTGGATTGGCCCCACACTCATGCAACGGCTGATTCACAGCGCACACCGGGCCGCTGCCTCAAGCATGCCGCCCCAACTGGACTGGGGTAACGGCCTGACCCAAAGAGAGCGAGAAGTCGCTGTTTTGGCAGCCAATGGCGCATCCAACCAGGACATATCGCGGGATTGCAGCATCTCGGAAAGAACCGTCAAGGCCCATTTGAGCGCAGTGTTTGACAAATTGAACCTGACTGACCGCCTGCAACTGGCATTGAGAGTCCATGGCATACATTAAGTACCCAAACTACACAAAAACCTGTACTTAAGGACAATAGCGTATCGCCTTGCGGCACTTTACATTCAGCAAATCTATCTTTGCTGAATTCTGGAGTCCCGCATGGCAACCAATCAAGTATCCGCCCAAGCCCGTGGTGTTATTGTCGTTTTGCAAGGCAAAGCCTGGGTGGTCAATGCAGACGGTGTGCGCATTGCCCTCAAAGTGGGGGACGAAGTCCAAGAAGGCCAGCAAGTCATCACAGAAGACGGAACACGTCTTGAACTGGCACTGCCCAACGGCCAGCCCTTGATGATCGCTGCGGGCCGCGAATTGCTGATTGACGCTAACCTCCTAGGCACGGTATCTACAGACAAAACAGAAGCCGCATTAAAAGACCTCAACAGCGGGTCTGAGCAAATCGCAAAAGTGCTCGCGGCAGGCGGGGACCTTTCCACCGAACTGGACCCCACTGCAGCAGGCCTGGGCGGTGGTGATGCCAGTGATTCGCACGGTTTTGTGCGGGTGCTGCGGATTGATGAACAAATCTCGCCGCTTCAAATCAACCGTGAAGCCACAGCCTCGGCAACCGAGCAAGCGGACTTTGGAGCAGCCAACACGGCAACCAACCGTCCGCCAAACGCAAACGCCGACGGTCCCATGTCCATCGTGGAAGACACGCCCGTCGTCGGCAACGTACTCTCCAATGACAGCGACCCGGACGGGCAATCTCTCACGGTGACGCAATTCACTATCGCAGGAATGTCCGGTAGTTTTGGTGCTGGCGCAGTCGCAGTTATGCCTGACGTAGGCTCCCTGAGCATCTCAGCCGACGGCTCTTATGTCTTCAACCCCGCCCTCAATTACGTCGGACCGGTTCCAAGCGCCACCTACACCGTGAGCGATGGCGTTGGTGGCTCCAGCGATGGGACACTGCATCTCGGCCCCGTCACTGCGGTCGATGACCCCTCGGTATTGGCGTCCGACACCGCCACGGTGGTTGAAGACAAACCAACCTCCGGCAACGTGTTAGCAAACGACAGTGATGTGGATGACACCCTGACTGTGGCTTCATTCACGGTGAACGGGATCACCGCCACCGCAGGCCAAACCACCACAATAGCAGGCGTTGGCGCCATCACCATGGCCACCAATGGCGCATACACCTTCACACCTGCACCGAACTACAACGGCACGGTGCCCACCATTCGTTACACCACGAACACGGGAAGCAGTTCGACGTTGGATATCACTGTCACCCCACTGGATGACACGCCCGCTGCAAGCAACGACTCCGCAACCACCCCAGAAAACACCCCGGTCATCATCGATGTGCGCGCCAATGACACTGACGCCGATGCCGACCCGCTGACGATCACCCATGTTAATGGCACATCCATCGCAGTGGGCACGCCCATTACCCTACCCCAAGGCGTCGTGCGCCTCACCACAGACGGCAAGCTGGAATTCACGCCCACCCCCAACTACAACGGCCCCGTCGATTTCACCTACACCGTCACCGATGGCAATACGCCTGTTCAAGGCAATGTGCACGTCGCCGTCACGCCCGTGAACGACGCCCCGGTTGCCAACAACGACACCCTGACCATTCTGGAAGACACCCCCGTCACAATTCCAGTGCTGGGCAATGACACCGATGCCGATGGCAACCCGCTGACTATTTCTCACATCAACGGCAGTCCAATCATTGTGGGCACGCCCGTGGTGGTGCCCAATGGCACGGTGACCGTCAACGCCAACGGCAGCGTCACCTTTGACCCCAACCCCGGCTACAACGGTCCGGCCAACTTCACCTACACCGTGACCGACGGCGTAGCCACCTCAACCGCCACAGTCGCCATCGATGTCGGCGGCGTCAACGACGCACCCGTCGCCAATGCAGACACCGGCAGCGCCGATGAGGACACTTCGTTGGTCGTGTCTGCGGCCAATGGCGTCATCCTGGGCGCAGCCGGAACAGACACGGACCCCGACGGCGACAGCATGAGCGTCTCAGCAGTCGCCTTTGGCGCTACCGTCGGCACGGTGGGCGCTCCTATGGCGGGCGCTTGGGGATCGCTGACCTTGCGCGCCGACGGCTCTTATACCTACACCCCCAACGCCGCATCGCAGGCACTGGACGATGGCGAGAGTCAAGCTGACGTTTTCTCTTACACGGTGCGTGACCCCTCAGGCTTGAACGCCACAACCACCCTCACCCTCACGGTGACAGGGCGCAACGATGCGCCCGTGGCCATTGACGACAGCCGCACAACCCCCGAAGACACCACCATCACGATCCCCGTCTTGGCAAACGACTCCGACGCCGATGGTGAGCCGTTGACCATCACCCAAATCAATGGCAACCCCATCACCGTGGGAACCCCCGTGACCCTGACCAATGGACTGGGTGCACCGATTGCCAGCGTGACGGTCAATGCAGTCGGCACCGTGACGGTGGACCCGTCGGCGGGCTTTAATGGTCCAGTGGATTTCAAATACACCGTCACGGATGGCACCACGCCGGTGCAAGCCAACGTACATCTGATCGTCGATAGCGTCAATGATGCCCCGGTAGCCCAAGATAACACCATCACAGGCACCGAAGACAGCACTGTTACGTTCGACCCACGCTCCAACGACTCCGACCCGGACGGCGATGCGCTGACCATCACCCAGATCAACGGCACAGCCATTGCCATTGGCGCTCCCGTCACGCTGCCCCAAGGCCTGCTGTCCATCAACCCCGATGGCTCACTCAGCTTTAAACCCAACCCCAACTTCAATGGCCCGGTGGCCTTCGACTACACCATCAGCGATGGTCGCGGTGAGGTAGATAACGCAACCGTCAATATCAACATTGGTGCCGTCAACGACGCCCCCGTCAACACCGTGCCTGCTGCGCAAACGGCCACCGAAGACCTGGCCCTGGCCATCTCCGGCCTGTCCGTCAATGACGTGGACGGCAACCTGGCCACCACCCAGCTCAGCGTGGGCAATGGCGCGCTCACCGTCTCCCTGGTCGGCGGCGCCACCATCAGCGCCGGAGCCAACGGTTCTGGCGCACTGACGCTGTCGGGCTCGCAAACCCAGATCAACGCCGCGCTGGCCACCGTGAGCTACCAAGGCAACGCCAATTTCAACGGCGCTGACACGCTCACTGTCTTGTCCAAAGACAGTGCGGGCACTCCGCTGTCGGACATCGACACCGTAGCGATCACCGTCAATGCCGTCAACGATCCCACCACCGTCACCGCCGGCACCAGCGGCACGGGCGCAGAGGATGGCGCCGCCATCACCGGCACCCTCACCGCCAGCGATGCCGACGGCCTGAGCGATGGCACGGTGTTTGGCGTCACCGGCGCCCCCGCCCACGGCACGGCTTCGATCAACGCCGCCACCGGCGCGTGGAGCTACACGCCCGTGGCCGACTACAACGGCGCCGACAGCTTCACCGTCACCATCACCGATGACGCCGGCAACACCAGCACCCAGGCCATCAGCCTGACGGTCGGTGCGGTGGCCGACATCGTCGCCGACGCCCTCACCACGGATGAAGACACCGCCATCACGGCCAACGTCATCACCGGCACCTTTGGCGCCTCCGCCGACACCTTCGAAGGCAGCCCCGTGCTCACCGGCGTGACCAACGGCGCCAACGGCACCGTCAGCTTCACCGCCGCCGGCGCCGTCACCTACACGCCCAACGCCAACTTCAACGGCTCCGACAGCTTCACCTACACCGTCACAAGCCCCGCCGGTGTCACCGAGACCACCACGGTGAGCGTCAACGTACTAACCATCGGCGACTCCACAGGGGATGATGACGATGTCAACGAAAATGTTGACGCGTTATCCGGTAACGACATCTCTCATAGTGGCGCAATAGGCAATGCGGCCCCTGAGTTGGTCCTTTCGTTGGCGACAACAACTTCCGGATTGAAATCGAACGGCCAAGATATTTCGTACTCATGGGATGCCGCAACGCGCACACTTACCGCAAGCACAGCGGCTGGCAGGGCCTTCACGGTTGTACTGAATCCCACAAATGATGGTTATGTCTTCAAGCAGTACGCGGGCATTGATCACCCGGTCATAGCAGGTGAGGCACATAACCTGACCATCCCGCTGACGTTGTTGGTCAAGAATTCGTCGGGAACGTTGCTGACTTCTGCAGGATTTTCAATTGTCGTTGAAGACGATGCGCCGGTTGCCACTGGAGACTTGTCCATCTCAACCCCCAATGACGGCGCCTTTTTGGAGTCGGGCTATCTCAACCTCGCGACCATTTCCAACGACGTTACCCGAGTGACCTGGAACACCAGCGGATTGCCAAATTTGGTAGTTGATGGAAAAACCATCAGTTACATTGACACTGGCAACGGCTCATTAGAAGGTCGATTGGATGACGGAACCGTCATTATTCGTGCAACGATTGATCCGAATACGGTGGATGCCAACAATCATCCGCAATACAGTATTGAAATCACCCAACCACTGGGATCCAGACTCGGCGTGGTCGACAACGAGAGTGGTTACACAGTCATCGGTGGTGGCAATGTCAATGGCAAGGACCTCCTGTTCGGTGGCTATTTGGTGGATAGCCTCACTGGCTATAGCGGGGATGGCTCGCTCTCGATGGTCAATACCAACCAAAACTGGGTTGGCATTGGTTCCGGTGGTGGCCCGGGCAACTGGTTTGAGGCAGGCGAGTCTCTCGTAATGCAATTCAAAGATATTGCCGGTCAACCGGGCCAAGTGCGATCCTTGGGTGTCATTGTTGAAGGGCAAGGCAGTGGCGCCTATGCACTTGAGTGGACTGTGACCGTTGCAATTACTGCAGACGGCGCCCAAACCGCAACCTATTCCGGCATCTTCAATGGAACTGGCAATGGGGACGTGACGTTCGACATACCTTTGCAGAATGGTGCCATTTACTTCACCAACGCCTCTATCAAACAATTGAGCGGTGAATTCCGAGTGAATTTCTCCGGTGCAGTGGTGAATAATTATTTTGAAGATATCCCGCTCAGTTTTGGATATACGCTAACGGACGCCGACGGTGACACGACTATTGAGCGTCATATCAACACAACGTTAACCGCACCCGACGCGCCGGTGCTTGATCTCGATGCCAGCGCCGCAGACACCGGCTACGCCACCACGTTCAACGAGAACGGCCCGGCCGTGGCCATTGCAGACACCGATGTGCTCATCACCGATGGGGATTCCTCCAACATCACCAAGGCCACCATCACCCTGACCAACGCCCAAGCCGGTGACGTCCTGGCCGCAGGCGTCTTGCCCGCAGGCATCACCGCCTCGATCGTGGGCAATGTGGTCACGCTGTCGGGCTCGGCCACGCTGGCCAACTACCAAACGGCCATCCGCGCCATCACGTTTGCCAACACCTCGGAGAACCCCAGCACCGTCGAGCGCACCATCACGGTGGTGGTCAACGATGGCACGATCAACTCCAACACCGCCATCACCACCATCACGGTGGTGGCCTCCAACGACGCGCCGCTGGCCCAAGACGATACGAACGCGGTCACAGAGGATGGGACTACGACTCTCAACGTCACTGCCGCCAATGGTGTTATCCAAAGCAACAGCAATTTGCTGGCTCGCGACACGGATATAGATGGCGACACCTTGAATGTGACTACTGTTCGTACTGGAGCAGAGTCTGGGACAGGAACTGCAGGAACAATTGGGACGGCACTCGCAGGCACCTACGGAACTTTGACACTTTATGCCGACGGTAGATACGACTACATACTAAACAACTCAAGTCCTGCCATCCAAAATTTGATAGCAGGCCAAGTGGTTCAAGATGTCTTCACTTACTCCATCAGCGACGGCAATGGCGGAACAGACAGTGCGGCACTCACTATCAACGTCACTGGCGCTCAAGACATCACCACCGGCCCACCCACCATCACGCCCCTGACTGGTGCAGCCACCGGTCTGAACGGCGAGTTTTACGGATACAACGGAACCGCAGCGGGGGCGACCCGCCGGCACAGCGATGACGGAACCGCCACCTTCGGCATCCATTCAGAAGCTGGAAACCTGAATTCGGTTGAGGATTTATACAAAATCATCGATGGCCGAAACATTGCAGGCGGTGGCGGGAATATTGTGGGCACGGCGATCACCGCGTCGGCCAACGTGGCAGACGTCTCATTCAAGGCAAGAGCGATTGACTATGGGTTCAATCCAACGGTTAATTCCTCGCTTGGTTCGAATCAAACGGTAGCTGCCGGCAACGGACTACTCGCCAAGGACAACAACGCAAACTCCACAACCAGGGCGTTAAGCAACTTCCTTGATCAGGATCTTGGTACCGGCATCGTTCAAACCGGTACGCTCAACGCCAACGCCACATCCGGGTTAGGTCAAACCACGGATGCCGCGATTCGCCTGTCCGGCAAGATATACACCCAGCCTGGATCCTATGATTTCCGCGTGACAGCTGACGATGGGTTCCGGCTGCAAGTCGCTGGACAAACCCTGATTGAGTACGACGGCAACCAAGGCCCCACCACACGTATTTTCAAGAATGTGCAACTGGGTGACTTGCAAGGCGGCTTGCAGAATATGGAGTTGCTGTATTGGGAACAAGGCGGCAACGCACGACTACGCATTGAATACAAGTCCAGTAGCTCTGGAACTTGGGAAGTCATGAGCTTGAGTAATACAGCCATGTTCACCAGTGCGTCAGCACCTACCATTACGGATGCCCGGATTCAGGACCTGGTTTACGACGGTGGCACTTCACAATGGCAACTGCGCACCGGTGCAATTTTGGATGGTGGCGCAGGCAATGACACACTGACCGGTGGCACAGGCCGCGACTACCTTACGGGTGGTGCGGGCATTGACACTCTCAATGGTGGCGCAGCCGCTGACACACTGGATGGAGGTATAGACAACGACATTTTGAACGGTGGTGACGGCAACGATCTGCTGATAGGTGGCGCGGGCGCGGACTCCCTGAATGGAGGCTTGGGCGATGATGTCTACCGTTTATCCGACACCTCGGACACTATCAACGAGGCCGCTGGTGCGGGCTCTGATACCGTACAGCTTGACAAAGCTTATGTAGACAGCAACGCTGGATCAACTTTTATTTTAGGTAGCAATTTGGAACATCTGACGGCATTTGATGCCACCAGTACATCCAGCACGATTAATCTGACCGGCAATGCCGCAGACAATCGTATTGAGGGCAATAACTCCAACAACACCATCGATGGCGGCGCTGGCAACGACTACCTCATTGGCGGCGCTGGCAATGACACTTTGATCGGAGGAACAGGTTCGGACACCTTTGTATGGCGATTTGCAGACAGTGGTACTGCGGGCACACCGACTATCGACCATATCCAAGGGGGCTTCAACGCCGCTGCGTACAGCAACGTAGACAACGGATCGGGATCCCCTACTGGTGGCGGGGATGTACTAGACCTGCGCGATTTACTGCAAGGCGAACACACCACCTCCAGCAACACCGGCAGTGGCATCGCCGACGTGGTGATTTCCGACCTGGTGAACTACCCTAACTCCGATTTGCTGCGCTTCATTGACATCAACGTCACAGGTGGCAATACGGAACTGCGAATTAGTAAAACTGGAGGGTTTACGGGCGGAACGTACACCGCTGGTGCAGAAGACCAGCGCATTGTGATCGACGGAGTCAACCTCTACAGCGTAACCGGTGTAACTGCAGGCGATGAAACCAATCTGTTAAAGACTTTGCTCAAGAATGGAAATTTACTCATCGATTGAAGTCTGCGGGACACAAACGGCTGCCTATCAAATGGCAGTCGTATCCGCAACACCCGGTCCCGTGACCCCATCAAAGCCCAGGCGAATCAAGGCATCCAGCTCCGCCTGGGTTGCCACCCCTTCGGCCAATACCTGCAAACCGATGTTGTGGGCGATGCTGCACAGTCCTTTCAGGAAAGCAACATTGCCGGCATTGCTCTCCACGCCCCGCACAAAACTGGAATCCACTTTGAGGTAATCCAGCCCCAGATCGTGCAGCGCGCCGATCTGGCTGAACTGGTGCCCGTAATGTTCCAGCCCCACGCGACAGCCTACGGTTTTCAAGCTGCTGCACAGCTCGCGGAAGTCATCCAGGTGTTTGAGCGCCCCCGCTTCAGCGACCTCCAGCCACAGGCGCGAAGTCGTTGATTTTTGATTTTCCAAAAGCGCCACCAGCGCTTTGCGGAAACCGGCATCACCGACCGAACTGGCGGACAAGTTGATCGCCAGCCCAGGCAATTGGGGGTGCAATTGCAACTCCTTGATCCCCAATCCCACCGCAGCCAGGTCCAGTGCGGGGGTCAATTTCAGTCTTTCCGCAATGGGCAAGAAGCGGCCAGCGGGCAGCCATTCACCCTTTTCATCAAACATCAAACGCAAAGGGCATTCGCGGTGGGACAGTTTTCCGTCGGCATCCACCACGGGGAATGAAATCAAGCGTACCCAACCATGCTCCAGCGCACGTCGGATCATGAGCGCCCATTGATCGGAAGTCCTGGGCATTTCATCGGCATCGTCCTGTGGCGCTTCACGGACCGCATTGGCTCCCGCCATCTCGGCACTTGCCAAGGCAATGTCCACCCGCGCCAGCAAAGCCCCCATGTCGGAGCCGTACTTGAACCGCCCCACACCCATCGACGCCACTACGCCGTTTTCAACGTAGGGGGCAGCAACCACAACCAGCACTTGTAAAAGCTGCTCTGCAGCGGCCCGTCCGTCAATGGCGTCCGATAAGAGGACTGCAAAATCCGCTCCATTCAGCCGCGCCGCCACACCGAGACCCGATTGCGCGGCACATTCCCCCAGCGCCCCCCCAACCAAGCGCAGAAAATCATCCGTGGCTGCACGCCCCAGCCGCCGATTGACACCCACCAAATCAGCCAAACGGATGAGCACCAAGGAGCCCCCCACTGCGTCTTCGGAGTCCAGGGACTGGCGCAAGCGGGCCATGAAATGGCTGCGATTGGTCAACCCCGTGAGCGGGTCAAAATTGGCTTCCCGCCGGACCGTTTCCAGTCGGACCGCCTCCTCTTCAAACATGGATTTAAGCCGCCCCACGGTGGCATTCATGGCGACTGCCAACTGTCGGAGTTCCGGTACCGACGGCTCGTCTATGGTGACAAACCGGCGCTGGGCAATGGCCTTGGCCTGCTCAATCACGGCGTTCAACGGACCGCGCAAGCGGCGCAAAACCAGCGACCCCAGGTACCCACCAATCAGCCCCGCAACGGCCAACGCAAAAACCATCTCGTATGCACTCTTCCACAGTGCACCATAGGCAAACCGGCTGTGGCTGACCAAAGTAACCGTTCCAAATTGTTTCCACCCGCTGCTGATTTGCGCTACCCCGGGATGTGCCCGTACTGGCAGTGCATTGACAAACCAGGCTGGCGCGTCCAGGTCACCTGCGGGGGCAATACGCTCGGTGATCAGCCCCCCCATGGGGTCGGTGATTCGAATCAGTTCGTAGTGTCCGCTGTCAAACAACGACGCCACCACCAGATCTGCCATCACCGCGTCCGGACTGCCTTGGCTCAGCGACAAGGCCAAGGCCGTGGCATTGTCGGTATTTTTGATGGAGAGTTGTGACTCCAGATACCCACGCGCACTGAGCAAAGATGCCACCAGACTGCCCCCCAACGCAAGCAAGGTACTGATAACGATGGCGAGCCAAAGCTGGCGATACAGGGACATTCATCTCTCCTCAATTCTCAAAATCTATTGAAAGCCTTCGGCGCGCACCCGTTTGAGCAAGTCTTCCCATCGGGACAGGCGTCCAGACCCGACGGCAGGAGCCAACTCTGCACCGGAAGTACCCGCAAAAATTCCACGGCTGTTGAAGCTGAACACGGGAGACAAGTCCGGACGCCGCGAAGCCACACGAACATCACCGATCAAGTTGTCCAGCACCATGGGCTCCTCATCGGGGCGCGCATAGTAAGCCAACACCATGTGCGCCTGGGTGGGGGCGCCTGCCGAGGAACCCGTACGGGCATGCACATAAGTCAGTCGCAGCTTCTCGGGAGCGACACCGACCATTTGCAAGGTGTAATACTTGGCGATGACAAAATCTTCACAGTCCCCAGCACCTCGCCCCAGGGTTTCCAGTGGTGTCGCCCAATAGTCGCTTTGCCCCCAAATTGTCATATCGTCACCAAAGGCAATGGAACGATTGAAAAATTCATTCACTTTTTTCAGTCGGTCTACATCACTACCGACCACCCCGGACGCCACGAATTCACGCCAGGCATTGAATCTGGACATGCCAACCGCTGCCCAGCGGGGGGTGAACGCTGCCAACAGCTGGTCAAAATTGGTGGCGGAATGAACGCCCAAGCCGACCCAGAGGGACAAGCACAAAAGTCTGACCACAGATCGTCCACAATAGCGTTGGATTGCCTGCATGCAATGATCGCTTTAGAACGCAACTCCGTCGCGGGAAAAACGCGAAAGCTCCAATTGAAATCCTTGTATTCGGGAATTTGTCACACAAATCGCTGCTTGATAGATATCAAAAAAACTAGAATGTCCGGGCCAAAGCTCCTTATCTGCAAGGATAGCCGCAACCGCGGTGACCAGGGGACATTTGGAACACTCAGTGTCAAAGGCACATCCAGAACATGTACAAACGCTCCTTATTCATTGTCACCGCAAGCGCAGCCCTGTTGACCGGACCGGCTTTGGCGCAATCTGCCTCCGTGCTCAAAGAGGCGGTGGAGCGGGCCATTCTCAAAAATCCAGAAATCAAACTCAAATACCAAAACCTGATGGCGGTGACCAGCGAACAGGATGCGGCCAAAGGTGGCTGGCGCCCCAGGATTGATCTGGAGACCAATGCTGGGCGCAGAAACTCGCTGACCCCAGGCATGACGTCCGGGCTGGACTATGAGCATTCGGACGCAACCCTTCAACTGCGCCAAACCCTGTTTGACGGGTTTGCCACCGACAACGAAGTGCGCCGCCTCGGTTATTCACGCTGGGCTTCCTACTACGACCTGCTGTCTGCCAGCGACCAAATTGCGTTGGAGACCGTTCGCGCCTATATCGACGTCTTGCGTTACCGGGAACTGGTAACCCTGGCGCGCGACAATTTTTCCACCCACGCCGATGTGCACAACCGCCTGGAAAGCCGCGTCAAAGCGGGTGTAGGCCGACGGGTCGACTTGGAGCAAGCCGCTGGCCGCATGGCGCTGGCGGAGTCCAACTGGTTGACGGAAGCCAGCAATTTGCACGATGTCATGGCCCGCTACCAGCGCCTGGTGGGCGAGACGCCGGCCGACGCACTGGCGTCCCCGCCCGCAATAGCCAAATTTCTGCCCCCGCGTGAGGGCTACATCAGCAACACAGTCCACAGCAACCCGGACTTCCTCAGCGCCGTGTCCACCATCCGCGCCTACCGCGCCGATGCCAAGCTGCGTAAATCCCCCAACTACCCCACGCTGGAATTGCGGGCCAGCCAGAGCCTGGAAAAAAATCGCAGTGGCATCACCGGCGACTACCGTGACAATGCGCTGGAACTCGTACTCAATTACAACCTGTACCGGGGAGGCAGCGATGCTGCACGCATTCAGCAGTACGCGGCGAAACTCAACTCGGCCTTTGACCTTCGCGACAAAACCTGCCGCGACGTGCGCCAAACGGCTTTGATCGCCCTCAACGACGTCAGCAAACTGGGAGCCCAGATCGGGTTCTTGGCCCAGCACGAGTTATCCACCTCCAAAGCGCGGGAAGCCTACCGGCAGCAGTTTGACATCGGCCAACGCACCTTGCTGGACCTGCTGGACACGGAGAATGAGCTGTACCAAGCCCGTCGGGCCCTGGTCAATGCTGAACAAGACCACCAACTGGCCCAAACCCGGGTGTTGGCCGTCAACGGGTCATTGCTGGGCGCCTTGCAATTGCGCCCACTCCACCAGGACGCGCCCCCGGCCCCCGGAGGTGCCGAAGACGGTGACGACGCATTGCTGTGCAGCACAGACCTCCCCGCACAGCTGACACTGGACAAAACCGACCTCCCCAGCCCAGGCATCCCCCTGGTGGCGACCCCCACCCCGATACCGACTCCCGTTGTGGCAGCGCCGGAAGCGCTCCCACCAGTGGCAAATGCTGCTTGTGCAGGCATTGCGCCCTCCGTGGAAAAATGGATTGCCGCTTGGAACAAGAAAGACATCAGCGGCTACTTTGCGTCCTACAGCGATGCCTTTGTTCCCGCCCTGGACCTCAAGCGCTCCGAATGGGAAGCGTTGCGCAAAAAACGGGTGGGCAAACAAGGGGGAATTTCCACCGTCTTGAAAAACATCAAACCCAGCCGTTGCGACGCCAAGACCTCCGAAGTCACATTCACCCAGGAATATGGCTCTGACCACTACCGCGACATTGTGGAAAAAACACTGGCCATGGAATACGTCAACGGGCAGTGGAAAATCGTGCGTGAAACCGTGACCAAAGGCCGCACTTTCTAAATCCAGAATCCCCCATAAAAAAAGCGACTGCATTGCGGTCGCTTTTTTTTGCTCTAAAAACTCAATTTAAAACGGAATATCGTCGTCCATGTCGTCAAAACCGCTGGCGGGGCGGGGGGGAGGCGCCTGGCGCGGTGCGGGTGCCGGCGCGGCTGCGCGCGGTGCAGCAGCCGGGGCCATGCGGCGCGGTGGCGGTGGTGCGCCGCCTTCATCGCCATCGCTGGGGCCGCCCATGCCTTCGCGCCCGCCCAGCAGTTGCAACTCGGTGGCGATGATATCCACCGTGTTTTTTTCGATGCCCGACTGGTCGGTGTACTTGCCGTATTTGAGGCGACCTTCCACATAAATGGGGCGGCCCTTGCGCACGTATTCGCCGGCGATCTCGGCCAGACGGTCGTAGAAGGTGACGCGGTGCCACTGGGTGTCTTCGATGCTTTCGCCGGTGTTTTTGTCCTTGCGGCGGCTGCTGGTGGCCACGCTGACATTGGCCACCGCCTGGCCCGAGGGCAGGTAGCGGATTTCGGGGTCGCGGCCGCAGTTGCCGACCAGGATGACTTTGTTCACGGATGCCATGGTTTTCTCCAGATTAGGTGGGGCATTATCTCGTCTTTGGCGCCGGCTCTGCGCCATGTCCGCCAGGTGCCGACGGCGCACGCATGGGCCATGCCACCACCAGCCAAACCAGCATGCCCACCGCACAGGCGGTAAACAGCCCCTGCGGCCCCGTGTGTTTCACCAGCCAGCCGCCCACAACACCGCCGGTAAAGAAACCCAAAGACTGCAGGGAGTTGTACACCCCCAGGGCGGCACCACGGGACTGGGGGGGCGCCACGCGCGAGGCCATGCTGGGCTGGCTGGCCTCCAACACGTTGAAGCCACAAAAGAAAACAAACAGCACCAGGGCCAGGCCGGTCATGGTGGGCGTACCGGAGGCCATCCACAACAAGCCCAACTGCACCACACCAATCAAGCCGACCGCCACCAGGAACACGGCGCGCAGATAGCCCCGCTTTTCCAGGGGAAACAGCGTGGCGCCCATGACAAAAAAGGACGCCAACACGGCAGGCAGATAAATCCACCAGTGGTGGTCTGTGGGCAGACCGGCCTGCACCAGCAGCGCGGGCAAGGCCACCCACATGGACAGCTGCACGGCATGCAACACAAACACGCCAAAATTCAGCCGCAACAGGGCGGGATGGCGCAGCACATCGCGCAAACGGCCACGGGCCTGCACCACATGCTCCACGGGCTCCGCAGGCACCCACCACAGCACCACGGCGATGCCCCCCAGCGCCAAGCTCGCCGTCAGGGCAAACAGGCCACTCAACCCCATGACGGCGTTCAACAGGGGGGACAAAACCAGCGAGATTGCAAACATCAGGCCGATGCTGGCACCCACCATGGCCATGGCCTTGGTGCGCACCACGTCACGCGTCTGGTCTGCCAGCAGGGCCGTGACCGCCGCCGAGATGGCGCCCGCGCCCTGCACCGCCCGCCCGGCCACCAGCCAGGCCAGCGTGGGTGCCAAGGCGGCCATGGCGCTGCCCACTGCAAAAATAACCAAGCCCACCACCATCACACGCTTGCGGCCAAAGCGGTCCGATGCCATACCAAAGGGGATTTGCAAAAAACCCTGGGTCAGCCCATAGATACCCATGGCCAGCCCCACCAAGGCGGGATCGTCCCCCCCAGGGTATTTGCGCGCTTCCAGCGCAAACACCGGCAGCACCACAAACAGGCCCAACATGCGCAGGGCAAAGATCAAGGCCAGGGACGCGCTGGAGCGCCGCTCCAGCGCGGTCATGGTGGTCGAGGGCAAGGGGGCGGGGCCGGATGGACTGGTCATGGGCGCAGCAGAACCCGCAGCGTAAGAGGTGGATTGATCCAAGTTGGTACTCGTTTAATCAAAAATCCGCCTCCCATAGGAAGGCGAAAAAACGCCAATTGTCCCTTATCCGCCGTCTTTCACTATCATGGTGGGTTTCTCTTCACCGGCGACCACCTTGAATTCATCCCCCGACGGCAAATACTTGGCCAAGGCCTTGCAGCAGCAACATATCAGCGTCCGGGGCGCCCGCACGCACAACCTGAAGAACATCGACCTCGATATTCCCCGCAACCAGTTGGTCGTCATCACGGGCCTGAGTGGCTCCGGCAAGTCCAGCCTGGCCTTTGACACCCTGTACGCCGAAGGCCAGCGGCGCTATGTGGAAAGCCTCTCCACCTATGCGCGCCAGTTTTTGCAGCTGATGGACAAGCCCGATGTGGACATGATCGAGGGCCTGTCGCCCGCCATCTCCATCGAGCAAAAAGCCACCAGCCACAACCCGCGCTCGACTGTGGGCACGGTGACCGAGATCCACGACTACCTGCGCCTGCTGTTTGCCCGCGCCGGCACGCCCTACTGCCCCGACCACCACCTGCCCCTGCAGGCCCAGACCGTCAGCCAGATGGTGGACGCGGTGCTGGCGCTGCCGCCGGACACCCGTTTGATGATTCTGGCGCCCGTGGCCCGCGAGAAAAAAGGCGAGTTTCTGGAGGTGTTTGCCGACATGCAGGCCCAGGGTTATGTGCGCTTTCGGGTGGACGGCCAAGCCTACGAGTTTGACGCCTTGCCCGCACTGAAAAAAACCGAGAAACACGATATCGACGTGGTGATCGACCGCGTCAAGGTGCGCCCGGACATGAAGCAGCGCCTGGCCGAGAGTTTTGAAGCCGCCCTGCGCCTGGCTGGCGGGCGCGCCATTGCGCTGGAGATGGACTCTAAAAATGATAGCGATCCACGCAATAGCGACGCGGGCCAGAGCCCCAAAGAGCACTTATTCAATGCCAAATTTGCGTGCCCGGTGTGCAACTACTCCATTAGCGAGCTGGAGCCCCGGTTGTTCTCCTTCAACTCGCCCGTGGGCGCCTGCCCCACCTGCGACGGCCTGGGCCAACACGAGTTTTTTGACCCCAACCGGGTCGTCGCCTTCCCCACCTTGAGCCTGGCCAGCGGTGCAATCAAGGGCTGGGACCGGCGCAATGGCTACTATTTTTCCATGCTGGAGAGCCTGGCGCAGCACTACCAGTTCGACCTGGAACTGGCCTTCGAGGCCCTGCCTGAGGCCATCCAGAACGCTATTTTGCAGGGCTCGGGCGAGGAAGAAATCAAGTTCAGCTACACCATGGACTCCGGGGGAGCCAGAGGCGACTCCAGTGTCGCGCAGGGCAAAAAGGTCAGCAAAAAGCACCCCTTCGAGGGCATCATCCCCAATATGCAGCGGCGCTACCGCGAGACCGACTCGGCCGTGGTGCGCGAAGACCTGGCCCGCCTGCGCAGCACCCAGCCCTGCCCCGACTGCGGCGGCTCACGCCTGCGGCGCGAAGCCCGCCACGTCAAGATCGGCGAAGGGGAGCAGGCCCGGGCCATTTTTGAGGTCAGCCACGCCACGCTGCGCGACAGCTACGCCTATTTCAACCAGCTGACCATGCCGGGGGCCAAGGGCGAGATTGCGGCCAAGGTCATCCGCGAGATTGGCCTGCGCCTCAAATTCCTCAACGACGTGGGCCTGAACTACCTCAGCCTGGACCGCAGCGCCGAGACCCTGAGCGGTGGCGAATCGCAACGCATCCGCCTGGCCAGCCAGATCGGCTCGGGCCTGACCGGGGTGATGTATGTGCTGGACGAGCCCAGCATCGGCCTGCACCAGCGCGACAACGACCGGCTGATTGGCACCCTGCAGCACCTGCGCGACATT
>Ga0156087_1126_pt1 | contig 29163 bp, 28 predicted proteins | sample RifCSPlowO2_02_FD_107740 | JGI IMG/M metagenome (GOLD analysis project Ga0156087, IMG submission 107740) | Burkholderiales bacterium RIFCSPLOWO2_02_FULL_57_36 | reverse complement strand
TTTTGACGAAGGTCCAGCCCCAGGCGCCGTTGGTGCCGGAATAGCGGTACAGTCTGCCGTTCTCGATCAAGTGGCTGGAGCCGATGGTGTGGCCTCTGAAGCCGGTTGCCGCATTGCGGTCGGCATCGATGAACACGCGCACCCACGTCGGCGTACGTTTGTACGAAATCTGATAGTAGACATTGGTCGCGTCGCTGGTCACTTGCGATGCAGTCTGGGCCAGCGCAATGGGAGTTAAGCAAAATGCAGCGGATAACAAAAGGGCGTGAGAGCTTAGGCGGACATATGGAGTTAATTTGTTGCATAACCGGTGCATGATTACTGAGCCTTTTTAAAAATAAAAACGTGACGACCCAACTGCCTCGAACGCTGGGCAGTTGCTATCCGCGGTAGTCATCGAAATCGGGAAAGTTAAGAATCTAGATGCAATGCGCGCCACCACCAGAACCTGGCAGTTTTGTCTTTATGCATGCAATACTTCATGCATAAGAACGGCAACTCATTGCAACAATGAACATGACATTGGCTTAGTTACATACGATATGAATTTTCCTCATGCATGCTAATGTCAAGGTTAGTTAGTTGGCCTACGGAAATAGTTCCGCAGAAAATTTTTCCTGGGGAATTTTTCTAAGTTTTCAATATTGATTTTGTGATTTGGAGTTTGCGAGACCCAGGCATCTGTTGTCAGAGTGCAAGATTTTGGTGAATGTCAAAACTATGCTTGAACAATGTAATGACCTGTCAATGCGCGCTGGCTTGGTCCAAGGAATAGAAGTGTCGAGGCGCATCTGGCGCTCGTCTTGTTACCGCCGCTGGCGGTACCAGCAAGGCTGAGCATCATGCATTCAATATTCTGGGTCGCCCACGCCGGATCTCCCCGCCAATCATGGGATGACGGATTCAAGTTCTGCAGCCGCCGCCAAATTATTTTTTTGAATAAAGGAAGGCACAAAAAAGCCCCGTCTCCTCTTGATAAAGAGACGGGGCTTTTGTTTTTACTTTTTTAGGATTATGCGTTCTACTTGAACGAACTAACGCATCTTGTAATGAGGTGACCGATTGGCAAGGTACAAAGCTGGTCAACAACAAATGCTCGCCAAAAGCTTAATCAGTCGCCTTAATCCCGTTCCATCGCGGCGTCAGTACATGCGGAATCGCAAACAAGTCGATTACACGGCCGATTGTATGGTCAACCATCTCTGCCATCGTGGCGGGGCGCTGATAGAAACCGGGAAGCGGAGGGAAAATGATGCCGCCCATCTCGGTAACGGCAATCATGTTGCGCAGGTGTGCGAGGTTGAAGGGGGTTTCGCGCACCATCAGCACGAGACGGCGACGTTCCTTCAAAACCACATCTGCGGAGCGCGTGATCAAGTTTTCCGATAACCCATGTGCGATTGAAGCCAGGGTCTTCATTGAGCAGGGGGCCACAATCATGCCCTCGGATTGGAACGAACCGCTCGCAATCGATGCGCCGATGTCGCGCACGTTATGTACCACGTGCGCCAGCGCTTCGACATACTTGCGGTTCATGTCGAGTTCCTGATGCAAATTGAGCACTCCGGCATCCGATACCATCAGGTGGGTTTCAATATTTGGAGTGTCGCGCAGCACTTGCAACAAACGTACGCCATACACGGCGCCGGTCGCGCCGGTGATGGCGATGATCAACCGCTTCGGAGTGGATGGCATGGGCGGGATGAAAGCGTCGGAAGACGCTTTCATCTCAGTCCTTCAATAGCGTTTGCAATTCACCGGATTCGAACATCTCGTTCATGATGTCCGAGCCGCCGACGAATTCGCCTTTGACATAGAGTTGCGGAACGGTCGGCCAGCTCGAGTAGTCCTTGATACCCTGGCGTACCTCAGGATCGTCGAGCACATTGACGGTGACCATATTCTCGACGCCGCTGGCTTTCAATAACTGAATCGCACGCCCGGAAAATCCGCATTGCGGAAATTGGGCGGTGCCCTTCATGAATAACACGACCGTGTTCTGGGTCACGGTCTCTTTAATCCAATTTTGTACGTCGCTCATGGCTGCCTCACTGAAATGAATAGTGCCATTATAGGAAAAACCGGACATCCATGCTGTTTTATGATGTCAGGAGCCCTTGATCTTGGCAAAAGCGGCCGCCATTGCATTATTGGCAACCGGTTGACGTGTCTGTTGTTGATGCTGCGACAGGCGTTTTGCATCATTGCGGTCGCCGCGCTGCTCCGGTTTTGCCCCTGCTACCGGCGGTTTGTCGGACAGTCGCATCGACAGCGCAATACGCTTGCGCTTTTCATCGATTTCCAGCACTTTCACCTTTACCACCTGACCGGCTTTGACCACGGTATGGGGATCCTTGACGAAAGTGTCGGACAGCGCCGAGATATGCACCAGGCCGTCCTGGTGCACGCCGATATCGACGAAGGCGCCAAAGGCCGCGACATTGGTCACGACACCTTCAAGAATCATGTCCGGACGCAAATCCCTGATTTCCTCCACGCCTTCCTTGAAGGATGCCGTGGTGAATTCCGGGCGTGGATCGCGGCCGGGTTTCTCCAGCTCTTTCAGAATGTCGGCAATAGTCGGCACACCGAATTTTTCATCCGCATACTTGGCCGGGATCAGTGATTTCAGCAGGCCGGCATCGCCGATGACCGCTTTGACATCCTTTTTGATGTCGGCCAGAATTTTTTCCACCAACGGATAGGATTCCGGATGCACCGCCGACGCATCGAGCGGATTTTCGCTCGCCATTACACGCAGGAAACCGGCCGCCTGCTCGAATGTCTTGTCGCCCAGCCGCGGTACCGCGCGCAATGCGGCGCGCGACGCGAACCCGCCTTTCAGGTCGCGATAGGTCACGATGCTTTGCGCAACGCTTGCATTCAGCCCGGACACTCTTGCCAGCAGCGGCGCGGAAGCGGTGTTCACATCGACGCCGACCGCATTGACGCAATCTTCCACGACCGCATCAAGGGAGCGCGCTAACTGCGTTTGTCCCACGTCGTGCTGGTATTGCCCGACGCCGATCGATTTCGGATCGATCTTGACCAGCTCCGCCAGCGGGTCCTGCAAACGGCGCGCAATCGATACCGCGCCGCGTAGCGACACATCCATATCGGGCAGTTCGCGCGATGCGAATTCCGATGCGGAATACACGGACGCCCCCGCTTCGGAAACCACGATTTTGGTCATCTTCAATTCCGGGCGCTGCTTGATCAAGTCTTGCGCCAGCTTGTCGGTCTCGCGCGATGCGGTACCGTTGCCAATCGAGATCAGCGTGACTTTATGTTTTTCGGCGAGTTGCGCCAGCGCATGCAGCGAACCGTCCCAGTCATTGCGCGGCTGATGCGGGTAGATCGTTGCGGTATCGACTACCTTGCCGGTTGTATCCACCACCGCAACCTTGACGCCGGTACGCAGTCCCGGATCCAGGCCCATGGTTACGCGCGGGCCGGCAGGCGCCGCCAGCAGCAAGGCCTTGAGGTTAAGCGCAAATACATTGATCGCTTCGACCTCCGCTTTTTCCCGCAACGTGGTCATCAGTTCGGTTTCCAGGTGCATGAATATTTTCACGCGCCAGGTCCAGCGCACGGTATCGGCCAGCCACTTGTCTGCCGGGCGGCCTTTGTTGCTGACGCCGAAGCGCGCGGCAATGCGGCCTTCACACGGGTTGTGCGGTGCATCCCATTTCGGTTTCTCTTCCTCGGTATCCAGCCGCAATGCCACATTCAGGATTTCTTCACGGCGGCCGCGAAACAATGCCAGTGCTCGATGCGACGGAATGGTGCCGAGAGTCTCAGAGTAATCGAAATAATCCGCGAATTTTTCACCCGCATCCTGTTTGCCTTCCGTCACTTTCGATTCGACGATGCCGTGCTCGTTCAGGTATCCGCGCAACGCTTGTAACAGCGACGCATCTTCAGCGAAGCGCTCCATCAGGATTTGCCGCGCGCCGTCCAGTGCAGCCTTGGCATCCGGTACGCCGGGATTGTCGCTGCTGTCGGTCTTGAAGGCGGGTTTCAGATATTTTCCGGCTTCTTCTTCCGGATTCAGCATCGGATCGGCCAACAGCGCATCGGCTAACGGTGTCAAACCTGCTTCCGCGGCGATCTGCGCCTTGGTGCGACGTTTTTGCTTGTACGGCAGATACAGGTCTTCCAGGCGCGTCTTGTCTTCCGCATGGGCGATTGCATCGAGCAGTTCCGGCGTCATTTTGCCTTGCTCTTCGATCGAAGCGATGATTGCCGTGCGCCTTGCTTCCAGTTCGCGCAGATAGCGCAAGCGTTCATCCAGCAGGCGCAATTGAATGTCGTCGAGCCCACCGGTAGCCTCCTTGCGGTAACGGGCGATGAAGGGAACTGTCGCACCTTCATCCAGCAAGGCGATGGCGGCAGCTACTTGTGCCGGCTTGGCGGCGAGTTCGATGGCGAGGCGTTGTTCAATGGAGGGCAGCATGGAGAGTGGGAGTCATGAAACAAGCGATGGATGATACGCAATTTACGTAAATGCGCCAGTCTTGACAGCTCAAAATAGTTGTCGGCGGAACTTCCGGAATCAGGCCGGTTGATCCTTCTTGCGAGCCGTCTTCGGCCGCGTCACATGATAACGGGCATAGTTCTGCGCAACGTCCAATACGAAGCTCTTTCCCGATTCAGGCAGCTTTTCCAGGGCGACAGTTATTTTTTCCGCAAGCAGTTGGGTTTCCTGTTGCTTTTTCGATGTGGCCACGGTTTCAAAAAATACTGCCACCGGCACATGAAAAAGATCCGCAATCTCGACTAATTTCTCGATCGATGGCAGTCGTATGCCATTTTCGATGCGCGAGACCGTCTCACTTTCCAATCCGATGGCTTCCGCGAGCATGGCTTGTGTGATGCCCGCCGCTTTACGCTGTTTACGGATAACCTTGCCAATTTCAACCGCCAGTTCTGGATTCGTGCGTTTGGTCCGTGCCATATACCACCTGTTTTAGAGGTTTGTATAATCAGCCTCGGCGTTAGTGTTAAGAATGCTTTAATTGTCATAAAATATTGACATTTAAATCAATATTGAAGTTTAATCGGATTTCTATCGATGACTCCAATAGAAAACGACGCGTTTGCGTCAAACACAAATGCCATGTCAAAAAAACTGCTGGAACAACTTCCTCTGATCATTGCCAACGGGCGGCAAGAAGCCGACCACGTCCTCGAAATTCGTCATCTCCTTGCTCTCGAAACCCGTGAATGGGCGCTGCCTGCAAAAGATAGTGCGATATTGAAATGGATAAAAGCCGACAAACGGCGCAGGCAAATGAACGCACTGACGGACGTGCAACCGAACCGGCTCATCCATGGCGACGATTTGCTGGTGATGGCTGCACTGCTGGCCGGAGATGCGGCCATGCCATCGTTGCAAGGCAAGCTCGACCTCATTTATATGGATATGCCGTTCTGTTGCGAGGAGGTTTTTCAAATCAGATCGGCACTGGCGGAACCGCAGGTAATCGGGCAGTTCGCGCATATGAACCAGAGGGAGTACGGCACGGCGACATATCTGGCGATGCTGGTGCCTCGGCTGCTCTTGATGCGCGAGCTGTTAAGCGCTCGCGGCTTGATCTTTATGCGTGTGGGCGCGCATGTAAAATATTTCGTCAAGATGATCATCGATGATGTATTCGGTCGTCAGAATTCATGTGATCACATGATTTTCGAAGGCGCCGTCGGCCGCTCACCCGACGTAAACGGGAAATCCGGGAACTTCCGCTACGCAGTTCTTCTGTTCGGGAAAGGTGAAGCGGCCCGGATTGGCGGTGAAATTCTTCAGGCGTCTTACGGAAAAAGTACGGAATTCTGCCATCATCAAAGTAATAGCCCTGGATCTTCCCGCGATCCGAATTTCGACCAGATATTTCCGATTCAATCGATGCTTGAAACGCCGGGTCAAAAAATTTCAATAAACGAGCGGGAAAAATTCCCGGATGACATCGCCGACATCAATGCAGATCATGCATGTTGCGCTTGTCCCGGCACCGATATAACGTCACCGCAGGGCGACGAAAATATCGATGATGCGACGCAAGAGACGGCGCTGCTGCTTGAGGCAATCATTTCGGCTTCGACCCGGCTCGAATCCATCGTTGCCGATTTTTCCGGTCGATCCGGCAACACGGCAGTCATCGCTGAGCGCCTGGGACGTCGCTGGGTTACTTCAGATATCAGCAAACCTGCTTGCGTGAATATGCGCAGCCGCCTGATTGAGCAGAATGCCGAGCCATTTCTATATCAGGCGATTGACGGTTCTTTGGGAAAAGCGACAAACGTATTGCCTGGTGAATCATTCCGCGCCGGTGATTTGTCACAGATTGTGCTGCTGCTATATGGCGCGTTACCATTGCCTTCCGAAGACGATCCAGGTCGCAATCTGGGTCGGATGCATAATGCCGGCGCCAAGACCTTGGTCCTGGTCGAGCCACGGGATGAAGTGATCGGATTTGCAACCTTGAAAAAAGCGATCGCGCAGCGCGACAGCTTGATGGGCAATTGGGAAAAAATCGTGGTGCTGGGCTGGAAATTCGAACCATCGATCGGTGCAAGTATTGCAGCACTGAATGATGGCCGGCTTGAAGTGGCCACGATTCCCGCCAACCTGCTCGACCTGTTGAAGAATAAAGGCAATGCAGGGAAGTTGCATGAGTACGTGTGCTTCGCGGATACGCAAGCCTGATCCTCACGGACGATTGATTGGTCTTATCCCACCGGTGGCACGTGCGATACCGGCCAAATCCGGCCAGCTTTGGACATCATGAAATCCTTGTGCAATGAGCAAATCGCGAACCGCTGCCGATTGATCGTATCCATGTTCCATTAACAGCCAGCCGCCTGGCGTTAGATGGCGCATTGTGCCGTCGATGATGGAGCAAAGCGCCCTCAATCCATCGGCATGGTCGGTCAATGCATCTGCCGGTTCGAAGCGCAAATCACCTTGCGACAGATGAACGTCGCCTTCGACGATGTAGGGCGGATTGGCAACGACTACGTCGAAAGTTTGATCGGCCAGTGCGCTGTACCAATCACTCTGCAAAAAATTGATCGTCACACCATGCCGTAAAGCATTGTGCCGGGCAATCTCAAGTGCGGCGTGACTGATATCCAGTGCGGCGACCTCAGCATCAGGACGAATATGCGCAATTGCCACCGCAATCGCGCCGGAGCCGGTCCCCATGTCGAGCACACGTCCGTTTTTCGGCAGTCGCTCGGCGGCAAGTTCAACCAGAAGTTCGGTCTCGGGGCGAGGAATCAGAACGTCGGGCGTAACATAAAAAGATAAGCCGTAAAATTCGCGCTCGCCGACAATGTAAGCAATCGGCTCGCCATCGATCCGGCGCTTGAATTCAGCAGACAATTGTTGCGTTTCACTCGCGGTCAAAGTGCGTTCGGATTGGGTGATCAATTGCACGCGCGACAACTTCAATACGTGGCCCAGCAGCATGCGCGTTTCCAGTGGATTTAATGGAGAATTCTTGAGGATCGCGCTGATTGTGCTGCCACAGGCAATCGAAGCCGATCGGTCTGACTGCTGTGGCGGCACCTTATCGACTCCGTCGAAATGCGACCCATGTCAGCACAATCGTAAATATGACAAACCATGTCAGCGACCACTGCGGGATAGACAAGCCTAGAATCGGCTCGTATATGGTGCTGCACAGGCCATCGGCCTTGAACAGGAAAGGCAATAAGTTGGCGGTCGGTATGGTATTGAGCGATGTTTCCAGTGGATCAATGCCACAGGAAATTGATGGATTTGCGATGACCCATAAATGCCAGCCGGCCGTGCCTGCGCCTGCAACTGAAGCAAGTGCGCCCAGGCCGGCGCCGGTTCTGACTGCGCCGCGCGGCAGTGCCGCAAACACGATGCAAATCAATGCGACTGCTACGAACGCGTAGCGTTGAATGATGCACATCGGACAGGGTTGCATTTTCTCGACGTGTTGCAGATAAAGAGCAAATGCGAGCAGGCCGATTGATGCAATAGAGACGATAAGCAATATGGATTTTGAAGTTTTCATAAATGTCTAATAATAGAAAGCTGCTGTCCCGAGAATAATGCGATTCCAAATGTTTCCACACCGGCGAGTCGATACCGAATGACGAAGTGATTGGCAAAAATCAGGTGACGTCTCCCAATGCAGCCAGCAATTCAGCCTGATGTTCTGCCGCCAGTGCATTGGTCAAATCTTCAAGATCACCATCCATGATGAAATCAAGTTTATACAGTGTCAAATTGATTCGATGATCGGTCATGCGGCCTTGCGGGAAATTATAAGTCCTGATGCGCTCACTGCGGTCGCCTGAACCGATCAGCGATTTGCGGGTTGCCGCTTCCTTGGATTGCTGTTCGCGCAGCTGCATATCCTTGATACGGGCGGCCAAAACCTTCAGCGCCGACGCCTTGTTCTTGTGCTGGCTGCGATCGTCCTGGCATTCGACCACGATGCCGGTCGGCATGTGCGTGATCCGAACCGCCGAGTCGGTCTTGTTGATATGCTGTCCGCCGGCGCCGGATGCGCGGTAGGTATCGATGCGCAGATCGGCCGGATTGATGTCCACGTCACCGACTTCATCGGCTTCTGGCATGATCGCGACCGTACATGCGGAAGTATGGATGCGGCCTTGTGTTTCGGTGGTCGGAACGCGTTGTACGCGGTGCCCGCCGGACTCAAATTTGAGCTTCGAATAGGCGCCGAACCCGACGATGCGTACGATGACCTCCTTATACCCGCCGACTTCCGAAGACGACTCCGAAATCATTTCGACTTGCCAGCGATTGCGCTCGGCGAAACGAGTGTACATGCGCAGCAAGTCGCCAGCAAACAGCGCCGCTTCATCGCCGCCGGTGCCAGCACGGATTTCAAGGAAAATATTACGCTCATCGTTCGGATCCTTCGGCAGCAGCATTTTTTGCAGGTCGGCTTCAAGCTGCTCCATGCGCGCTTTGGCGGCGACGATTTCTTCTTGCGCGAAGTCCTTCATGTCCGGGTCGGACAGCATGTCCTGCGCGGCCTTTACGTCGTTATCGGCTTGGGTATAAGCCGAATAGAGCGTGACCAGCGGGCCGAGTTCGGCATGCTCTCGAGTCAGCTTGCGGTAGTTGTCCATGCTGGATGTCGCGTCTTCCTGCATGAGCAGGTTGTTTACTTCTTCCAGTCGGTTGGCGAGCTGGTCGAGCTTGGCTAGCATTGATGGTTTCATGGTGTTTCTTCGATCTTGAATTCATTGTCCGGCATATCGCTACGCGGTCACGCCGCAATTATAGGCTGGCGTCGCAGTACTGGAATCCGCGGTTCGTACGCGGGAAATCGGATTTTCGGTAAGCTAGCTAGCGCTTGGTGCGGAACAATTGCGGCAGCAGCGCCGCCAGACGCGCACGATCTTCGCCTTGCGCATTGCTCAGGGCCTGCTGCGGCCCGTGAAGGAATTTGGCGGTCAAGCCTTTTGACAGCATCTCAAGGACGGTATCGATATCTTCACCTTTGGCCAACAGCTTGCGAGCGCGCTCCAACTCGGCCATGCGCATCGCCTCGCTGGTCTCGTGCAAATCCTGGATTACAGGCACCATCGCACGACTGTCGATCCAGTGCATGAAAGATTGCACGCGTGTTTCTATAATTGCTTCCGCCTGCGCAACCGCAGCCTGGCGATTTTCCATGCCGGCCTGTACCGCGGTACCCAAGTCATCGACGGTGTACAGAAATACGTCATTTAATCGGCCGATTTCCGATTCGATGTCACGCGGCACCGCCAGATCAACCATGAACATTGGCTTGTGACGCCGCGCCTTGATCGCCCGCTCGACCAGACCTAAACCGATAATCGGCAATGAAGATGCGGTGCTGGAGACCACAATATCGAATTTCGACAGTTGGTCGGGCAAATCCGCAAGGCGGATTGCACGGCCGTTAAACCGGTGTGCAAGGATTTCCCCTCGCTCCAGAGTGCGGTTGGCAATAGTCAATGTTTGGGGGTTCTGTGCAGCGAAATGGGTGGCGCACAGTTCGATCATTTCACCGGCGCCGATAAACAGCACATGCTGTTCCGAGACCTTGTCGAAAATCCGTTGCGACAGCCTAACCGCCGCTGCCGCCATCGACACGCTGTGCGCACCGATTTCAGTGGTGCTGCGCACTTCCTTGGCTACCGCAAACGTGCGCTGAAACATCTGATGCAAATAGGTGCCGAGGCCTCCGGCAGCGTCGGCCTGGCGCACTGCATCTTTCATTTGCCCCAGAATTTGCGGTTCGCCAAGCACCATCGAGTCGAGGCCGGATGCGACACGAAATGCGTGGCGTACTGCGTTGTCTTGCGGAAGGGTGTACAGATGCGGACGCAATTCGGAGTAAGGCAGCTTGTGATAATCAGCGAGAAAATGCGCTGTCGTATCGATCGCCGCGGTAACTCCGCTTTGGAGATGGCTTGCAGCATAAAGCTCGGTGCGATTGCAGGTCGATAGAATGGCGGCCTCTCCGATGCTGCCGGACGCCGCGGTTCGCCCAAACCAAGCACGCGCCGACACTACCGCCTGGCCAAGTTGGTCGGAGGGAAAAGCTACCTTCTCCCGCAATGATACTGGAGCGGTGGTATGGTTGATGCCGACAGCGTGGAGTTGCATTTCTGGCACGGATTTTCCGAATGAAGAACGCCCTCTATTATAGCGTGTTGCCATGCCGCATAAGAGGTGCGGCGCGAGGCAAATCTACTGCAGGAATTTGACGGCGGACGCAAGATGGGGGTCGAAGACCGGATGAAGAATTTTTTGCAAACGGCTTATTGCGACATTTGTTCCAGTCGATAGCCATAACTGTACACTGGCGCCAATCGAAACCCGTGTTCGGGCCGCAATTGCAATTTACTTCGCACGCGAGATACATGCGTATCCATGGTGCGCGATGGTATTTCAACGTCCCGTGCCCAAACCGCTTCCAAGATGTAAGCGCGCGAAAGTGGCCGGCCGATGTTGCGGAAAAATAGCAGCGCCAGGTCAAATTCCTTCTGTGTCAGTTCGATTGGTTTGCCATTCATTGTCAAACGGCCGGTACGCGTCTCGAATATATACTGGCCGAACTGTATCTGCTCCACCGCGTTCTGCGTCGGATAAGCACGGCGTAGCAGCGCCTGCACTCGCGCCACAAGCTCGCCGCGCCGGATTGGCTTGATCATGTAGTCGTCGGCCCCGGCCGCCAAACCGGCAATGATATCGTCCTCGCTGGAGCGGCTGGTCATGAACAGTACTGGCAAGTTCGCCGGTAATCGCTCCCTGGCCCATCTGATTACTTCGGCTCCGCTGAGATTCGGTGCTTGCCAATGAATTAACAGCATGTCGTAGCTTTCCCGACGCAACTGATTAAGCATATCCTTGCCGCTGGCGAAAGCATGGCACGTATGTCCGGCAGACGTAAGAACTTGGCATACCAGGTCCGATTGGCTCCGGTCGTCATCGAGCACTGCAATTCTCATAGATTCGGCACCAAATTAGCGCAATATTGTGTTCTGCTAATAATCTACCAAGGAATGTCCGCTTAAATGCGAAATGGGTTGCTATGTGACAATATTTTACAATTCTGTAAAACAAAGTTCATCGCTTTTGTGCTTTTATCAATTGCAGGAAAAATGCGATAGCTGCGACAATTTACCCGTTCGAAGTAAATTTGCTATCCCATGAACATGGGGAACGGTTATTTAGTGGATTTAACCAAACACTTAAAAATCGATGGCTTATCAGGTGGGTGATGATAGCGCCTTCCACGCCATACCGATCGATATTAGCGCTTGCCCATATCTCATTATGTGATGGCGAGAATGTCGATCTCGTTGAGATGGCGCTTATATTCATGCTGCATGACACGGCGAAAAGTATGTTGGACTCGCATTTATCCTGACGAACGCACGGTAAAATGTGCAAAGCCGTACACCTGACCCTTGTATTGCGAAGCAAGAGGCGGCACTCATGGGAATGTTATGCATTCAATCGGAAGGAAACAAATGATTCTCGAACTTGCGGATATCCGGATTCAGGCAGGCCGACAAGCAGAATTTGATGCGGCGATTGTCCGGGGAGTGGAGCAGGTCATTTCCACGGCAAAGGGTTTCCGCGGCTATAAGGTCAACAAAAGCATCGAATCCCCTGAGCGTTATGTCCTCACGATTTATTGGGAAACACTCGAAAACCATACCGTTGATTTCCGCGAGTCCCCAGCGTTTCTTGAATGGCGAGCTATTGTAGGATCCTATTTTGCCGTGCCGCCGACCGTAGAGCACTTCACGTTGCTGGCCAAGTCGTAAATAAATCCACCGCAATCAGTTTCTGTACATCCAAAACGCGAGATGCGGGAAGCACATTTGTGTGTGCGTATCTCAAGCTTTTAAAAATCATTCGCTGAATTTACTTCGGTCGGGTTGATCTTTCTCCAACTGCACGAAGACATCATTCCCTTATTGCGGGTGCTCATTCTGCGTGTCCAACGTCATCTTGCGCCCCGAACTGATGAAATAATTTCCCAAGTTTGGTACGTGATGATCGCGCGGGGACGATGACGCAAGCCGATTTGCCGCCCTGTCACGATGCGTGCATCTTTGCTTACCTTCAAAAATAGTGGCTTCGGCCATCTTTTCCAATCATGCCGGATGAAGAATTGCCTGACAGCATCTCAGGAAAGAAATTTGACGCATTACTTGACATCGAAAACAAGCGGCGTATTATAAAACATCCATATGGATGGTATGTGGATGTAATAAGGATGGTTTTTATATAAAGGCAATGTATGAGTGTTCAAGAAATCCGGACGAAGATTGGTGATACTGAAAAGATCACCATCAATCTTGGGCCGATCGATCTCGGGCAAATCGATTTGCTGGTGCAGGAAGGTTTTTATTCCAATCGCACCGACTTGATTCGCACGGCGATACGAAACCAGTTGGCGTCCCATGCCGACGTCATCCGACAAACGGTGACACGTAAAAGTCTGGTGCTCGGCTTGCAGCATTTCTCTCGTGAAAACCTCGAAGCCGTCAGGCAATCTGGACAAACGTTACAGATTCAGGTGCTTGGCATGGCCAGTATTGCCGGCGATGTTACGCCCGAGCTGGCACTTGCCACGATCGAATCCATCACCGTCCTCGGCGCATTGCACGCAAGCCCCGCGGTCAAGGCTGCTTTGGCAGGGCGGATCCGATAACAAATTTTTGAAAGAACTCAATGAAACTTAATGAAGAATTTCTCATGAAGATGCGTGAAGCAACGCAGTTGCTGCAAACCTCAGGTCCGGCAACGGCAACCGCTGCAATACAGCGCATGCTTGCAGGCAAGGACAATGATGTAGCCGATGGTCCCCACTTTTCCGACGGATTCGTCGATATCAATCCTGCCCCGGACCACAAGGCCAACGAGACCCCGGCAAATTCTGTGTCTGATAGTCTTTTGGATCGCTTGCGAAATTTGTCTGGGGCAGGGTGGGCAAACGCATTGGGAAGACAGCCGATTCAGGATGTCGATCTCGACGCGGAACCACAACCGCAAGAAGCGGCGGGCAGATTCATGTCCGCGTCCTGCACGAATCGCGCAGGGACGCGTGCATACAAGCTGTATGTTCCCAGTAGTTATAGCGGCGAGCCGCTACCGTTGATAGTCATGCTGCATGGATGCCAGCAGAATCCTGGCGACTTTGCCGCAGGTACCGGCATGAACCAGGTAGCCGAAAAAAATAATTGCTTCGTTGTCTATCCGGGGCAGGCCCAAGCTGCGAACGGTTCGAACTGCTGGAAGTGGTTCAATACGTCAGACCAGAAGCGCGATGGCGGCGAACCGTCAATTATTGCCGACATTACCCGGCAGGTGATGCAGGAGTATCGTATCGATCCGGATCGGGTGTATGTCGCTGGTCTTTCGGCAGGCGGTGCAATGGCAACAATTCTGGCTGCAGCCTATCCTGACCTGTATGCGGCGGTCGGCATCCATTCCGGATTGCCCGCCGGGTCAGCCCACGACGTGGCGTCCGCGTTCGGCGCTATGAAAGACGGTGGCAAGGCTGCAGGAGTATGCCCTCATCAACAGCCCGTTCCAGTCATCGTATTCCACGGAGACCGCGATCATACCGTCCATCCAAACAATGGCGTCGACGCGCTGACCCAATGCCTAAACGTCTCGGTCGGTGCTTGTAAAACCAGTATCGTAAAAGGACAGGTGCCGCATGGCCGGACGTATACACGAAAGGTTTACAGCGATGAAGAAGGCGCAGCAGTCGCCGAGCATTGGATTGTCCATGGTGCGGGGCATGCATGGTCTGGTGGCAGCAAAGCGGGATCCTATACCGATCCCAAAGGACCGGATGCGTCACAGGAAATGATTCGATTTTTCTATGCGAATCCGAAGCGCCGGGCAGGACGTTGATTGCGTCTCTGGAATATAGCTACTCGGTCAGTCATGCGGGAGGGCATGGCTTTCCGTTCCAAGGTCGTTAGAATTTGTGCAATGAAGCGCGGTGGTGGAAAGAGTGTGATCGAGAGGCGTTGTACCTAATCGACAAAAAAGGGCTCGGCCGAAGCCAAGCCCTTGATTTCTTGGTGGCCCGGGGCGGAATCGAACCACCGACACAAGGATTTTCAATCCTCTGCTCTACCGACTGAGCTACCAGGCCAAGGCGCGCAAGTATAGCAAAACATTTGAATTATGCAAAGCCCGCGCTGAATTCTTGCAACTCGCAACCGCTATAATGACTGCATCGGATCTAAGGATCCTTTTCCACGGCAACTTTTTACTTCATGAATTTACAAAGTGATGTTTGCGTCATCGGCAACGGTGCAATAGGAAAAGCCGCCGCACTGGGTTTTGCGCAGTCGGGGATGAGCGTCACGTTGCTTGCGCCGCCTTCCGCCGTACGGACGCCAACTTTGCAAGAGCTGACCCGATGGGATCTGAGGGTCTACGCGCTCAACCAGGTCGCTCGCGCCCTACTGTCCTCGATCAAGGTATGGGATGCATTGGATGCATCGCGCGTTGCGCCGGTCGATGCAATGGTTGTCAGAGGCGACGGCGAACAGCGGGCGGGCAATCTTGCCTTTGATGCCTATAGCGCGCGGGTCGATGCGCTTGCCTGGATTGTTGAAGACAGCAATTTGAATCAGGCGCTGGATGCGGCACTAAAGTTTGCGCCTGGTGTACAGCTCATTGCAGGCCAGGCAATTCGGCTGAGCGCCGATAGTGATAGCGCAACCGTCCTGCTTGAAAATGGCGATACCCTCGGCGCTTCACTAATAGTCGGTGCCGACGGCGGGCATTCCTGGGTACGCGGCCAATGCGATATTGACATTGACTACAGGCCCTACGGTCAGCGCGCGATCGTTGCCAATTTCTCCTGTGAAAAACCGCATCACGGCGTGGCCTCTCAGTGGTTTACATCCGCAGACGGCATCGTCGCGCTATTGCCGCTACCGGGTCAACGGGTATCATTGGTCTGGTCCGCACCCGAGCATCTGGCTGAGGCGTTATTGCATGAATCCTCAGATCAGCTGGCACAGCGCTTATCGTTATTGCCGGATCAGCAGCTTGGCCGGTTACATCCGCTTCAGCCGGAGATGGTAAAGGATTTTCCGCTTGCACTAATTCGTCCTCATGCGATCATTGCGCCCCGCGTAGCCTTGATTGGCGACGCGGCGCACGTCGTCCACCCGTTGGCGGGACATGGCATGAATCTAGGTTTTTCCGATGTTGCGACCTTGCTGAAGACAATCGCTGAGCGCGGCGCTTGGCAGAATTGTGGTGATTCCCGCATACTTGCTCGCTATGCACGTGCACGCAAGGAAGACATATTATTGATGCAATTGGCAACCGATGGTCTGGAGCGTTTGTTCGCTGCGGACTTTGAGCCGTTGCGAATTGCGCGTAATATCGGATTGAACCTGATCAACAAAATACCGGTCATAAAGAAGCGTTTGATGTCGCATGCGCTTGGAAAAATACTGTAACCAACCAAAGAAACGGTGTAATCAAATCATGAATTTATTCAAGTTGGCGGTAGCGGTCTTGCTGAGCTCCTCGATGGCTACCGTATTGGCGGAAACGGCCCAGGAAGCGGCTCTAAAAAAGTTGATTGAGCCGCGCATCGGCGAAGGGGCCAAAGTACATTCGGTCACGAAAACGCCGTATTCCGGGTTATTCGAGGTGCGTGTCGGTACCGACATTTTTTATACCGACGCTAAAGCGCAATATCTTTTTGTCGGTCGTGTGCTCGACACCACCACTTACCAGGATTACACCAAGGCGCGTATAGACGAGATCAGCAAGGTCAAGTTTTCCGACTTTCCGTTGGAGTCCGCATTAAAGACCGTCAAAGGCAACGGCAAGCGCGTTGTTGCCATATTCGAGGACCCGAATTGCGGTTACTGCAAGCGCTTTCGACAGACCTTGGAGGGGATCGATAACATTACAGTTTATACATTCATGTATAACATCCTGTCGGAAGATTCGCACATCAAGTCGAAGAATGTATGGTGTTCTGCTGATCGCAACAAAGCCTGGGACGACTGGATGTTGAATGGGAAAACGCCGCCCACCGCGCCTGAATCCTGCAATACCCCGAACGAAAAAATATTCGACCTCGGAAGAAAGCTAAAAATAACCGGCACGCCGACCATATTCTTTACTGACGGCACACGTATTCCCGGCGCTGTTGATGCAAAAGGACTTGAAGAGAAATTGGCTGCCGTTAAGTAATGGCAATGTTTTTTTAAACAGCGCGCTTCCTGATGTCAGGGCGCGCTGTTTTTCCGATAGCTTGCAATTTGCAAAACTGCCCGTGATTTTGTCCGTTTTAAAAATATCCATTGTCTCGGCAAGCTATATTCGAATCTCTTCTTACGGAGGCAATGACCATGTTTACTGCGATTTTGCTCGACAAGAACGACGATGGCACAACTGCTGCCAAGCTGGCGCAGCTCGATGACACGCAATTGCCGGCTGACGGCGATGTGACGGTCAGTATTGACTACTCTACGATCAATTACAAAGACGGCCTGGCCATTACCGGGAAATCGCCTGTCGTGCGCAAATGGCCAATGGTGCCCGGTATTGACGGCGCGGGTGAAGTCATCGAATCTTCCCATCCGGAATGGAAGGCAGGCGACCGGTTTATTCTAAACGGCTGGGGCGTCGGAGAAAACCATATGGGCTGCCTGGCGCAGCGTGCCAGGCTCAAAGGCGACTGGCTGATTCCGCTGCCGGCCGGCATGACAAGCAAAACCGCAATGTCGATTGGTACCGCCGGCTACACTGCAATGCTGTGCGCAATGGCGCTGCAAGAACAAGGCGTGAAAAAAGACGGTGGCGAGATTCTGGTGACCGGCGCCTCCGGCGGTGTCGGCAGCATCGCGATTGCCATCTTGTCCGGCTGGGGTTATCGAGTGGTGGCATCGACCGGGAAATTATCCGAAACCGACTATCTGAAATCCCTCGGTGCGGCAGAGGTAATCGATCGCAATGAACTATCCGCTCCCGGCAAGCCGTTGCAGAAAGAACGCTGGGCCGGAGTCGTCGATTCGGTTGGTTCGCATACCCTGGCCAATGCGGTGGCGCAAACCAGGTACGGCGGCACTGTTACCGCGTGCGGCTTGGCGCAAGGACTGGATTTCCCGGCCTCGGTTGCACCCTTTATCTTGCGCGGCGTGAAGCTGATTGGCATCGATAGCGTCATGGCGCCTAAGGCAAAACGCATTGCGGCGTGGGACCGGCTTGCCAAAGAACTTGATCCGCACAAGTTGGCGACGATTACGCAGGAAATCACTTTGGCTGACGCCTTGGATAAGGCATTCGATATTCTTGCCGGCAAAGTGCGCGGACGGCTGATCGTCAACATGAGGGATTAGGATGAAGGGTATGGCTAAAAAAGCAATTCGTTACAGCATTATCCCGAAGGATGCTGCCGCACACCTGTTTGAAGTTACTTTGACCGTCGAATCTCCTAACCCCGATGGACAGGTTTTCATCTTGCCCGCATGGATTCCCGGTAGTTACATGATTCGCGAATTTTCCCGAAATATCGTGCAGATCCGCGCCGAATCGGGCGGCAAGAAAATTGCGCTCAAAAAACTGGATAAACATGCATGGCAGGCGGCGCGATGCGACGAGGCGCTGGTTTTGCGCTACGAGATATATGCATGGGATTTGTCAGTACGGACTGCGCATCTCGACCAGACGCACGGGTTTTTTAACGGAACCAGTGTTTTTCTCCGAGTGACAGGATCTGAAGATCGTCAGCATGTAATCGATATTCGCCGGCCGGAAGGCGATGCTTATAAAGCATGGCGGGTCGCGACTTCAATGCCTGAGTTGAACGCCAGACGATATGGCTTCGGTACCTACGTTGCTGCCGACTATGATGAGTTGATCGACCATCCGGTCGAAATGGGAAGCTTTGCGTTGGCGAATTTCGATGCTTGCGGAGTGCCGCATGACATCGTCATCACCGGGCAGGTGCCCAATCTCGACATGACGCGGCTGACTACGGATCTGAAGAAGATCTGCGAGAGGCAGATCACATTTTTTGAACCGAAAACCAAGCGTGCACCGATGCAGCGCTATGTATTCATGACGCTGGCAGTAGGGGATGGATATGGCGGACTGGAGCATCGCGCATCGACAGCGCTGATTTGCGCGCGGGCCGATCTGCCGGTCAAAGGCCGGCAAGAGATGACTGACGGCTATCGCACATTTCTCGGCCTATGCAGCCATGAGTATTTTCATACGTGGAGTGTGAAGCGCATCAAGCCCGAGATATTCGCTCCTTACGATCTGCAGACTGAAAACTACACGTCCTTACTGTGGCTGTTTGAGGGTTTTACCAGTTATTACGACGATTTGATGTTGGTGCGCAGCGGCGTAATCGACACGGATGCCTATTTGAAGCTGGTCGAAAAGACAATCAATGGTGTGCTGCGCGGCCGTGGACGTGAAAAGCAAAGCGTTGCCGAATCCAGTTTCGATGCATGGGGAAAATATTATCGGCAAGACGAGAACGCGCCAAACGCCATTGTCAGTTATTACACCAAAGGATCGTTGATTGGGCTGGCGCTCGACCTGACTATTCGAGCCGAAACCAAAGGCAAAAAATCGCTCGATGACGTGATGCGCATGTTATGGCAACGCTATGGTCGCGATTTCTATTTGAAAGGGGCATCAAGCGGTCAGGGAGTCAGCGAATTCGAAGTGGAAGAATTGTTCGATTCCGTTAGCGGCCTGAAGCTGAAATCGTTCTTCGATCGTTATATCCGCGGTACGGGCGATCTTCCGTTGGCGAAGCTGTTGACGCCATTCGGTATCGCGCTGGAAGACAATCGCAAGGATGCCAAACCGGCCTTGGGAGTCCGTGTCGCGCGAGACGGCAACGATTGCAAACTGCTTAATGTATACGAGGCGGAGCCTGCGCAGCGCGCCGGCCTGTCGGCCGGCGATGTACTGGTTGCGGTCAATGGATTGCGTGTGACTGCGACCAATCTGGAAACCTTGCTGGCGCGTTATCGTGTGGGCGATCGCGTCACGTTGCACGCGTTTCGGCGGGATGAATTGATGAGTTTCGTGGCGACATTGAAAGCGGATGCCGCGCCAAAGAATTCGCTGGCCGTCCAAGCAAAGCCGGTTGCCGCCACCCGTATGCGCACCGCGTGGCTGAGATAGAGCGAATCATTATTTAGTTGAAAAGGCGCTGCAATTCCAAACCAGGGTCCGGAGCGCGCATGAACGCTTCGCCTACCAGGAACGCATGAACATCCGCATCGCGCATTCTTTTTACATCGTCCGGTGTCAAAATTCCCGATTCGGTAATCACCAGCTTGTCCGGTGAAATACGCGGCAACAGGTCGAGCGTGGTTTGCAGTGAAGTCTCAAACGTGCGCAAATTGCGGTTGTTAATGCCCAGCATTGCAGTTTTCAAACGCAGGCCGGCAGTCAGCTCATCGGCATTGTGCACCTCGACCAGCACGCCCATGCCGAGTTCATGCGCGCACGCTTCCAGTTCGGCCATCAACCCATGGTCGAGCGCGGCAACGATCAACAGGATGCAATCTGCGCCCCATGAACGTGCCTGATAGACCTGATACAGGTCTATCATGAAATCCTTGCGCAGCACCGGTATTGCGCAGGCGGCACGCGCTTGTTGCAGATACTCCGGCGCGCCCTGGAAAAATTGCACATCCGTCAGTACCGATAAACAGGCAGCGCCATTTGTCGCATAGCTGTTCGCAATCTCCGCAGGGTGAAAATCCGCACGCAGAACACCCTTGGATGGCGATGCTTTTTTAACTTCGGCAATCACGCCCGCATGGCCCGTTGCAATCTTCGCACGCAAGCCGGCCTCGAATCCGCGCAACCCATTCCTGGCTTCGTGATTGCTCTCTACTTCACGCCGCAGGCTGCCAAGGTCCCGATGCTTCTTTGCCGTGGCGACTTCTTCTGCTTTGACATCAAGGATTTTATTCAAGACATCAGACATGATTTGCGCTGCCCAGTTTTTGTGTGACTTGTACGAATTGATCCAGTTTGGCGCGTGCCGCACCGGAGGCAATGACTTCGCTCGCCTTCATAAGTCCCTCGCCGATGGTCAGCACCAGGCCCGCCGCATACAATGCCGTCCCTGCATTCAAGGCGACGATATCGCGTACCGGTCCCGGCGTATTGTCCAGCGCTTCAAAAATTTTCTTTTTTGATTCTTCCGAGTTGGCAACCTTCAGATTACGGCTCGACACCATCTGCAATCCAAAATCTTCCGGATGAATCTCGTATTCGCGGATTTCACCGTTGATCAATTCCCCGACCATTGTGGCCGCACCGAGCGATACCTCGTCCATATTGTCACGGCCCCAGACGACAAGCGCATGCTGCGCCCCCAATCGTTGCAGTACGCGCGCCTGAATGCCCACCAGATCAGGGTGGAACACACCCATCAGGATATTCGGTGCGCCGGCCGGATTGGTCAGCGGTCCAAGGATATTGAATATGGTGCGAATCCCGAGTTCCTTGCGCACTGGCGCTGCATGTTTCATCGCGCCGTGATGATTCGGGGCAAACATGAATCCGATGCCGGTTTGCGCAATCGATTCGGCAATTTGTTCCGGTTTCAGATTGATGTTGGCGCCAAGCGCCTCCAATACGTCCGCGCTGCCGGACGATGAGGAAACGCTACGGCCGCCATGTTTGGCCACGCGAGCACCTGCGGCGGCGGCAACGAACATCGTCGCGGTCGAAATATTGAAAGTCTGTGCGCCATCGCCGCCGGTGCCGACGATATCGAGCAAGTTGCTGGTATCGACTGTCGGTACTTTGGTGGCGAACTCGCGCATGACTTGGGCCGCGGCTGCGATCTCGCCGATCGATTCTTTCTTGACGCGCAAGCCCATGGTCAAGGCTGCAATCATCACCGGCGACATTTCGCCGCCCATGATTTTACGGAATAGCGACAGCATCTCGTCGTGGAAAATCTCCCGATGGTCGATGCAGCGCAGGAGCGCTTCTTGTTGGGTGATCGGCATGGCGATTTCTCCGCGGTCCAGTGTCAGTTCGGAAGTCAGTCTCAGCTAACCAGAAAATTTTTCAACAGCGCATGCCCGTGCTCCGACAGGATCGATTCAGGATGAAATTGCACGCCCTGTATATCGAAATCCTTGTGCCGCACACCCATGATTTCACCATCCTCGGTCCATGCAGTCACCTCAAGGCAATCGGGTAGCGACGTGCGCTCGATTGCCAGCGAGTGATAGCGGATGATGGTATAGGGACTGGGTAAGTCCTTGAATACTCCGGCGCCGGTATGTTCGATTACCGAAGTCTTGCCATGCATGACTTGCTGGGCACGCACTACCTTGCCGCCGAAAGCGGCGCCGATGCTTTGATGCCCGAGGCAGACGCCCAAAATAGGGATTTGTCCGGCAAAGCGTTGCAGCAGCGGCACCGATACACCGGCCTCATGTGGCGTGCAAGGTCCGGGCGAAATACAGATGCGCTCCGGCTGCATCGCGGTAATTTCATCCAGCGTAATTTCATCATTGCGAAACGTACGCACTTCTTCGCCCAATTCGCCGAAATACTGGACCAGGTTGTAAGTGAACGAGTCGTAGTTGTCGATCATTAATAACATGTCAGATCTCCCCGTCCAGACCGTCCTGGACTTGCTCTGCCGCGCGCAATACCGCGCGCGCCTTGTTTTCCGTTTCCTGCCATTCCATTTCCGGAACTGAATCGGCAACGATCCCCGCCGCCGCTTGTACATACAGCATGCCATCCTTGATCACGCCGGTACGAATCGCGATGGCGAGATCCATTTCACCGCCGAACGACAGGTAACCGCATGCGCCGCCATAGATGCCGCGCTTGGTCAGTTCCAGTTCGTCGATGATTTCCATCGCGCGCACCTTCGGTGCACCGGATAGCGTGCCGGCGGGGAAGGTGGCCTTGAGCACATCGAGGTTCGAGAGATTCGGTTTGAGTGTGCCCTCTACATTCGACACGATGTGCTGCACATGCGAATATTTTTCAATGACAAACTTGTCAGTGACCTCAACACTGCCGGTTTCGGCGATGCGTCCGATATCATTGCGTGCCAGGTCGATCAGCATCACATGTTCGGCGATTTCCTTCGGGTCGGCCAATAATTCCCTTGCGAGTTCCTCGTCGCGTTGCGGCGTTGATCCGCGCGGACGGGTGCCGGCCAACGGACGGATCGTCACTTTTTTCTTGTCGTCACCGATACTCTCATTGCGCACCAGTATCTCAGGCGATGCACCGACGATCTGCATGTCGCCGAAATTGTAGAAGTACATGTAAGGCGATGGATTCAGAGAGCGCAATGCGCGATAAAGTGTGAGTGGCGAGTCGACATAGGGCTTCTTGATGCGCTGGCCGATTTGCACCTGCATCAGGTCGCCGGCCATGATGTATTCCTTGGCCTTGGCCACCGCATTCAGATAATCATCTTTGGCAAAATCGCGAATCGTATCGGTACGAACGGATGCCGATGTCACCGGCGCGTCGACCGCCCGGCGCAGCATCGCACGCAAGTCCTTGAGCCGTTGGCGAGCTTTCGAAAAAGCTTCCGGCTGGGTCGGATCGGCATAGACAATCAAATAAAGTTTGCCTGACAGATTGTCAATGACCGCCAATTCCTCGGTAACCAGAAGTTGAATCTCCGGCAAGCCAAGATCGTCTCGTGGTGCCGAGTGCGCCAAACGCTTTTCAACATGGCGTACCGTGTCGTAACCGAAATAACCCGCAAGGCCGCCGCAGAAACGCGGCATGCCCGGACGCAATGCGACTTTGTACCGTGCCTGGAATTGCGCGATGAAATCCAGGGGATTACCCTCGACCGTTTCGGTGACGACGCCATTTTTAATGACTTCGGTCTTTGTGCCGAAGCTGCGCATCAAGGTTGATGCGGGCAAGCCGATAAACGAATAGCGGCCGAAGCGTTCGCCACCCACCACCGATTCGAGCAGGAAAGTGTTTTTTCCTGCATTCTGGGTTTGCGCCAGTTTCAGATACAGCGTCAGCGGCGTTTCAAGATCGGCAAATGCTTCGGCGATCAGCGGGATGCGGTTGTAGCCTTGCGTGGCCAGCGATTTGAATTCGAGTTCAGTCATGTTTCTCTCCGGACCGCTATTGTAGAGCGCGCGGCAGGCTTGGTCTAAAAACGTAGCCAAACGCACAGGCGTTCAGCGGCTAATCGGGTGATTACTCAGCCCAGGATTGCCAGCGTCGCCATAGCCAGGCCTCAGGGGCGCCAAGCGATGGTGCGTTACGTTTTTTATCGAGAAACATAGGTTGTGATTTCTGCTGAAATAAGATGTGCTGCGTCGAGCAGCGTTGAAACTATACCATCGGAATCGACTTCTTGTATAGATTGTCCGTGGTTGTAGCCGTATGGCACGATCAATACCCGACAGCCGGCGGCGCGCGCCGCCTGCGCATCGTTGGACGAGTCGCCAATGGCCGCGACTCTGGTAGGCGGCAGCTCAAAGTCTTCGCACACTCTCAATAGAGGATACGGATCGGGCTTTTTCCTAGGGAAGGAGTCGCCGCCGTAGACCAGTTCGAAATACGGACGCAGCCCCATTTTTTCCAATAGCGGCAGCGCGAATGCGATCGGCTTGTTGGTCACGCATGCCAGGCGCAATCCTTTGGTCTGCAAGGCATCCAATCCTTCCCGCACATATGGATAAATGGTCGTGTAGTCGCCATTGATTGCCAGATAGTGCCGTTGATAGGATGTCAGCGCCTGTTCGAAATGCCGTTCCGTTTCCATGGAATCAAAGTCGACGGAAAGCACGCGGCGAATCAGGCTTTCCGTTCCCTTGCCGACGAAATCGGTAATCGTATCAATCGTCAGCGGAGCAAGCCCGAGTTCGTCGCGCATCCGGTTGATCGCAACCTGAAAATCCGGTGCCGTGTGCAGCATCGTGCCATCCAAGTCGATTATGACCGCGCCGATATTTGACAGCATTACACGCTCGGGAGCGTTCATGCCTTTGCCAATTCCTCGCGCATTGCATCGATCACCGTCTTGTAATCCGCTTTGCCGAAGATGGCCGAACCCGCTACAAAGGTATCGGCGCCTGCGCGTGCCACTTGCGCGATATTTTCAATTTTGATGCCGCCATCGACTTCCAGCATGATGTCGCGTCCCGACTGATCGATCAGCTTGCGGACAGCCGCGATTTTTTTCAAGGTTTCCGGAATAAACGACTGGCCTCCGAAGCCGGGATTGACCGACATGAGTAGGATCAAGTCCAGCTTGTCCATCACATGTTCCAGATAATGCAGCGGCGTCGCGGGATTGAACACCAAACCGGCTTTGCAGCCGTTATCATGGATCAATTGCAAGGTTCGATCGACATGTTCCGACGCTTCCGGATGGAAACTGATGATATTTGCGCCTGCCTTGGCAAAATCGGGCACGATGCGGTCCACCGGCTTGACCATTAGATGAACGTCGATCGGCACTTGAACGTGGGGCCGGATTGCCTCGCACACCAGTGGACCGATGGTCAGATTGGGAACGTAGTGGTTATCCATCACGTCGAAATGGATAATGTCTGCGCCGGCAATCACTACGTTGCGCACCTCTTCACCCAAGCGGGCGAAATCGGCGGATAAAATGCTTGGGGCAATGCGATAAGTTGGCATGGCATTCATTTTGAAAAAGATCGGGTATTTTACCGCGTCATTCGGCGGTAAAGCCTTGCATCCTTACAAGATTTCGTGTGCAATCGGACACTTGACGCACAATATGCAAAACGAGCCGTTAGCAATAGCAAGGTTTAAAAGGAATTCTATGGCAGCTTATGAATTGACCGTGACTGTCAAAACCCAATATCTGGAAAATCAGTCCGATCCAGAGCGCTCAAATTATGTATTTGCTTATGCAATCGTTATCAAAAATACGGGTCAAATCGCCGCGCAACTGATCTCACGCCATTGGGTCATCATTGATGCCGGCAATCATGTGCAAGAAGTACGCGGCCTGGGCGTAGTCGGACATCAGCCGCTCTTGCAACCGGGCGAACAATTTGAATACACTAGCGGTACTTCGCTGGCAACGCCCCATGGGTCGATGCACGGCGAGTATTTTTGTGTTGCGGAGGATGGGGCGCAGTTTGAAGCAAAAATCCCCGAATTTATCTTGTCGTTGCCCCGCACTTTGCACTGATGTTTATCTCGTCTCATCGAGGCGCGTCATCCTCCGGCAATGGCGGTTTTTCACGCGCTGATTGATCAGGTTTTTTGCCTGAAAACATTGTCCACCAAACGATAAAAATCAGCAAAAACAAGGCCACACCGGCCTCAAGAAATAATAGCCACATATAACGCTTCCCAAATGTCATCTATTCGCGCAAGTTTACTCGCATCCGGGCTATTCATTGCTTTTGCTGTCATTGGCTGTACCACGATGCCCGCAAAAGGACCTGCAGCCCCGGATTTATCCACCTCGGTTCCTCCCGAAGTGTTTGTATCGGTTCCTCCGGTGTCAGTTGTCAAAACCGGCGAATCGCTGAAGCCGACAACCTATCTAGCGTTGCCGGGCTGGGATAAAGACGATCTGCGTGAAGCGTGGCCGCCATTCCTGATCTCGTGCGAAATCCTGATTAAAAAAACGGAATGGAAAGAGCCTTGCGCCGTTGCGCGCACGGTAAATGGAGCGGACCGGCAGGAAATACACATATTCTTTGGGAAATTTTTTACGCCATACCAGGTTCTCAACGCGGATGGGTCAGACATCGGGCTGGTCACCGGGTACTACGAACCGTTGTTACGCGGAGCGCGAAAGCGCGGGGGGGTCTTTCAGACGCCACTACACCGCGTGCCGGAGGATATGCTGACGATCGATCTTGCAAACGTTTATCCTGATTTGAAAACGATGCGCTTGCGCGGACGATTGGAGGGAAGCAAGATCGTGCCTTACTTTTCACGCGCCGAAATGACGCAGTTGAAAACGCTGGCGGGTAGGGAATTGCTGTGGATAGATGATCCGATTGAAGCATTTTTCCTGCAGGTGCAAGGTTCCGGGCGTGTGTACCTTCCCGATACGAAAGAGACAGTGCGCGTTGCATATGCAGATCAGAACGGCCATCCTTACAAGTCGATCGGACGGTATCTGGTTGATAAAGGTGAAATGACGCTTGATCAGGCTTCAGCACAAAGTATCAAGGCTTGGTACGCTGCAAATCCTTCACGCCAGCAGGAGTTGTTGAATGCAAATCCAAGCTATGTATTTTTCAGGGAAGAAAAGCTCATTGACCCGAAAAAGGGGCCGAAAGGCTCGCTCGGAGTGTCGCTGACAGCTCAGCGTTCAATAGCGGTCGATGCTCAATTCATTCCATTGGGGGTGCCGGTGTTTCTCGACACAACCCAACCCAACAGCGCGACACCGTTACAGCGACTGATGCTTGCGCAAGATACCGGCGGAGCGATAAAAAAGGCTGTACGCGCAGATTATTTCTGGGGTTTCGGTAAGCATGCAGGCGAGCAGGCTGGAAGAATGAAGCAGCAAGGACGGATGTGGATATTGTTGCCGAAGTCAGTGCAGCGCTAATCATAGCCGCAATAGACGCTTCTACGGATCAGAAATCTCGTCAGACTTAGACAATATAGATCTCCGATGACTTTGAAGTGGAGTCGAGTAGCTGGATATCGTTTACCTGTATCGCAATTGCCAATGCCATATCCAAAGTTGAGACATGAATGGCATACCACTGCGGCAGCAAGTCTTTGACAATTTTTCGGCCCAAATCAAAATCTTTACCCAACACTTTTCGATGAGCATTGTGAAGTGCGCATAAAACCCTGGCGTGCTGCTCCCGATACATTTTGAGAAGCACCGGATCTATCTTCTCCATCCATTGTTCTTCCTTGATAAGTGCGTATTTCACTTTTCTAATCAGCGTCGAATAACAGTCGGCGAAGTGTTCATCGGTGGCCGATGTCGCTTCAGACATGCTTTCAAAAAGATCGCAATGTAACTCATCAAGTATAGCGATGCCTGTTTCCATTTCGGCGGGCCAATTCATCTGCGACATCGAAATCTCCTGAGTGATTCAAGCCGTTGACCGACTATCGTATTCGGATACTAGATGCAACCGATGTCATGGATTACGACATCTATCCAACATAGACTAGCTTTGAGGTATGTCAAGAACAGGAGCATACAAACTTTGGCAATCTGCTCCGTAAAGTACAAAAGCCGTAAGTACAGCTAAATCCCCTTTGCGCTGTCGAAATGAATCAACATAGGCTCTTATAGAGCCGTGTCTTCATATTGGAGGCACATTGCTTTAAAAAGCTAAAATCTTGCGACCACCATTTTCCCAAGGAGTTTTCAATGGATCACGAAAATATTATTGTTTCAACGAACGGCAAAGTTGGTGTAATCAGGCTAAATCGGCCTAAAGCGCTTAATGCCCTTAACGATCAACTGATGGATGAACTAGGCGCCGCCCTGCTCGAGTTTGATAGCGATGAAAACATTGGGTGCATAGTTATTACGGGAAGCGAAAAGGCATTCGCAGCCGGTGCGGATATTGGTGCGATGGCCCAATTCACTTATATGGATGCGTACAAAAATGGGTACATTACGCGCAACTGGGAGCAGATTCTTCGAGTGAGGAAGCCGGTAATTGCCGCAGTAGCGGGTTATGCGTTGGGTGGAGGTTGTGAATTGGCAATGATGTGCGACTTCATCATCGCAGCGGAGAACGCCAAGTTCGGCCAGCCCGAAATCAAATTAGGCACCATGCCCGGCGCCGGAGGTACTCAGCGGCTTCCGCGCGCGATATCCAAGGCCAAGGCAATGGATATGTGCCTGACCGCTCGTATGATGGACGCCATTGAAGCCGAGCGCGCTGGCTTAGTTTCACGCATCGTGCCTGTAGACAAGCTCATGGAGGAAACACTTGCTGCTGCCGCAACTATAGCGGCGATGTCGTTGCCTATCATTATGATGATCAAGGAATCGGTGAATCGCGCTTATGAGTCCACACTGGCGGATGGGGTCCAATATGAGCGGCGATTGTTTCACAGCACCTTCGCAACAGAAGACCAGAAAGAAGGAATGAAAGCTTTTGTCGAGAAACGCTTGCCAAGCTTCAGAAATCTTTGATATAGTGCGCGTCCCGTCTGAAAACGGGCGTTGCAAAAAGCAGTACTCATAAACCGGAGCGAAAAGCAGGGGCGTGAAAAATGCGACGGAACCACAAGTGTTATGAGAATTAACCAGAACAAAAAGATTGACGAGAAAGAGAAGTTGCCGCATAATCTCATCTCTCTGCTGCTGACAAACAAAACGATTTGTTGGAAGAGCGAAGCGCGATAAAAAGCGTGCCGCGAAGCGGAAAAAAGTTCTTTAAAAATTAACAGCCGATAAGTGTGGGCGCTTGATGGAAATGCACTGACTGCAGCGATGTGGTTGGATAACTTTACATTTAAGTGCTCACAAAGAAATAAATAAGGAATGTTCGCAAGAACAAACCTGTCAGTATTTTGAGTGAGCGACCGGTTCGAAAGAACCATGGCAGCAATGCCAAACAACAGAGATTAAACTGAAGAGTTTGATCCTGGCTCAGATTGAACGCTGGCGGCATGCCTTACACATGCAAGTC
>Ga0156087_1111_pt2 | contig 29206 bp, 26 predicted proteins | sample RifCSPlowO2_02_FD_107740 | JGI IMG/M metagenome (GOLD analysis project Ga0156087, IMG submission 107740) | Burkholderiales bacterium RIFCSPLOWO2_02_FULL_57_36 | reverse complement strand
ACCGCCCGGTGCGGACCCGCATGCCGGGTGGTGTGGCAGGGGAGCAGCCAACTTGGCTGCCCCCTATGCCGATATGTCAGAAAAAATACCGCACCACTGCCTGCACAATCCGACGTTGGGGCGAAGCGCCGAATTCGCTGGTCGCATGTCCGCTGTTCCTCTGCCACTGCAATGCGACTTCGGCCTGATCCCAGTGATATCGCGCTTCCAGCCACGACAGCCGGCTGCGGTCGGCGACATTGAAGCGCACCATTGCGCTCAAGTCCAGGTTGTTCACCACCGCATCCTGCCAGGTGCCGAACAGGAACCACGCCTGCCGGGTCGGCATGTCCCCGGCGTTGTGCACCGCGCCGCGGTACAACCCGTAGCCGAGCGGCGAGGACCGACCCAACGCATCCCAATTGGCTTTGTCGAGCGCCGCGCCGTTGTACTGGTACTCCAGCGTGAGCGACATTTTATTGGCGGTCGTATAGGTCAGGCCGGTTGCGACCCGATTGCGGAAGGCGCTGTCGTCAGGCCGGTTGATCCCTTGTTCGTTCAGGGCCCGGGTCAACAACGAGCGGGTGCGCCCGCCGGACCATTCGACGTAGGAGACGGTGGAGTCGTTAAGTAATTTGGTGAGGTTGAAGCCGAGCTGGGTCGCGTCGTGCTCCTCACCGTAAATCAGCCATTGCGGATTGATGCCTTCGGCAATCTGATGACTGACGGCCACCAGCCAGCGATGCTGATTGTTGGTCGAACCCCAATCGGGATTCCAGCTTGCCCGATTGGGCTGATCCGCCAGCTTCGGCGAATAGATCGCCGTCAGCGAGCCGCCGTCCCACAAGGTTTGGCTGCGCAGCATGCCGCTTCCCAACCGGTTCTTTTTTTGGCTGGACGGATCGGCGGAGACGATTGATCGACTTGCTCCGGTGCGAAAATAATCGGTCGGGTTGTAGCCGATTGCCACGCCATGGCGCGCATTGATGCGGCCCAGATCGAACAGTTGATCGCCCGCCGCCGCCCAACTCAGGTAGCCTTCCTTGAACGAGTTGACGCTATTCTGGCGCGACGGTTCATTGTGCCAATTGATGTCGAGCCGATCGGCAAATACCGCGCGCCATCCGGGCGCGAAGGATTTGTCGAATTGCACGTCGATCGACAGGCGCTGGTTGAGGATCGATCCGCTATTCGTACCTGGACCGCGCAGCGCTGTCCGGCCTGCCGCGCCCTCGACGAAGACGCGCCAGTCGCTCGCCTTGGCGGGCGGCGCCGATGCATGGTCGGCCAGTAACAATGCATCCATGTCCGAATCGGCGGCCAACGCGGCGCCTGCCGTCAGCGCCGTCGCCAGCAATAAAGATGATATGAGCCGGTTCACTGCTTACTCCGGCTTGAAGCGCGGCAGGTAATCGCGCTGCAGCCATGTTTCCGGTACCTCGCGTTTCACGTAGTCGGAAAAGCGCATCACCGTCACCCAGTTCGGATCGAGCCCGTCGATGATCACCGTTTCGGTGGGACGTTCAACTCCGAGATTATTCTGATAGCGGCGGTAATACGCGGTCTTCAAGAGCCGCCCGCTTTCCGTGTAGAAGCGTGACTTGACCGGCCGGTTATTGCTGGCGTCGATCCACATCTCGATATTGTGATACGTGACGTCCGGCGTGGTCGCCGCCAGCGCCAGCTTGTAGCAGCGCCGGGTTTGCCGGTCGCCGTCCTGAATGTCTTCTTCGGCTGCCAGCGTGGCCTGGTAATCCTTGGCCAGGTTGACCGTGACGATGTCGCCGTTGGCCGCCTGTCCCAGCAGGCGCTGCTGCGGCGAGATGCGGATGCTGGCCTTGCTGGATGGATCGTAGAACCACAGCTCGTTGCCGCTCTTGAGCATCAGCTTGTTGGCATCGCGCGCCGGCGCCACGAAGCGAATCAGGCTGCGGAACTGGCCGCCGTTGGCTTGCTCCTTGGAGTAGATCGCCAGCGTGCTGCCGCTGGTCTGCTTGCCGTTGCGGTACTCGACCAGGGTGGTGGTCAGGCCGAACGGATAATTCGGATTGCGCACCGCATCGCTGGCGGCCAGGATCTCCTGCGCGTTCGGCGCCGCCCAGGCAAGTGCGCCGAATCCTAGTGCGCCCGCAAGGGCGACGCATGCCGGAAGCATCGTCTTCAAGTGTCTCATCATCATGATTTTCGTCCTCTTATACATGTCGCAGGGCATCGACGATAACCATCTTCGACGCGCGGTTGGCCGGCCACCAGGCAGACAGGATTGCAACCAGTATCAAACCAATTGCGCTGCCGACGATCAGTGTGGTTTCGCCCCACACGTAGATATTCAGAGGCACCGCCACCACGTAGCCCGGCGGGATCCAGGTCAGGCCGCTTTGATTGATCAAGGCCGACAGCAGGACGGCGCTTGCTACGCCGAGCGCCGCACCGATCACACCGAGCAGGAAGCCTTCGCACATGAACAGCAGGCGGATGCCGCCGCGCCGCAAGCCCATTGCACGCAAGGTGCCGATCTCGACCGTGCGTTCCACCACCGCCATGCTCATGGTATTGCCAACCGTGAACAACACGATGGATCCGATCAGCAGCGCGATAAAGCTGAAGATGGTGCCGAACATCGCAATGCTTTGGCCGTACAGTGGATTGAGCTTCGCGAAATCCTGAACCCCCAGCGCCTGGTTCTTGAACTGGGTGGAAAGCAGTTGTTCTAGACGCGCGCGCGCTGCCGGAATCTGACGGGTGTGACGCAGTTGCAGCGCGATGGCGGTCGCTTTCGGATCGCCGCTGCCGTAGATCAGTTTCTGCGCTTGCGCCAGATGCAGTCCGATGTACATGTCGTCCAATTCCTTTATGCCCTGGGTTTCCGCCTTGACGATATTGAGCCCGGCCATGTTGGGCGCTCCATGCACGCTGGCCGCCAGCATTTCGATACGCGTACCGTTCTTTGCCGACCGGTCCGGTTTTTCCAGGGCAGAGAGCAAGGCGATATCGTCAGGGGCGTTCCTGCTGCCTGCTACCTCTTGTTTTTCGGGCGCTTGCGGACAGTTGGCGACATTCAGCGATTCGCACAATTGCAGTACCCGTGCCACGCCGATGCCGATCACCGCACTGTCCTCGCTGGTGCCGGTCAACGCCAGCGGTTGGGGTTTCAGCGGGAAATGGTAGTCGTTCCACAAGCGCATGCGATTTTGATCGACGATCACGGAGCCGCCGCCAATCACCGTACGCGAGACGCCGGCATCGAAATTGCCGGCAATGCCGCTCACCTGCAAGGTCGGCGTTGCCACGGTCAGCATCGGCGCCAGCACCGGGTCTTGCTTTACTTTGTCGATGATGTCCGGGTAATTGGCGATGCCATACGCGGCGGCGTTGCCATTGCCGTACAGGTAAAAATCCTTGTGCTGAATTTGCAAATGGCCGGTGCGCTGAACGATACCTGTCTGCATGCCGTAGGTGATGTTGCGGCTATACCCGCCGAACAGTAGAATCGCGCTGGCGCCGATGATCATCGCCAGCAGCGTGGTAAGTGAACGGCGTCGATTGCGCAGCAGATTGCGCAGCGCGAGCAGGATGGTATTCATGCGAGCACCTCGCTTTCTTCATGACGTTCAATGTTGACGATGCGACCGTCCCGAATGAAGACGGCTTCATCCGCTTCCGCCTGCACCTGCGGATCGTGTGAGGAAAATACAAACGCCACGTGATGCTCGCGCTGCATCTTGCGCATCAGCGCAATGATCGCGGCGCCGGTCTGGCTATCCAGGTTGGCGGTAGGCTCGTCGGCCAGCACCAGCTTGGGCGCCGTGGCGAGCGCGCGCGCGATGGCGACGCGCTGGCGCTGGCCGCCCGACAATTGACCGGGCTGGTTGCCGGCCCGGTCCGCCAGACCGACCGCGTCGAGCAGCGACAGCACACGTTCTCTGCGTTGCGCCGCAGGGACTTTCGCCAGCAGCAACGGGTATTCCACATTTTCATAAGCGGTGAGTACCGGCAGCAGGTTGAAGTTCTGGAAAATGAATCCCATGTGCCGGGCGCGAAAATCGGATAGCTCGTCATCCGACATTTTCCGGATCGCTTGGCCGGCCACGATGACCTCCCCATGATCGGGCCGGTCTATGCAGCCGATCAGGTTGAGTAATGTGGTCTTGCCGCTGCCGGACGCGCCGGAAATGACGGTAAAGCAGTTCGGGCGTATCTCCAGATTGATATCGCTGAGCGCCGGCACGTCGACCGAATCGAGATGGTAGGTCTTGCCTACCTGTTTCAGAAGCACTGGGGTGTCAGGCTGCATAGTTTTTCTCCAATTGTGATGTCGTCACACTAAACGGGGGGCGCACAAGATGCGACCACCCTGCGACGAACTGCGATAATTTCGGATGAGCCGCCTGAATAAAGGATTCAATGGCGGCTTGGATTTGCCGATCCGTCCTGGCTTAGGGCCCGCGCAGGAATAACTTGCACATTTTTGCTGGCCGGAGCGGGCGCGCGGCTGCGTTGCCCGCCGCTTGCAGTGCTCGCACTGCGGCGCGTCGGGCGCCTTGCGTCGCCTCCCGCTCCGACCGCCAAATTGCACAACTTATTCCTGCGCGGGCCCTAATCGGATGCGGTATACAACAGATGGGCGATGGCCTCGCCGACGTAGAGAATCATGTCCGGTTCGATGCCGGTGCTGGCTCGCAAGCGCGACTCGTTGAAGAATGCCTCGCGCAATTTCAATTGGACGTCGCCAGCGGCGTGGGACATTGCCAGCCACTGGCGCGCCAGGGCTTGCACGTCGGCACTTTCCGCCGATGCGCCTTGCTCCATCTGGTGCCGCAATGCCCCGATCAAACGCGGCCATTCGGCGAGGTGGCGTGTGTAATTGCTGTGGATCACCGCCAATTCATCGGGTTGCAGATAACTGACGTAAATTTCAAGCCGTGTGTAAGCGGTTGCGTGGGAAATGTAATCGAGCATGGGCTGATCGACGCCGGTAAGCGCCTGTACCGACGGTTCGTTCGATTGCATCGTAAAGAGTTTGATGATCAGGCCCGGGTTTCCGCCTGCATGGCGCTCCAGCATGTCGGTCCAGCGATTGGCCAGCGCGCTCGCCTCCGGACTCTCGGGGGAAACGCCGCGATCGATCAATTCGCGAAACGCCGTGACCAGATCGTCGTGTTCCAATACGCCGTTGCCGGGAAACTGTTCACTATGCTTGCGCAGCCGCGCCAGTTCGTCTTCGCTGAAATACTTGGCATAGGTAGCCATTACCTCCAGCGTGGTGAGCCAGGCATCCAGGCTGGGTTCGTCCTTGTTGGCCAGCTGCTCCTGCAGCATCAAAAGCCGGTTTCGGAACTCGGTTGCTTGCGCAATCTGCCGGCCCAAGCCGACGATTTGTTGCGCCACCACATCCGGCAGTCTGGCGCCGTCACCCGCCAGGATGTCCTGGATTTCGCTCAGAGGAAGATCGAGACGGCGCAGTACCTGAATACGGTACAGCTTCGCCAGATCGAGCCGATCGTATAACCGGTATCCGCTGTCCGAGCGCGCGGATGGGGCGAGCAATCCGATGTCGTCGTAATGATGCAGCGTACGGACGGTGATTCCGGTACGTTTGGCAAGTTCACCGATCTTCAATAACATGGCAATTCCTCCTTGATTGCTCGAAGATAAAGCCTTACGTTACGTGAGGGTCAAGCATTTCTTTTCTTTTTTTGCGAATCAGTCCGGCCTGCCGTCGGGCTGAATCCGAAGCGGCGCTTGTGCCAGTTTCCAGGATGCGATCCGGCACAGACCTCCAAAAGAGGCGTAGTGTTTTCATGCTGACGTTCCATGATGGGCTCCTTCGTTGCAACAAGTGCTCAAATATACCCAGATGAAATAAAACAGTATTCACTGGATAATTAACGTCCTGGCCGGAGGCTCGACGCACGAGCCCAGCACAGGGATGCACGCATTTGGTCAACTTGCCTCAGAATACCGGCAAGCCGCAGTTTTTTCGGGCTCTTCTCATGGAAATTTCACATGCAATATTGGCTGATGAAGTCTGAACCGGGCGAGGTAAGCATCGACGATGCGTTGACAGCGCCGCAACGATCGGTGCCATGGACCGGTGTGCGCAACTATCAGGCACGCAATTTCATGCGCGATGCGATGAAAATCGGCGACGGCGTGCTGTTCTATCACTCCAGCTGCTCGGAGCCGGGGATTGCCGGATTGGCGGAAATCGCAAGCACCGCATATCCGGACGAGACGCAGTTCGATTCGAGCAGCAAATATTTCGATGCAAAGGCGACGCGCGAAAATCCGCGCTGGATGCTGGTTGATGTGCGCGCACTCAAGAAGACGCGTTTGATCAGTCTCGCCGAATTGCGCGAGCAGACCGCACTGGCCGGCATGCAGATACTCAAGCGAGGCAACCGCCTTTCAATCACACCTGTGACCCATGAAGAATGGCGCCATATTACGCAGCATTTACTCAAATAGAGCCGGAGTCACGGGATGGACGTCAGCTTGATTCTCGCCTTTTTGATTCTAGGCTCCGCCACCGGCTTTGCCGCAGGCCTGCTGGGTATCGGAGGAGGCATGCTGCTGGTGCCGTTCATCACGTTCCTGATGGTGACGCAAGAATTTCCCAAAGAATTGATCATCCACATGGCGATTGCGACTTCGCTGGCAACCATCATGTTTACATCTATTTCATCGGTGCGAGCGCATCACAAGCGCGGTGCGGTGTCGTGGAACATCGTGAAATTGCTGGCGCCCGGCATCTTGATCGGTTCCTGGATAGGACCATGGATCGGCAAGCATCTGAGTTCGTCCGGGCTGGCATTGTTCTTTGCCGCGTTCGTGGCGTTTTCTGCGACGCAGATGCTGCTCAACAAAAAACCTCCGGCGTCGCATGACTTGCCAAAAGCGCCGGGCATGCTTGGCGCGGGCGGCATCATCGGCATCCTGTCCGGCCTGGTCGGCGCCGGCGGCGGATTCGTTTCCGTTCCTTTCATGATGTGGTGTAACGTCAAGATTCACAACGCGGTCGCCACCAGTGCAGCGCTCGGATTTCCGATCGCGCTGGCGGGAACCTTATCCAACATCTACTATGGGATGAGCACTCCGGGATTGCCGGCAGGTTCGCTTGGATTCATCTATCTGCCGGCCTTGCTGGTGATTTCCGCGGCAAGCGTATTGACTGCTCCGTTAGGCGCGCGCACCGCGCACAAGCTGCCGGTGAAATCGCTGAAAAGAATTTTTGCAGTCCTGCTGTATGCACTCGCAGCCTATATGTTGTACAAGGCCTGGCAGTATTAATTTTTCCGTAATTCGCGATAGCTAATTACGGCTGTTCTCATCTTCCCCATCGGGGAGAAGGCCGGGATGAGGGGGGGGCGTTCTGACTGTCATCCATTATGAAACGCTCAATAGCGCATTGCATTGAGGGATCTTCAGGCTTTTTCAAACTGTTGGCGCAGCATGTTCTTCTGCACTTTTCCCATGGTATTTCTTGGCAGCTCGTCGACAAAAAATATTCGCTTGGGCACCTTGAAATTCGCAATTTTCGTTTTGAGCGCCGCGATAATATCGCCTTCCGAAAAACTGGCATTCGGTCCGGTAACCACCGCCGCGACCACCGCTTCACCGAAATCCGGATGCGGTACGCCGATGACCGCTGACTCGACTACGCCATCGATCTCGTCGATCACCGATTCGATTTCTTTCGGATAGACGTTGTAGCCGCCCGAGATGATCAGGTCCTTGCTGCGTCCCACGATGGAAAGATATCCGTTGTCATCGACCTTGCCCACGTCGCCGGTCTTGAAGTAGGCGTCCGACGTGAATTCTTCGGCGGTTTTTTCCGGCATTCGCCAATAGCCTTTAAAGACATTCGGTCCCTTGACCCCGATATCGCCGATTTCTCCCGGCGCACAAGCTGCACCATCCTGATTTACCACGCGCACCGACACGCCGGGCAACGGCAATCCGACCGTGCCGCCGATACGTTTTCCGGCGTATGGATTCGACGTCAGCATCGTGGTTTCGCTCATGCCGTAGCGTTCGAGAATCGTGTGGCCGGCTCGGCGCGAAAATTCTTCGAAAGTATCAGTCAGCAGCGGTGCCGATCCGGAAATGAACAAGCGCATGCTGCTGCAGACTTCGCGCTTGAACGATGGATCGGCCAGCAGACGGACATAGTAAGTCGGCACACCCATGAACACGGTTGCGCGCGGCAGATGGCGGACGACGCTTTCGTTGTCGAACTTCGGTAAAAAAATCATTTTGCTGCCGTTCAGCAGCGCGCCATGGGAAGCGACGAACAAACCATGCACATGAAACAATGGAAGCGCATGCAGCAAGACATCGCTTTCCTGCCAATGCCAGTAATCCTTGAGCACCTTGGCATTCGAAGCGAGATTATCGTGCGTGAGCATCGCCCCCTTGCTGCGACCGGTGGTGCCGGAGGTATAGAGAATCGCCGCCAGGTCGTCGGGTGCTCGCGCAACGGTCTCGAACGTATCCGGTTGATGCGCGGCGCGCGCCAGCAGTGTTCCATCGCGATCTTCGCCCAAGGTAAACACATGCGTAGCACCGGCCTTGAATGCAATGCTCGAAACCCAGCCGAAATGCGCGGGCGAGCAAACCACAACCGCCGGCTCGGCATCGTTGAGAAAGTAGTCGATCTCGCTGGCGCGATATGCGGTGTTCAGAGGCAGATATACAAAGCCGGCGCGCACGCTTGCCAGGTAAAGCATGAGTGCCTCCGGCGATTTCTCGACTTGCACCGCGATGCGCGCGCCTTGCGGCAGGTTCAGGCTGGCCAGGGAATTGGCGATTTTCGCTGTTGCGCGTTCCAGGTCGTCCCAGGAATAAAAAAGGCCATCATGATTTTCAATGCAACAGGTGCTTGCGTCGCCGGGAAAATTGGATGCGAACAGGGCGTATAGATTGGCGTTCATTTGGAATGAATATTATCGTCCGATGAAATCGGGTTTTCTTTTTTCGAGAAAGGATTGCATGCCTTCGCGGTAGTCATCGGATTCCAGAAATGCAAAGGCTGCGCGCAGTTCCTGCTCCGTAAGCGGTTCAGATGCCGGAACCATGCGGCGTATCAGTTGCTTGTTGATTCGCGCGGCCAGCGGCGCGCCGCTGGCGATGCGTTGCGCCACGGCCAAGGCTTCCGCCGGCACATCGTCCACGATGCGGTGGATCAGCCGCTTCTCCTTTGCTTCGGCCGCATCGAAGACGCGGCCCTCCAGCAAAATTTCAAGCGCGGCCGCTTTGCCGACGAGTTGCAGCAAGCCCTGCAGTTCACTTGGCGCCAGCGGAAAACCGAGGCGGTTGATCGGAATGCCGAAACGCGATGTTGATGATGCAATGCGCAGATCGCAGGCGCAGGCGATTTCAAGGCCGCCGCCGATGCATACGCCTTCAATTGCGGCAACGGTCGGATGCAGGCAGCTTGCGATCGATTCAAGCGCATCGGCAATGACTGCAGTGTGGTACTCGATGCCTTGCTCCAGCGTGTTTCGCACCGTGGCAAACTCCGCTATATCCGCGCCGGCGGCAAAGTTCCTGCCGTCGCCGCGTACGATCACGCATCGCAGCGACGCATCTTGCGACAGATTGGCGAATGCCTCCGCCAGGCTGCGCCACATTGCGCTGTCGATCGCGTTGAGCTTGGCAGGATTGGACAGCGTGACAATCGCGATCGCGCCGTCCTTCTTTACGATGATTTCCGACATGGGTATGGTTGCCGACACTGTAGCGCTAACGCGGGCTCTTCCTGTAAGCAATAAACAGCAAGACAATCCCGAGCACAATCATCGGAAGCGACAGCATCTGGCCTGCCGAGATCGTGAGCCCGATGAATGTCACTTCGTAATCCGGTGTGCGGAAATATTCGGTAAAAAAGCGTGCGCATCCATAGCCCAATGCAAACAGCCCGCTGACCGCCATGCGCGGCCGCGGTTTACGCGCATACAGCCACAGAACGATGAACAGCAGCACGCCATCGATCAGCGCCTGGTAAATCGGCGATGGATGACGCGGCAGGTTATCGACATTCGGCCAGATCATTGCCCATGGCAGTGATGCGTCCGCGATACGTCCCGGCAATTCCGCGTTGATGAAATTGCCGATCCTCCCTGCCGCATAGCCGAGCGGCACCAACGGCGCAATGAAGTCCATGATGTCCATCAAATTGCGTCCGGTCTTGCGTCCCCATATCGCCATCGCAACCATCACGCCGAGGAAGCCGCCGTGAAACGACATGCCGCCTTTCCAGACCGCGAGAATGTCGGCGGGATGGGAGAAATAGTAGGCTGGGTTATAAAACAATACCTCACCGAGACGTCCGCCGATAACAACGCCGAGCACGCCATAAAAAAGCATGTCGTCCAGGTGCTCCTTCTTCCAGCCTGCGGCGGCTATATGCACCTGTCGGATGCGCAAGCGGCCGAGCACGATGAACTGTGCGAAGGCGAACAAATACATCAAGCCGTACCACCGTACCGCCAGCGGGCCAAGCGAAAAAGCGATCGGGTCGGGCATCGGATGGATCAGCATTTATTTTTTCTTTCTTGAGAGTTTTAAAAATGCATGCAGCACTGGAGATGCATTGTCGTGCCGCCAGACCAAGCCTGTTTCCACCAATGGCGTGCGGTCCGACAACGATTTATATGCTACTCCGGGGCGCTTGAGGTTTGACACGGATTGTGGCACAAGAGCGATTCCCATGCCCGCGGAAACCAGCCCGACTATGGTTTGCATCTGGATCGCTTCCTGTCCGATTTCCGGCGTCAGGCCTGCATCGCGAAAACAGGCCAGAATCGCGTCGTGGAAAGCGGGCGCGATCCGGCGCGGGAAAATAATGAGAGGCATGTCGCTCAATGTCGTTAGCGCAACCGTTTTTTTGCCGCGAAGCGCGTTGATGTTTTGCGGCGCCGCCAGGATCAAGGGTTCCGCCAAAATTGGTGCAAAATCGAGTTCCGCCTTGAGCTTGTCCGGCAGCGGCAGGATCACGAGCCCGGCGTCAATTCTGCCTTGCGTCAAATCTTCCAGTTGCACGTCGGTAGTCGCTTCGCGCAAATCGATCTGCACATGCGGATAATGCGTGCGAAACTCGCGCAGGAAGGGCGGCAGCACGCTATAGTCTGCGGTCGAAACGAATGCCAGCGACAAGCGCCCGGATTCACCGCTTGCGGCGCGCCTGACCAGATCCGGCAAAGCGCCGGCCTGCACTAGCAAACGCTGCGCTTCCGGTAGCAATGCGAGGCCCGCCGGCGTCAATGCCACGCTGCGTTTGGTGCGGCAGAACAATTGCGATCCAAGCGCTGCTTCCAGCGCCTGGATCGTCTGGGATAACGGCGGCTGGGTCATGTGCAGGCGAACGGCGGCGCGGCCAAAGTGCATTTCTTCAGCCACTGTCACGAAATAGCGCAATTGCCGCAGGTCTATATTCATATGCAATTCATATTAATAATGACTGAATGATATATTTGACACCTGCCTTAGCACAAGGCAATCTGACGCATTAACGATCTTTCCGTAATTCGCGACAGCGAATTACGGCTGTTCTTACCCTCTCCCTTGGGGAGAGGGGCGGGGGTGGAGCAGGGGTTCCAGACGGCATGCCGTCTGCCTGCGGAACGGTCCTGGCCTGCAGGCCAGGACGCGCACTGCAAGTGAGGGATTGGGCGTTCAGCCCGTCATTCATTCTGAAACGCTCAATAATTTTCAATTCAGGAGGCATCATGGCATTCAATCGCCGCTCGAAAAATATCACCCAGGGCGTTGCTCGCAGCCCGAACCGCTCGATGTACTACGCAATGGGTTACGAAAAAGCCGATTTCGACAAGCCGATGATCGGTATTGCCAATGGGCATTCAACGATTACGCCATGCAACTCCGGACTGCAAAAATTGGCCGATGTCGCAATCAATGCGATCAGGGAAGCCGGCGCCAATCCGCAGGTGTTCGGTACGCCGACGATCTCGGACGGCATGTCGATGGGCACCGAAGGCATGAAATATTCACTGATTTCGCGCGAAGTGATCGCGGATTGTATCGAAACTGCGGTCAACGGCCAGTGGATGGATGGCTGCGTGGTGATCGGCGGCTGCGACAAGAATATGCCGGGCGGCATGATCGCAATGGCGCGCACCAATGTGCCGAGCATTTACGTCTATGGCGGCACCATCAAGCCGGGTAACTGGAAAGGCAAGGATCTGACCATCGTCTCGGCTTTTGAAGCCGTCGGCGAATTCACCGCCGGGCGCATGTCGCAGGAAGATTTCGACGGCATCGAGCAGAATGCATGTCCATCGTCCGGTTCCTGCGGCGGAATGTATACCGCCAACACCATGTCGTCATCGTTCGAAGCGCTCGGCATGGCATTGCCGTATTCATCCACCATGGCCAATCCCGACGATGAAAAAGTCGGTTCCGCCGCCGAATCGGCGCGTGTGCTGGTGGAAGCGGTCAAGCGCGACCTGAAGCCGCGCGATATCATTACCCGCAAGTCGATCGAGAATGCGGTCGCGGTGTTGATGGCCACCGGCGGTTCAACCAACGCCGTACTGCACTACCTGGCGATCGCCCATGCCGCCGAAGTGGAGTGGACGATTGACGATTTTGAACGGGTTCGCCTGAAAGTGCCGGTCATTTGCGACCTGAAGCCGTCCGGCAAGTATGTGGCCACTGACTTGCACAAGGCCGGCGGCATACCGCAAGTGATGAAGATTCTTTTGAATGCCGGCCTGCTGCATGGCGAGTGCATGACCATCACCGGCCGTACCATCGCCGAAGAATTGGCCAACATTCCCGATGTGCCGCGCGCCGATCAGGAAGTGATCCGTTCGATCGACAAGGCGTTGTACAAGCAGGGACACCTGGCGATTCTGAAAGGGAACCTGTCGCCTGAAGGATGCGTCGCCAAAATCACGGGCTTGAAAAATCCGGTGATCACCGGCCCGGCGCGCGTCTTCAATGATGAATACACCGCGATGGATGCGATCCTGGCCGACCAGATCAAGGCAGGCGACGTGCTGGTGCTGCGCTATCTTGGACCGAAAGGCGCGCCCGGCATGCCGGAAATGCTCGCGCCCACTTCCGCCTTGATCGGCAAGGGCCTGGGCGAATCGGTGGGTCTGATCACCGATGGCCGCTTTTCCGGCGGCACCTGGGGCATGGTGGTCGGACATGTGGCGCCGGAAGCCTTTGCCGGCGGCACCATCGCGTTGGTCGAAGAGGGCGACTCGATCACCATCGACGCGCATCAGCAGTTGATTCAATTGAATGTGGCGGAAGAGGAAATCGCCCGTCGCCGCGCAACTTGGAAGGCGCCGGAGCCGCGATATACGCGTGGCGTACTGGCGAAATTCGCTGCACTGGCTTCGTCTGCAAGCAAGGGCGCGGTTACCGGCTGATTCAAATCGTGATGCCAATAAAAAAGCCGGAATTATTCCGGCTTTTTTACATGAGAAAAGATAAGGATTTAAATAATTTTCTGGTGAAATCAGCGTTTCTTGAAGGTCTTGTCGACGCGATCCTTGCGCAATCTCTCGCTTTCATCATGCGCTTTGCGCTTATCCAGCCCGAGCGCTTTCTCGATGAATTCAAACCAGAGAAAGGCTACGCCCATCAAGCCGATGATCCACCACCAGGAAAGCTCGGCAAAAGGACCGATTTCCATATAACGCAAAATTACCAATCCAACAATAATGATGATGAGCGGCATAGTGTCTCCCTTTCCCGGAGGATATTGTTAAAGACTGTAACGGTCAATAGTTGTGTCAACCGCTCATGATAGCCTGACGTTTTAATGAAACGTAATAATGTATATTTACGAAACAACGCTAAAATAGCGCACCTGTTGAATTCGGAGAGAGCAATGAAATATCGTTTAATGGTTATGTTGGCTGCAACTGCGCTGCTGTCCAGCGCGGCGATGGCGAATCCAGATTTGGCAAAAGCGAAGAATTGCATTGCATGCCATTCGGTAGCGAACAAAGTGGTGGGTCCGGCTTATAAAGATGTGGCTGCCAAATATGCCGGTCAAAAAGACGCGGAAGATAAATTGACGCAAAAGGTGCTGAAAGGCGGCAGCGGCGTATGGGGTGCAATACCGATGCCGGCCAATGGACAGGTTACCGAAGCGGAAGCCCGTACCTTGGTGAAATGGGTCTTGTCGCAGAAATAGTTTTTTTGCGGCTATCAAAAGAAGCGCTCGCCAGAGCGCTTTTTCTTTTCTTTTGCATGAAAAAAGCCACCCAGCCTCTGGACCGGGTGGCTTGAATACACGCCAAGTTACTTCACAACAGCGATCTTCTCCTTCTTGCCCTCCTTGTAGGTAAAGAGGGTCAATGAGCCGTCCTTGATATCGCCTTTGGAATCGAATGCAATCAGGCCGGTTACGCCGTCATACTTGATCTTGGCCAGTTCAGGCAAGTACTTCTTGGGTTCGGCCGAACCGGCTTTTTGCATGGCGGTCGCCATCACCATTACCGCGTCATATACATAAGGAGCGTAAAGCTGGACATCCATATTGAAGCGCTTCTTGTAACGCTCAACGAATTTTTCCATATCCTTTTCTTGCGCGCCGGTGACTCCGCCCGCTTCGGCACAGACAACCTGGTTATCCCGAAGACCATCGCCGGCAAGCTTGATCAGTTCGGTTGTGCAAATGCCGTCGCCGCCCATGAACTTGGCATCGATGCCAAGCTGTTTCATTTGGCGCAGCATCGGGCCGCCGACGTTATCCATGCCGCCGAAGAACACCACATCAGGTTTTTTGCCTTTGATGGAAGTCAGGATCGCATTGAAATCAGTGGCTTTGTCATTGGTGTATTGCTGCATGATTTTCACGCCCGGCAATTTGGCTTTGGCGCCCTTGACGAACTCTTGCGCAACCCCTTGACCATATGCGCTACGGTCGTCAATCACGGCAATCTGCTTTGCTTTGAGCGTGTCTATGGCGTATCTTCCAAGCGTTCCACCTAATTGGCCATCATTGGCTACAACACGGAACGCCCCCTTATAGCCTTGCTGTGTATATTTTGGATTGGTGGCAGATGGGGAAATCTGCGGAATGCCTGCATCATTGTAAATCTTGGAAGCGGGGATCGTCGTACCCGAGTTCAAGTGACCGATGATGCCGTTGACTTTGGCATCCACCAGTTTCTGTGCAACCGCGGTACCTTGTTTCGGGTCTGCCGCGTCATCTTCCGTTAGCAATTCAAATTTAACTTTCTTGCCGCCGATGGTGATGCCTTTGGCGTTTAAATCTTCCACTGCCAGAATGGCGCCATTTGCGTTGTCACGCCCATAATGGGCCTGGCCGCCAGACATGGGAGCGACATGGCCCAGCTTGACAATGACTTCCTGTGCAAATGCCGAACCTGCCAGCATGAGTGCAATTGCGCCGGCCAACGGAATCATTTTGGTCTTGAACCGCATAAATATTCTCCTAAGGATTGAAAAAACACAAGGTTGCTGCAACACTCGCCTATTCAGATTCCTGAACATGAAGACGGTACATCAGAAAAAATAGTTCGAAAAGAGGTTTCTCCGCGTTTTTTAACTTTATACAATTTTATATGCCGAAATTTCATTCGCTTGATAAGGTTGACCGCAAGATTTTAAATCTCTTGCAAAAGGACAACCAAATTCCCACGCGCGTACTGGCCGACAAAGTTCATATTTCTCAACCGACTTGTCTACGCCGTATTCGGGACCTTAGAGATGCGGGGATTATTAGCGCGGATGTGGCAATGGTCGATCCATTTGCTTTGGGTTACGGCATGCTGGCGTTTCTTGAGGTGTCGCTGAACAACCAGTCCGATGAACGCATGCAGGAGTTTGAGGCGCGGATGGCCAAGGAAGCGGAAGTCATGCAATGCTATTTTGTGTCCGGCGACTACGATTATTTTTTAGTGGTTCATGTGATCGACATGGATGCGTACTACCAGTTTGTGCGTCGCGTCATTTCTGGATCGGGAAATGTCCGCCATTTTCAATCCCGTTTCCCAATGAAGCGGGCCAAATTCGCCACCCGCATCGCGTTCGATGAGAAAGCACCGGTCGTCCAGGTACGCGTCGCGAAATAGCCGTTTCGTCCCATCATGCAAGACTGTGCCAAGGATGACGGAAACGGCGTTGATTTTTATGGGTGTTGCGCCGCAGCGCTTACGAGGATGGAAGGCATGAACCCGGCATCTGATGTCAGATGCCGGGTTTTCGTGCGGTTTGGTTAGGGACGTGGACGAAATAAGGAAATTATTCCGTGCACGTTCCTTAGGCTCGAACCGGATGTGTCGTGATCAGTTGCCCGGCTTTGCGCTGTGGCATGCCGGTAAATGCAAAATCGACTTCGGGTTGACGGCCTGACACGATATCGGCAATCGCACGTCCCGATCCGCAGCCCATGGTCCAGCCTAGCGTACCGTGGCCGGTATTCAGGAACAGGTTGCTGAATTTGGTTTTGCCGATGTAGGGCACATTCGACGGCGTCAGCGGCCGCAGTCCGGTCCAGTAAACCGGATTGTCGTAGTCGCAGGCATTCGGGAATAATTCCCGGGTGCGGCGCGTGATCGCTTCGCAGCGCGTGGTATTCAATTCGCGGGTATAGCCGTTCAATTCGCAGGTGCCGGCAACACGCAGGCGGTCGCCGAGGCGCGACACCACCAATTTATAGCCGTCATCGGTCAGCGATACCGATGGCGCGGCATCCGGATCCGTGACGGCGTAAGTGGCGGAATAGCCCTTGCCCGGATAAATCATCAGGTTGATGCCGAGCGGCTTGGCCAGCTGTTCCGAGAAGCTGCCCATTGCCAACACGAAAGCGTCGGCGCGCAGCACTTGATGACGGCCATCCGGCGTGATGATTTCAACGCCGGTGATCTTGGCGGCAGCACCTGTTCCGGTGGTCAATAAACGGGTTACGGTGGTATTGAACTGGAAATCCACACCGGCTTCGCGCGCCTTGCCGGCCAGACCGGTGGTGAACTTATACACATCGCCGGATTCGTCGGTCGCCGTGTAGTCGCCGCCGACGATCTTGTCGCGGATACTTGCCAGGGCCGGCTCGATTTTGACGACTTCATCGGCGCCGATGGAGTCACGCGGGCAGCCCAGTTCGCGCATCAGTTTGGCGGCAGGCAGCGATTCTTCAAAGTCTTTTTGATCGGTATAGAAGTGCAGGATGCCCTGTGTCAGATAATCGTAGTCGATGGCGGTTTCGGCGCGTACCGCCTGCAGGGTTTGGCGGCTGTATTCAGAAATGGCGACAATCTGGCGGATATTGTAGGCGGTACGCGCCGGTGTGCATTCGCGCAGAAAGCTCATTCCCCACTTCCACTGCAGCCATTCCGGGCGCAGCCGGAACAGCAGGGGCGCATCTTCCTGACCCAGCCATTTGAGGATTTTCATCGGCGCGGCCGGATTGGACCACGGTTCCGCGTGCGATACCGAGATCTGGCCGCCATTGGCGAAGCTGGTTTCCTGTGCGGCGCCGGGCTGGCGCTCGATGACGGTTACATCATGGCCCGCCTTGTTTAAAAACCACGCGGAAGCAGTGCCGATGATGCCCGAACCCAAGACGATGACTTTCATTGCGATCTCCGTTATTCAATAACGAGATTGTAGAAAATTACCTGTTGCTTGGGTATTCAATGAGATGCGATTTATTTTTAATTTAAAATAAAAAAATCATCGCAATGTTTAAAAAAACAAAAAAATCGAGAATAATTTAATTATTTCGTTTCTGAAGCCGCGTTATTTCTTGGGAAACCGCGCTGGTAACCACTTGCTCGAGGCTCTGGTGCAGGCCGCTCTTGATATCGGTTGCCAATCCTTCGACTGCAATCTGCAGCACATCGGCCAAGTGGTCTCTTACCTGTTGTTCCAGCACCGCGTCAATGCGCCCCAGGATCCGGGTCAAAATGCGCTCGCGGATTTTGCGTTCCAGGCGATTCCATTCCTCGTCATTCCAGTGGGAAAGCATTTCTGCTTCCAGGGCTTCGACGTTGTACTCTTCGGCCGGCACGGCGGCAGGCGCATCCGCCTGTGTCATGAGGGAAATACCTTCGGCCGGCGGCGAGTCGATGACTTCGGTCAACACCGGGATTCCCGCATCGCGTGAGAATGGTTTCATGCTTTTTCTGCGACAGAATGAGTAAGTGGGTAACCGCGCTCTTTATAAAAGCGATAGCGGTCGCGGCCTGCCAATCGATCGGTTTCATCCGGCGAGATGATTTCGAACATGCGTTCGAAGCGGGCAAAATGCGCCGGTGTCCTGGATGAGAGATTAATCAGAATCTGATGATGCGGCAGGTCAGCCGCATCACTATCGGCAAGAATAACCGGTGTTTGGGCAGCCAGCTTGTTGCCGGCCGCGACATGCGGCAGGAAATCCAGTTCGGAGAATGTCCATAAGGCTTCATCGAGCGCGGCGAGCTGATTGCGATCCTCGGCAAGCATCACAATCTTGTATTCCGCGGCGCGTGCTTTGCGGGCCAAACGGCAGGCATAGGCAATTTTGTCCGGGATATTGCTGTGAAAGTCGATGCGAGTCATGTCGGTCGCAGCATATTCTGGTTTTTCAGCCGGTCGTTTGCCGGATTTTCATTGCGCATTTAAAAGCGGAACCCGGGCGGAGCGTTGCCGCTTGCCGGTGGTAAATCCTCAATGGATGTGACGGGTGCCTGCGCGCCGGACGCAGCTTGACTCGCCGCCGTTTTCGGCGGTGGCGCGGCGGCTTCCGGTGCCGGGTTTCGATACGATGCGGGCAACTTGCTGGTTTCCGGATAACCTGCCGCCGTCAGGCTTGCCGTCCATCCGACGGACTCAAATCCTTTGTGCTTGTTCCTTCCGATGACTAACAACGGCAGTTGCCCATCGCCGCCCGCTTGACGCAGTTGTGCAATGTCCTCGTTGTTGGTGACTGTCTTTTCGGCAAAGGGTATGCCGCGGCTGTTCAACAACGTGCGGCCCGAATCGCAGGGCGCACATTGGGGAGACGTATACAGCGTGACAGGATGACTCCGGGCTGCTTCCGCCAACTCAAATGGAAGATTGCTGGCGGCGGCAGTGCCGAAACTTGCCGATTTTTTCTCGACTTGCTTGATGGTAGGCGGAGGCGGCACGTCGCTATAGGTCACCTTGCCATCCGGCCCAACCCACTTGTATAGCTGCTGAGCATGTGCGCCCGCGCTACACAACAAGATCAATAGCAAGGATAATTTTTGAGCATGCTTCATGTGATTTCGTCCCGTCTCGTTATTATCACGCCGCCATGCCGTTATGCCGCAATAGCGCATCGATATTAGGTTCCCGGCCGCGGAAGGCCTTGAACGATTCCAGCGCCGGCCTTGAGCCGCCTACCGCAAGTATTTCACGTTGAAATTTCAGGCCTGTGTCGGCCAGCCGAATTTGATCGCCCGAGGCACTGGCTTCTTCGAACGCGCTGTAAGCATCCGCCGACAAAACTTCAGCCCATTTGTAGCTATAGTACCCTGCGGCATAGCCACCTGCAAAGATGTGACTGAACGAGTGTTGGAAACGGTTGAATGCCGGCGGAATAATCACGGCAACCTGATTGCGCACTTCGGTAATCACGTCCTGCACCGTCCTGGCGCCATAGGGATCGTAGTCATAATGCAAATGCATATCGAACAATGAAAATTCGACTTGGCGCAACGTTTGCAGGCCGGATTGGAAGTTCTTGGCGGCGGTCATCTTGTCGAAAAGTTCACGCGGCAACGGCTTGCCGGTATCAGTGTGCGCGGTCATTTGCTGCAACACCTCCCATTCCCAGCAAAAATTCTCCATGAACTGCGAAGGCAGTTCGACCGCGTCCCATTCGACGCCGGCGATACCGGATACGCCGAGTTCATCGACCTGGGTCAGCATGTGATGCAAGCCGTGTCCGAACTCATGAAACAGGGTGGTTACCTCATCATGCGTAAACAAGGCAGGCTTTGCCTTGCCATCGACGACTGCCGGTTCCGTGAAATTGCAGACAAGATAGGCAACCGGCGTTTGTATGCCGCTTGCCAGCGTGCGCCGGCCGCGCGCGTCATCCATCCATGCGCCGCCGCGTTTGCCGGAACGGGCGTACAGGTCGAGGTAAAACTGCCCGATCAGCTGGCCGTTTTTTTCAATGCGGAAGAATTTCACGTCCTCATGCCAGCCGGGAGCGGCATCCGGTTTGATCTCGACCGAGAACAGGCGCTGCACCATGCGGAACAAGCCATCGACGACTTTGGGTTCGGGAAAGTATTGCTTCACTTCCTGTTCTGAAAACGCATAGCGTTGCTCGCGCAGCTTCTCGGATGCGTAGGTCATGTCCCAGGCTTCGAGTTGATCGATACCGAGCTCATTTTTCGCGAAAGCACGCAATTCGGTTAGATCCTTGTCGGCGAACGGGCGGGCTCGTCTGGCAAGGTCTTCCAGGAAATGGATTACCTGCTCCGGCGTCTCCGCCATTTTTGACACCAGCGATACTTCCGCAAAACTTTTGTAATCAAGAAGCCCGGCTTCTTCAGCGCGCAGCTTCAATATATCGACGATATTTTGCGTGTTGTCCCAGTCCGGCTTGCCGCCCAGTTCGGATGCCTTGGTCGCATTGGCGCGGTACATGGTTTCGCGCAGCGCGCGATTGTCCGCATATTGCAGGATCGGGAAATAAGAAGGGAAGTGCAGCGTGAACTTGTATCCGGATTTTCCAGCCTTGTCCGCGGCTGCACGTGCCGCCTGCCTGGCATCGTCCGGCAAGCCGGACAACTCTGCCTCGTCTTCAACGAACAAGGTGAAATCGTTGGTCACGTCGAGGACGTTTTCGGAAAATCTGGTGGTCAGTGTTGCGTGCTTTTCCTGAATTTCGGCAAAGCGCATTTTTTTTTCTTCAGGCAGTTCGGCGCCGCCCAATCTGAAATCGCGCAAGGCGTTTTCAACGATTTTTTTGCGAGCGGCAGGAAATGCGGAAAAGTCGGGACTGTCTTTCAGCGCTTTGTATTTTTCAAACAAAGCGAGATTTTGTCCGAGCGAGGTCCAGAACTCGGTGACCTTGGGCAGATTTTCGTTGTAGGCCGCGCGCAATTCGGGCGTATCGATGACCGAATTGAGGTGACCGACGATGCCCCAGGCACGTCCCAGTTTTTCCGCTGTATTTTCAAGCGGCTCAACAAAGTTGTCCCAGCTTACCTGCGGCATCGGCGCTTCCAGATCCGCGACTACTTCGCGGCTCTGCTCCAGCAATAATTCTACCGCCGGCGTGACATGTTCCGGCCTGATTGCATCAAAGCGCGGTAAATCGGAAAAATCGAGTAGCGGATTCAGCGAGTTTGACATTGAGTTAAGTTCTTTCAGCAGCTTCAATAGTATTGACCAGCAACATGGTGATGGTCATCGGCCCGACGCCTCCAGGCACGGGTGTGATATAGCCCGCCACTTCCTTGGCATTGGCAAAGTCGACATCGCCGCATAATTTTCCGTTATCGTCACGGTTCATGCCGACATCGATGACCACGGCGCCCGGTTTGATCATGTCGGCAGTCACCGTGTTGCGCCTGCCTACGGCGGCAACGATGACATCGGCTTGGCGGGTGTGGTATGCAAGGTCAGGTGTGCCGCTATGGCATATGGTGACGGTGGCGTTGGCTTGCAATAGCAGGAGCGCCATCGGTTTGCCTACGGTATTGCTGCGTCCGACGACGACCGCATGTTTTCCGCGCAAGTCGTAGCCTGTGCTTTCGATCAACTTCATGCAACCGTAAGGTGTGCACGGCCTGAAACCCGGCAGTCCCGTCAAAAGCTCGCCTGCGCTCAGGACCGAATATCCATCGACATCCTTATTCGTGGCAATCGATTCGATTACCTTGTGCGGATCGATATGTTTAGGCAAGGGCATTTGTACCAGAATGCCGTGAATCAACGGATCCCGATTCAGAGCATCGATTTTCTTAAGTAATTCCGCTTCTGACAAGGTGCTTTCGTATTTCTCAAAAACCGAATGGAAGCCGACGTCGGCACAAGCCTTGACCTTGTTTCTCACATACACATGGCTGGCAGGATCATCGCCGACCAGGATCACCGCCAGTCCGGGTTGTTTGCCGCGCGCGGCAAGGGCGGCGGCGCGTTTGGCGACATCGGCGCGCAGTGATTGAGAGAGTTGGGTTCCGCTGATGAGTTGTGCAGGCATGATGGGCTTGGGAAGATGGGTTCGAGTTAAATCGAGATTATAAATCGGCCGGTTGCATGACAGTTGCCGATTCCGCGCAACATGCTCTTCGAGTGAAAAAGCAGTGAAGATTATCGGCACTTTAAACGTATGGAAGTTGTCTATCGGATCAGAAAGTATGTCAATTTCACACGCTCTTAAATCCCATAATATGAAATTGAATATCGCAATTTGAAAGTATGGAAAAGTTCTGTTAATATATTTCACAGAAAAACATAACTCGTTTGCGTTGCCACAAACCGACCGTGTGCTTCGCACGGGCAATCATTAGGAGACACACCCATGTCAGCTCAACTTGACAATGTCATGGCGCAAGCCGCCAACGACCCCGATGTAATCGAGACACAGGAGTGGCTTGATGCGCTAGAAGCCGTTATCGAACAAGAGGGGCCGGAGCGCGCGCATTATTTGATGGAACGGATGGTCGATCTGGCCCGCCGGCGCGGCGGCCAAATTCCGTTTTCAAGCAATACTGCCTACGTCAACACGATTCCGGCGCATTTGGGCGAACATTGCCCCGGCAATCTGGAATATGAAGAGCGGCTGCGGTCGTGGATGCGCTGGAATGCAATGGCGATGGTGGTCAAGGCCAATCGCGCCGATGGCGATCTTGGCGGCCACATTTCCAGTTTTGCATCGCTGGCCAATATGCTGGGTATTGGATTCAATCATTTCTGGCATGCGCCGACCGAAGATCACGGCGGCGACCTTCTGTACATTCAAGGACATTCATCGCCGGGTATTTATGCGCGCGCTTTCCTGGAAGGCCGCCTGACGGAAGAGCAGATGCTGAATTTCCGCCGCGAAGTCGACGGCAAGGGATTGTCGTCGTACCCGCATCCGAAACTGATGCCGGAGTTCTGGCAATTCCCGACCGTATCGATGGGTCTGGGACCCTTGATGGCGATTTATCAGGCGCGCTTCTTGAAGTATCTGCATGCGCGCAGCATCGCCGATACCGCAAAACGGAAAGTATGGGCTTTCTGCGGCGACGGCGAAATGGACGAGCCGGAATCGATGGGCGCCATCGGCATGGCCGGCCGCGAGATGCTCGACAATCTCGTGTTCGTCGTCAATTGCAACCTGCAGCGTCTGGACGGACCGGTGCGCGGCAACGGCAAGATCATCCAGGAACTCGAAGCGGATTTCCGCGGCGCGGGCTGGAATGTCATCAAGGTCATCTGGGGCAGTTACTGGGATGAGCTGTTGGCGCGCGACAAGGAAGGCATCCTGCAGCGCGTGATGATGGAAACCGTCGATGGCGAATACCAGAATTACAAGGCCAAGGATGGCGCCTATGTGCGCAAGCATTTCTTCGGCAAGCATCCGAAATTGCTGGAACTGGTCAGCAAGATGTCCGACGACGACATCTGGCGCCTCAATCGCGGCGGCCACGATCCGCACAAGATTTATGCGGCGTTCAAGCAGGCTCAGGATAACAAGGGTAAGCCGACGGTATTGCTGGTCAAGACCGTCAAGGGCTTCGGCATGGGCAAGTCGGGCGAAGCGCGCAATACTGCGCACCAGACCAAGAAGCTCGATGACGAAGCCATCCGGGAAATGCGTGACCGCTTTGGAATCCCGGTTTCGGACGATCAGCTTGCCGACGTGCCTTTTTTCATGCCATCCGAAGATTCGCCGGAAATCAAGTATCTGCATGAACGCCGTCAGGCATTGGGCGGCTATCTTCCTCAACGCCGTGTAAAAGCCGACGAAACATTGCCGGTGCCGGAATTGTCGGCGTTCCAGGCCGTGCTCGACCCGACCGCCGAGGGGCGCGAGATTTCGACCACGCAAGCTTACGTGCGCATTATTTCAGTGCTGCTGCGCGATGCGAATCTCGGACAGCGCGTGGTGCCGATTCTGGTTGACGAGGCGCGCACCTTCGGTATGGAAGGCTTGTTCCGCCAGATCGGCATCTTCAATCAGCAAGGCCAGTTGTATGAGCCGGTCGACAAGGACCAGGTCAGCTATTACCGTGAAGACAAGGCCGGGCAGATTCTGCAGGAAGGCATCAATGAAGCGGGCGCAATGAGTTCGTGGATGGCCGCATCGACTTCCTATTCGACCAACAACCGGGTAATGATCCCGTTTTACACCTTCTATTCAATGTTCGGCCTGCAACGCATCGGCGATCTGGCATGGGCTGCCGGCGACATGCGCGCACGCGGTTTCCTGATGGCCGGAACGGCGGGACGCACGACGCTGAACGGCGAAGGCCTGCAGCATGAAGATGGTCACAGCCATGTGCTGGCATCCACCATACCGAACTGCATGCCCTACGATCCGACGTTTGCCCACGAAGTCGGGGTCATCCTGCACGACGGTTTGAAACGCATGATCGAAAAGCAGGAAGACGTGTTCTATTACATCACCTTGATGAACGAGAACTATAGCCATCCGGGACTCAAGCCAGGCCAGGAGCAGGGTATCCTGAAAGGCCTGTACTTGCTGCAGGAAGGTGCATCGAAAACCAAGCATCGGGTTCAGTTGATGGGTTCCGGCACGATTCTGCGTGAAGTCATCGCCGCTGCCGATCTGCTGAAGAACGATTGGGGCATCGGCGCCGATGTCTGGTCTGCGCCATCCTTCACGCTGCTGGCGCGCGACGGCCAGGATGTCGAGCGCTGGAACATGCTGCATCCATCGGAAAAGCCGCGCGTCGCCCATGTCACGCAATGCCTGCTCGATAGCACCGGTCCGATCGTCGTGTCGACCGACTATATGCGCACCTTTGCCGAGCAGATTCGCGCATTCGTGCCGAAGGGCCGAAGCTACAAAGTGCTTGGCACCGATGGTTTCGGCCGTTCCGATACACGTGCCAAGCTGCGCGAATTTTTCGAAGTGAACCGATATTTTGTCACGATCGCAGCACTGAAATCGCTGGCGGACGAGGGTGTCCTTTCGGCATCCGTGGTTACGCAGGCGATTGAAAAATACGGCATCAATCCGAATAAGCCGAATCCGGTAACGGTGTAGTCGTCAACAATAACAAATTCCTGTTCCTTCGGAAGAGGGGCGGGGGTGAGGGCTGGTTTTGTTCTTTGTATCAGACCAGCCTTCACTCCAGCCCTCGTCCAAGAGGAGAGGGTGAGAACGGAGCTGCGCTATGAGTATTCAAGAAATCAAGGTCCCGGACATCGGCGACTTCAAGGAAGTCGAAGTCATCGAATTGCTGGTCAAGCCGGGCGATACGGTCAAGGTCGACCAGTCGCTGATTACGGTGGAGTCGGACAAGGCCAGCATGGAGATCCCATCGAGCCAGGCTGGCGTGGTCAAGGAACTGAAGGTCAAGATCGGCGACAAGATAGCGGAAGGGTCGCTGCTGCTGACGCTGGAAACATCCGACGAGGCTGCCGCGCCGTCGGCACAACCTGCCGCGGCCGCTGCACCCGCGCAACCGGCTGCCGCGGCTCCCGCCCCCGCGCCGGCTCCGGAAAAAGCGGCCCCGGCTGCGCCCGCGGCTGCCGCACCGCCTCAACCTGCGCCTGCGGCATCCGCATCAGAGGCGCCAAGCGGCGCCAAGCCGCACGCATCGCCATCGATCCGTAAATTCGCACGCGAACTGGGTGTGGACCTGATGCGCGTAACAGGTTCGGGCCCCAAAGGCCGCATCACGCAGGACGACGTGCAAAACTATGTGAAGGCTGCGATATCGGGCGTATCCGCATCCGGAGCGCCGACGGCAAAAGGCGGCGGCGCCGGACTCGATCTGCTGCCGTGGCCGTCGCTGGATTTCTCAAAGTTCGGCGCCACGGAGTTGCTGCCGCTGTCGCGCATCAAGAAGATCAGCGGCCCGAATCTGCACCGCAACTGGGTGATGATGCCGCATGTGACCCAGTTCGACCAAGCCGATATCACCGAGCTGGAAGAATTCCGCAAGACGACCAATGCCGCGATGGCCAAATCCGGCGTCAAGCTGACCATGCTTGCCTTCGTGATCAAGGCCAGCATCGCCGCATTGAAAAAATTTCCAGCCTTTAATGCCTCGCTCGATGCCAAGGGCGAGAACCTGATCCTGAAGCAGTACTACCACATCGGCTTTGCAGCCGACACGCCGAACGGCTTGGTGGTCCCGGTGATCAAGGATGCCGACAAAAAAGGGGTCGCGCAGATTGCGCAGGAAATGGGCGAACTGTCGTCGCAGGCGCGGGAAGGCAAGTTGAAGCCGGCGGACATGCAAGGCGCGAGCTTCACCATTTCTTCGCTCGGTGGCATCGGCGGCATTGCATTCACACCGATTATCAACGCGCCGGAAGTGGCGATTCTCGGCCTGTCGAAAGCCGAGATGAAACCGGTCTGGGACGGCAAGCAGTTCGTGCCGCGCCTGATGATGCCGCTGTCGCTGTCGTACGATCATCGCGTGATCGATGGCGCGATGGGCGCGCGCTTTACCGTCTATCTGGCCGAGGTGTTGGCCGACATGAGAAAGATATTGCTGTAATTCATTGAGTAAGGGCAAGACTCGCGGAGGCGAGGAAAATGAGAAAATCATTTTCTTTTTTCGACTGCAAAGTCTGCGCTGCATTACCTTACTTATGGATATCGACAATGACCACTTGTGTTGTAGTAAAGAAGAACAATGAAGTTGCGATTGCATCGGATTCGCTGGTTACATTCGGCGACACGCGTCTATCGCACGCTTATGAAGCGAATGAAAAGATTTTCAAGGTCGGCGAGTCTTACATCACGCTGGCCGGAACCGCGGCCCATTTCCCGGTGATGCGCAAGCTGCTGACGGAAATGGCTGAAGAATGCAGATTGAACGACAAGGATGAGGTTTTCGAAACCTACTCCAAAGTGCATCAGATACTGAAGGAAAAGTATTTTTTGAACGTCAAGGAGGATGAAGAAGATCCGTACGAGTCATCGCAGATCACGTCGCTGGTGGCGAATCCGTACGGGATTTTCGGGGTGTATTCGTATCGGGAGATATTCAGCTTCGACCGGTTCTGGGGAATCGGCAGCGGCCGGAATTTTGCACTGGGTGCGATGTATGCGGCGTACGACAAAGCCGAAAGCGCAAGAGAAATCGCCGAGATCGGCGTGCGTGCGGGAGCCGAATTCGACAAGAGTTCGTCTCCGCCGTTTCGCATCTTCAGCGTTGCGATGAAGTGACTGATTGCCTCATGCACCTCAGCCCATAAGCGAGGATGTAGAGCTAAAAGAAAATTGTTCTTTATATTTAAACTGCCCTCATCCCGGCCTTCTCCCGGAGGGAGAAGGTGAGAACGGAGCTGCGCTATGAGTATTCAAGAAATCAAGGTCCCGGATATCGGCGACTTCAAGGAAGTCGAAGTCATCGAATTGCTGGTCAAGCCGGGCGATACGGTCAAGGTCGACCAATCGCTGATTACGGTGGAGTCGGACAAGGCCAGCATGGAGATTCCATCGAGCCAGGCTGGCGTGGTCAAGGAACTGAAGGTCAAGATCGGCGACAAGATAGCGGAAGGGTCGCTGCTGCTGACGCTGGAAACATCCGACGAGGCTGCCGCGCCGTCGGCACAACCTGCCGAGGCCGCTGCACCCGCGCAACCGGCTGCCGCGGCTCCCGCCCCTGCACCGGCCGCTTCCGATTACTCAGGCAAGGTCGATATCGAATGCGACATGCTGGTGCTGGGCGCCGGCCCCGGCGGTTACTCGGCCGCGTTCCGCGCCGCCGATCTCGGCATGGCCACGGTATTGGTCGAACGGTATTCGACGCTCGGCGGCGTATGCCTGAACGTCGGCTGCATTCCTTCCAAAGCGCTGTTGCATGTCGCTGCCGTCATCGATGAAGCCGCAGCGATGGCGCCGCATGGCATTCGTTTCGGCAAACCGGAAATCGATATCGACCAGTTGCGCGGCTGGAAAGAAAAAGTAGTGAGCAAGATGACCGGCGGCCTGTCGGGCATGGCCAAGGCGCGCAAGGTCAATGTCGTGCAAGGCGTCGGCCAGTTCGTCGGCGCGCACCACATCGAAGTTGCTGCCGCCGACGGCAGCAAGAAGACCGTGCAGTTCAAGCAGGCGATCATTGCCGCCGGATCGTCCGTGGTCAATTTGCCGTTCGTGCCGCAGGATCCGCGCATCGTCGATTCCACCGGCGCACTGGAATTACCCGCCGTGCCGAAGCGCATGCTGGTCATCGGCGGCGGCATCATCGGCCTGGAAATGGCGACCGTCTATTCAACGCTTGGTACACGCATCGACGTGGTCGAGATGCTGGACGGCTTGATGCAGGGCGCTGACCGTGATCTGGTCAAGGCATGGCAGAAAGTCAATGAGAAGCGCTTCGACAAGATCATGTTGAAGACCAAGACGGTTGCGGTGGAAGCGCTCAAGGAAGGAATCAAGGTCACTTTCGAAAATGTCGAGGCATCGGTTGCCGCGCCGGAGCCGCAAGTCTACGACATGGTATTGGTGGCGGTCGGCCGCAGCCCTAACGGCAAGACGATCGCTGCCGACAAGGCCGGCGTCACGGTCACCGATCGCGGCTTCATCGGAGTCGATTCGCAAATGCGCACCAATGTGCCGCATATCTTCGCCATTGGCGATCTGGTCGGCCAGCCGATGCTGGCGCACAAGGCGGTGCACGAAGGCCATGTCGCAGCCGAAGCGGCCGCGGGGCAGAAGAGCCATTTCGATGCCAGCGTGATTCCATCGGTCGCCTATACCGATCCGGAAATCGCCTGGGTCGGCATCACCGAAGACGAGGCCAAGGCCAAAGGCATCAAATTGGAAAAGGGCCACTTCCCATGGGCGGCCAGCGGCAGGGCGGTGGCCAACGGCCGCGACGAAGGTTTCACCAAGTTATTGTTTGACGCCGAGACGCATCGCATCGTCGGCGGCGGCATCGTCGGCACGCATGCCGGCGACCTGATCAGCGAAATTGCGTTGGCAATCGAGATGGGCGCCGATGCGGTTGATATCGGCAAGACGATTCATCCGCATCCGACACTGAGCGAATCGATCGGCATGGCGGCGGAGATGTTTGAAGGCGTGTGTACCGATCTGCCTCCGGCGCGGAAGAAATAG
>Ga0156087_1021_pt1 | contig 32838 bp, 25 predicted proteins | sample RifCSPlowO2_02_FD_107740 | JGI IMG/M metagenome (GOLD analysis project Ga0156087, IMG submission 107740) | Burkholderiales bacterium RIFCSPLOWO2_02_FULL_57_36 | reverse complement strand
CCGTACCTCTATCTTTTAATACGGGCAGTTCTGGCGGTATTCGTCAACGGCATACAGTGACAGATCGGCATCATGCAGCGGGCCGCACAGGAACTGGCTGTAGCGGGTATCGTTGTCCATGAAGCGCTTCATCCATGACACGCCATACTTCCCGATCAAGGCTGGGTAGTCGTTGCCAGTGTTGTGACAGTAATGGCTGCCGTTGTTGATTTGCAGATAGCCTTTCTTGGTCGTGCTCGGAATGCTGTTGTAGAACGGCGATGCATGAGAGATGACCGGTGCAATCGCATCGCTTTCGCAGGCAAGGATCAATGTCGGAACCGTGATCCTGGTGAAGGTTTGGGTGGTATTCCACGGTGCAAATGGAATCGCCGCCTTCAAGCTTGGATTATTTTCCGCCGAGATCAGCGAACCGCCGCCGCCCATCGACCAGCCCATCACGCCCAAACGATTCGGGTCGACCTTGCGGTAGATCGGATGGCTGCTGGTGTTGCTGAAGGTTTTCAGCTGATTCAATGCGCGCATTTGCTGGTCTGAACGGCTGGGCGGTTGATCGCTGGTGGTATTGGTGTCGATGGTCATGACCACAAAACCGTGCGATGCCAGACGCGGACCCCACCAGCTGACGCTCGACTGATACGCGGTATAACCCGGGACGACAACGATTGTGGCAAACGGGCCGGTCACGTTGGTCGGATGATAAATCGTGCCGCCGCCATAGTTGTCTGCCGACCAGGACGAAACGTTCGTGGTCGTGTAGGTGAACGGGCCGGTCGATGCTTCTACCGATGCCTTGGTTGGTGCCGGACCCTTCGCGAACGGATTGGTTGTACCGCCACCGCTGGTGCCTTCGAGACGGATGTTGTCGACCGTATTGGTTTCCGTGCTCGAGTTGGCATTGACACGGAAGCGCAAGCGCAGGCCGCTCTGGTTTTGTGCCGAGGTGGGCAGGTTGAACGTGATCCGGCCCGAGGCGGTCCGGATCGATTCCACGGCGGTATAGGTGCTGCCGTTGGTGGAGAATTCGGCAATGCCGGATTCGCCATAATCCAGACCGGAGGTGGTGCGGTCAAAGCTCAGTTTCAAGGCGGTGAATCCGACCGTGCTGATCGCGACCGAGGTGATCGCGCCATCTGTCGAACTACTGCCGCCCATGCTGGCGTTACCGGAACTGGTGTTGACGCTGCCGACGGACGTGAACTTGCCCAGACCGGCGCCGAAAGCTTCTTCAAACACCACCACTTGCGCTTGTGCCGCCATCGACAGCAGCAAACCGCCTGTGACCAACACTGCCTTCGCGAGATGGCTGCGTGAACGCCGAATACCCGGGTTAAACGCAGTAATGTCACCCTTAAGGGCTTGCATCTTCATTTTAAATCTCCTCATATTATATTGATCACGAACGAGATCAATCTTCAAGAACTCGTTCGCACATTCGCAACCGCTCCTTTGGCTACGACTCGATTATCAAAATAATGATGAGTAAATGCTATCCCTCCGTTGAGGGAGGACGAGTTTCAAGTTATTCGTCGGTGTCCATACTGAAATATTGATGCAAGGCGGCCTGAGGTCGGCTTTAGATCGCAAACACGGGATCGATTGATTGTTAATCGATGCAGGCGGATGGAACACACCGGTAAGGATGTAGCCCTGATCGACTTGATCAAGGTACAGATGCTGTCATCGGCAGGAAATTAGAAAACGCCGTTTTGTTTGACCAAATACATAAAACCCGGCCTTGGCGTATGAGAGACCCGCGACTGCTGCAACGTCAACTCACAATAACTTGAGTGCACTCGCTCGACGTACCGCAGCATTTCTTTTGGTGACATCCAGTTTTATAAAAATACTTTTTAAATGGGACTTTACTGTTTCTATCGTGATTTTCAAGGAGATCGAAATTTCCTTATTCGATTTGTCTTGGGCTAGAAGCCTTAAAACGCCTTCTTCTCGAGGAGTGAGATTGACGTCAACATTGTAAAAACTTAGACGGCGCGCTCTTTTAAGCACATCAATATACGTATCGTGCCGATTAAATTCCGATTCACGGGCAATGTGCTTTTTATACATTTCCAGCATTGGCCATATGTCTCCAGGCTGACATAGAAAACTGGCGTTAAGTTCGGCTGCCTGCGCCGTCGTCAGCGTCGCACCAAGATATTTAAATGCATTTTCGCTGTTATTCGACTTGAATTCAGCAAGTGCCAGCGCCATCCCACTCAGTATCGTCATGTATGCATCGTCGTCACTTATTGCGGTTTGATATACCTCCCTCAAAAAATCTTCTGCTTGAGGAAGCGATCCCGTTGCCAATGCATATTGGCCCTGCGCGAGTCCAACGTAGCTCTTCAGTTCTCCCTTTAAATTTTTGTTGGAGCATGATGCTAAATCATAGAGCTGCAGAATATGCGTCAGACTTACCTTGGCTCTTATATTGTTGTTCTCGCGCAGGAAAAAGCACATCTTTTCATAAGCGCAAATCATCTGCACCCGGGTCCCCTGCGGGCCGGACACTGTTTTTTCCCATTTCTCCAGCACGCTGAGCGCATATTCGTTTTCCTGGCGTAGCACGGCCACACGGAATGCGGCTGAGTAGACACGGCAGATACAGTCGATATAGCCGCTTTGCATCACCAGATCGAGGGTCCCTTCTCCCAATAATTGTTCCGCTTTATGTATCTCCAGCCTTTCGCAATGAATCAACGCCATCAATCCGCCGGAAAGCGCGCCGGGCAGTGAAACTGCTCCAAGACTTTTATGCGCTAATTGATTTGCGTCCTCCAGATAACGTTGTGCTCTTTTCAGGTTCAACTGCACAATCAAAGCAAGACCCAGCAAGATCTTGCGATAGAGGCTTGATAAGAACGTAAACTCGTCATCTATTGTTCGGGATACTTCAGTCAGTACTTTATAAAACTCGTCCCATTGCCGGTACTGCAGATATGAATACGCAGCCACGCAGCGTACGGTCTCTGTCAACGAAGGATATATCTCCGGCTGCTCAAGGCACTCTTGTGCGAGCTTGAGGCCCGTCGCGATATCGTCGTTTTTGCAAGCCACCATTGCGCGAATTCCGTGTAAAAACCAATGCGCGCGTTCAACCGCGGCCGGAGGAAGTTCATTCCGCATTCGATCGTAAATCAGATCGATCAGATCGTTCAGGTTATCATTCCGTTCCTGGTCTGCGGCCATGATTACTGCCAATGCCAGCGCCATCAGTGTCTTGACCGATGTCGAGGAGATCCTGGATAGCTGAAGACGGTTTTCCCATCCCAATAACATCAGGAAGTCGCCTTTGTTTAACACCTTTCCTGAGCAACGCTCGATCATGCACAATGCCGATGCACGATTGTCGGTCGCAAGAGCGAGGTTGACTGCCTCGGCCCAATATCCTTGTTCCGCATGCCATTGGCTCGCGCGATTCAAGACATCGGCGATGCGAGCAGGGTCGGTGTCAGACAGGCGCGCGATCACGGACTCACGAATCAAGTCGTGGCAGCTGAACCAGTCGCCGTCCTCTGACACCTTTGACACCAGACAGTGCTCAGTTTCGACAGAGTGAATGACATCTCTCGGTTGTAAAATTCCGGTCAGGGCCGTAAACAGCGGACTGCACATACGGCCGGTAATACAGGTCATTTCAATCAGGCTGATTTCGCGCGCATTCAAACCCGATAACACAACGTTGAGCAGATTGGAGAGGTAGTCCTCAGTCAGAAGAAAAGCTTTCTCTTCCTTGGGATTGCCATTGGATAAGGCATTGGATGCAGCGAGTATCCTCAATGCGGCTGCCCAGCCGCCGGTAATCGAGTGCGCCGACGATGCCTGATCGTTGTGCTTACGGTAAATCTCGAATAATTCCTTAGTCTCCGCTTCAGTAAAACGCAAGTCGCTTGCGTTCAGTTGAAGCACCGCTTCAGGCTTGCCTACCAGGAAATCATCGACACCATGAGGATGGGACAGTACGATCAAATGGAAATTGGATGGTGCGTTTCGAATCAGGAACTGAGTGGATTCTCTTATCGGGTTTTCGGTAATCGTCTGGAAATCATCCAGAAACAGGAAAAATTCGCTGCCCTCTTCGGCAATGCTATTGATAAGACTCGTAAGTAGCTGGTTGCCTTTGAGCGGAGATGGAATGTTGCCGGGAGTGGGAGACGCATTCTGAGAATGCTCGCTGAGAGACTGATTGATCGCGAAGGCAAGGTAGTTGAGGAACAGGGAATGATCGTTATCTTCCTTGTCCAGGTTGAGCCAGCTTACAACTCCAGCCCTGCTTTTCAGGTCGCGCGCCCATGCGGTGCCGATCGTTGTCTTGCCAAATCCCGATGGTGCACTGACCACGGTGAGTCGAGTGTCCTCGATCGACTTCACGTATTGCGCCAGCCGCGGACGCAGCACTATTTTCGAAGCAAAACGCGGTGGCCTTGTTTTTGGCAGTAACAGCACTAGTTCAGTTGCATTGTGCATCCAGAAATCTTCCATATTGAAGGTACATCCTGATACCAATTCAAGCCTTAACCGTAACGCTCGACTGCAGCAGTTGAACAACGCCGAACTTGCTACTTTGTGCTGCGGCCATTGAAAGCGGCTACACCTTACTCAACACGATGGGCTTTTCATTCGGAAGCGGATATCTTCAGATGGAAATATGCACTGTTTTTATTTTTTTGCACATGTATTTCTGTTGACTGCATTTCTTCCGGCTTTTGGTTCGCATCGATATGCCGGCCATGTGACTTGATCGATTGCCTCATCACGTAAAAAAATGAAGCAAGGCGAAAAACCGTTTTAACCGCGCTTGAAAGTACAGTACTTTAATGTGAGTCGGCTTGATATTTTACAAATACTGAGCAGCCTTTCAAGATTCATCGATCTTGAAAAACATCATCCAGGGTGGCATATTCGCAACACTTATTGAACAGGGATTTCCTTTGGAGTCCTCCGATTTCAATGTCCTGTCAGTTCGACTGCCCTGATAAACTCAGCATCCGTTCGACATAACGCGCGATCAAGTCGATTTCGAGATTGACCTTGCCATTGAATTTCAAATGTTTGAGAGTCGTGACCTCGATGGTATGTGGAATAAGGTTGATCGAGAATTCGCATCCGGTCGCCGTGTCGTCGACGCGGTTGATCGTCAGCGATACGCCGTTGATCACAACCGAACCCTTGTAGGCGAGGAACTTCGCCAGCTCCTTCGGCGCTTCGATCACCAGCTCCCACGACTCCCCGACCGGCGCAAACCTGCGCACGATGCCAAGGCCGTCCACGTGGCCGGACACCATGTGCCCGCCGAGCCGGTCCGCCAGCGTCAAGGCTTTTTCGAGATTGACTTCGCCCGGCGCATCGAGTCCGGCTGTGCGGTTCAGGCTTTCACGCGATATATCGACAGCGAAATGCGTATCGGTTTTCTCCACCACGGTCATGCATGCGCCGTTCAATGCGATCGAATCGCCGATTGCGACATCGGCCAGCGGCAAGCCGCCGGCATCGACCGCAAGCCTGAGACCGGCATCTGCCTGTGTGCCCAAGGAGGTGATGGAAGTGATGGTGCCGACAGCGGCGACGATTCCGGTAAACATGATGATTGCAGTCAGTTAGGTAAAACGGGCAAGGATACGCAAATCCGGTCCGATTTGCTTGATTTCATGAAAGGATAACCGGCGCAGGTGATCCATGGATTCCAGCGCCGGCAGGTCGAACAAGCCCTGCGCATCGCCGATCAGGGCCGGCGCAAGATACAACAACAACTCATCGACGCAGTCTTCGCGGATCAAGGATCCATTCAGCTTGAATCCGGCTTCGACATGCAATTCATTAATCTGGCGCCGGCCGAGCTCCAGCATCAAGGCGGGCAAATCCACTTTGCCTTGGGCATTTGGCAGAACGATGACCTCGGCACCCATGTCGCGCAAGTTGCCTTCTTTTTCCGGATTCGATTGCGCCGCAACGATCAATGTTCCGCCGCCTTCCAATATGCGGGCTTTCGGATCGACCTGCAGATTACTGTCAATCAGGATGCGCGCCGGCTGCCGAGGCGTGTCGATGGCGCGCACATTCATCTGAGGATCGTCTTCCCGGACCGTGCCGATGCCGGTCAAAATCGCACAGGATCGCGCGCGCCACCAGTGTCCGTCGTCGCGCGCGGCTTGCGAGGTGATCCATTGACTGCGGCCGTTATGCAACGCGGTCTTGCCGTCCAGGCTGGCTGCCGCCTTCATTCGCACCCATGGTTTGCCGCGCTGCATGCGCGAGAAAAAACCGATATTCATTTCGCGCGCTTCCTGCTCCATCACGCCGCACACCACCTCGATACCGGCGGCTCGCAGCTTCGCGAGGCCCTGTCCCGCCACCAATGGGTTCGGGTCCGAAATCGCCGCGACCACCTTGGCGACACCAGCGGTGATCAACGCATCGACGCAAGGCGGCGTGCGGCCATGATGGCTGCACGGCTCAAGCGTGACATAGGCTGTCGCACCACGCACATCAAAGCCGCGGCTGGCGGCATCGGCAAGCGCCTGCACTTCCGCATGCGCCTGCCCTGCCGGTTGCGTATGGCCTTCGCCGATGATTTGCCGGTCCTTGACGATCACGCAGCCGACCCGAGGATTCGGGGAAGTCGTAAACAATCCCCCGGATGCCAAAGTCAAGGCGCGGCCGATGCCATGTGAATCGCTGAAAATTTCCACGGAGTTCTTTAAGCAGTGTGAGTAGACGCTATTCTAGCAAGTCGTGGTCTCGACCTTCGGATTGCACACTCGCGGCCTGCCCAAAAAATTGATGACGATGCGCCTGGCATGATCGTCAAGGGTGAACGACCAGGAGCCGAGTTGCGGTGTCTGGCTATTGGCGTTGGTGCGAGTCCGTCCGGTGCCGTTATAGGCAAGATAAGGGCGTTTTGAATCGGTAAAACTGGATTTGATCGTGATTCCCGGAGGCACCGGCCCGGTCGAGAAAATAATCTGCTCTCCCGGGTCCGCTTTCTGATTGCCATTCCGGTCGATCAGCACGATCCAGCCGTTTTCCCAGTTGGTGCCGTCGGCGGGAACCAAATCCACACGAATTCCACGCTGGATCGCTTCGGACCGCGTCAGGTTCACGGCTGCAAAAAAATTATTGGCCGTGGTGCTTATTCTTTGGATTTTTATCAATGCGTTGAAACTCGGCACGCCGACCGCAAGCAAAACCGCCGCAATCGCCAAAACAGTCATCAGCTCAACCATGGTGTAACCGCGTGGCCGCCGATATGACGGCCGCGGTATTTGAACGCGTGCTACCAGCATTGCGTCCCAGGACCGGCGGCGGCTTTTATCCCGTTGCTGGACAAGCTCAATTCCCCGCATGCGTCGTCCTTGTGCGCCGCATTCACGTTTTTTGTGCCCGGCTCTGCAATCAGCAAAATGCAGTTATCGAGCGTGTCCTCCTTGCATGCTGTTGCGACAATCTCGTATGAGCTGCTTGCCGGCGTATTCCCTGAGAACCATTGATAACCGTTCGGTGCCGTGGAAGAAAACGCGATATAGGATCCATTCTGCGAGTAATGCCGCTCCTGCTGCTGCATAAGCTGCATCAATGCCGCTCGACCCTCGGCCCGCCTGGTTTTGCGCACCGACTCAAGATAGGAGGGATATTCGATCGCCGCCAGTATCGCCAAAATAACCAGAACGACCATCAACTCGACAAGGCTGAATCCTTGCCGCGCGCCAGTTGGCCTGTACCGCTTGTCATTTCTTTTTGACTGCATCGCGCAACTCCTGCCAGTTGATAACCTCACGCCAGCTCAAACGCCCTGCGGGCAATGCGAATTCAACGCGGCCGCCGGGCGAATCGGGAATCGGTGCTGTTGCCCCATCCTTGCCGGGATTCAAAATGGTAACTTTCCTCTTTACCGTCCTTCTTCCGATCGGATCCCTGATGCCGACTTCGGCGGTCGATTCCAGAAGTATCGGCGTGCCCAAATAGCCGGCCTCTGAAACATAGCCGGTCGTTTTGCCGTCCGAGGCGAGACCGGTAAGCGAATTCAGGAAATAAGATCTTCCGCCGCCGGAAGAACATGGATCCTTGCCGGGTATCAGCGTATTGAAGATCAGGTTGCGGTTGGCGATCAACGGGGGTGTCACCGATCTTTCACCGGTCCGGTCCGATGCCGGAAAATCGAAATACCATCCCTTCTTGCCCTGGTCGGTGACACCGAAGTTGAAACCAGCGCCGGTGATATCGATCGCTTCGCTGCCGTGCGCCGAGGTCATCGAGAGAATCCGCTGCGCCAGGTCGTCGCGGCCGGCTACTCGGTAAGCCTGGCCGGCCGTGTCCAGAATCCCGTAAAAAGATTGAGTCCTGAAATTGCCCGGAGCAGCATCGGCATCTTCGATGAATTTCCCTGTGCCGAACAAGACCACATATCCGCCGCCTGGTGCAAAAACAACTCGCGGTGCCGCTGTAATCGGTTGCCGGACGCCTTTAGCATCTCGTGCAACAAACAAAGGCTGAACCGGAGCCGGGCCCAGTGCCGCCGACCATGGTGATACGCCAGTGAAATCGAAGCGCCAAAGATTTCCCTGAAGATCGCCGGCATAGACATACCGCACGGTACCGTCACTACCCGCCACCAGGGCCGGTGGCGCGAGTCCATACTGAGCGGCGGGGTCCGGGAGCGGCATTTTGATCTTGAAAAAATTCACGCCCAGTTTCCATTTCGCGGAAGGAGCCTTGTCCAATGACAGTAGGTACAAGGCGCCTTGCCCGCTATCGCTGAACGTTCCTTCACCGTCCTCCTTATGGTTATTCAGGCCGCTCGGAACAACCACGAAATACTGATATTCGGGTGTGCCTTTGGTGATTTTTGTCTTGAATTTGGCAATCACCGGCGCCCCGAAAAGATTGCCGATGCCAGGATCGTCCCGATCGGTAAATTCCCAAAGAACACCCGCGCCGGCACTGAAATCGGATGGATCGGAAACATCGAGTGCAAATATTCCCTGTGCGCCGCCGCCCATTGTCGAAGCAAGAACGGTTTTCCATTCACCTGAAACCAGGGCGTCGCTCACGGTCAATGCGCCATCTACGTACGGCAGATGCGAATAGTTCGGCGAAGTGAGATGGCGCAGGTGCGGCACCAAGATATTGGGGATATACGAAAATAATTCGGATCCGTCCGCGGCATTAAAAGCGTGCAGCATGCCGTCGTTGGCCCCGACATAGAGCGCTTTGGTCCGGCTCTTGTTCGCTTCAAGGAATGTATGGTACCCGTCGCCTTGCGCCGCCAGCGCCGGCGCTCCAACATAGACCGGGCCGCTGTTGACGATGTCGCCCAGGGCAGAATCGCGCACACGAAAGATCCCGCCCGGCCGGTCCAGTTCCAGATTGCGTTCCCCGCGCAGGTAATGCACGCGTTTTTCACCAAGTCCGTCATGCTTGGAGTCGATCGGAGAAAGATTGAGGGAAACGCGCTGGCTTTCCGTCAGGTCATCCCACTTGAAAGGCACGAGAGCGAAAGAATTTCGCGAGTTGTAGGCGGCGGTATAGATCTTGCGGTCGGCGGCATCGAAAAAAGGAGGCCGGCGATTTGTCCCGGTCAATATATCGGCGGCGTCCCATTCAGGCATTCCGGCGATCTTGATCGTGCCACCCTCGCCTGACATTACCGCAAATTTTTTCAGGCTGCCGCTCCATCGCGCGGCATTGAACCCAGCCTGGTAGGCAAATGCGCCATCCGAAGAGATCTTGGTAGTCGATACCGCAAAACCGGAAGTGGCGCCGGCCGTATCGTACACGCTGGAAAATATCTTGCGAATCGAGCGAACCAAGTCCCGCGGCTGATGCGCAAGCAAATAGTTTGCGGGCACGCCGTTGCCGTTACGGTCCCATTCGGCGTTGCTGCCTCTCGCGGTGCTGCTGCCGTCGGTGCCAAGGCTGACGAACGGATTGGCGTCGCCATTTACATCGTCAAAGCCGCCGTATTTGGCCGCCAGATAGAGCTGGCTGTCCTTTGGCTGGATGCTGCGGCTACTGCCCTCGATCAGGCCATTGCCGCCCTCGTCGATATCGATTGCGACGGTTTTCACGCGGACCGGCCGGTCCAGGCGGATATCGTTGGTATTGGCCCAGTAAGCCAACCCGGCAATGTAATAAGTACCGCGTCCGCCGAAACCGGTGTCCTTGTTTTCCAAACCAGTCAGATGCGGACGCGGCGACGAATTGGCGTACAGGCCTGCAATATCGGCCTCCATGTCGGCGACCTTGCGCGTCCACAGCTTGACATCGAGGGCAGGCGTTTTATCGGCAACCGCGGCTTCCGCCGGACGCGCCAGGTCATGCGCATATTCCGTACGATTAAACGTGGTGCGATCGTTTCCAGGCAGGTACCGATCCCATTGCGTATTGGCGCCGGCAATCGAAACCATGTAATTGCGTTGGCATGATGCCGTTATCGGGTCCTTCCATTGCGTGATGACGGGAAAACCCTCTTTCATCGCTTCGCCCATGCCGCGAATTGCATCCGGAGTTGGCGGCTTTCCCTGCAAATAACGGAGGCCTTCGTAATAAAGTTCACTGAGCGGTTCGAAGTTTCCGTAGTTCCCGGAGCGGCCGAGCTTGTTCAGATAGTTGATGACGCCGCTGTTGGCAAGCTTGCTGGTCCGGTGGTCCTTGTCCTCCGGATTGCTATAGAAAACCCCGGTTGCGGTATCCCATTCAAGATGTTCATTCGCGCTCGCACTAAATCCCGGCTCGGCGAATTTTTTCGCGCCGATGTATTTCATCGGCGCTCTGAGCACGCCGCCGTAACGGCTCTCCGTGTCGTCGAGCAAATATCCCATTGCGGCGAACCGGATTGCTTCAGCATACCGCTGCATTTCGCCGGTCGGCTTGAAATTCTCACCGTATCGTTGGCATAGGTCGGTACGGCTGAATCCTTCGTTTTGGTCGCAGACTTGTACCCTGGCCAGATATTCGCCGAGGTTCTTGTCGGTTTTCAGCAGCACGCCGCTGTTACCGAACGCCGGCGTGTCGCAATCATTTCCATTATTCGCGCTATCACTGAAGAGAATCCGATTGCCGCACGATACGATGAACAGGCGGTCGGTCTTGAACGGCGTAACCCGCTCCGATGCGCTCGTGTTGCCGCCGCCGGTTACGGTCCTTCGTGGAAAATAATCTTCCTTTGCATAGAAACCAGTCTTGAGGACGGCACGTTGCAGCACCGTCATGGCCGGTGTGTCGACGATGCGATCGCCGCCTGTCCATGCATATCGCAGCATGTCAATGGTCGACGATGCCGCCCAATTCATGAAGTTGCCGCTGAACCTGCCCCCGCCACACTCATGCAATGCATCGGCATCGCCGGCACTTGCAAAATAGCCATCGGTGATATTGCGATTTCCACCCTGGTACTGATAACACTTGAGTGGATTGAAATATCCGATGTACTCGAAGGTCCTGTCATAGGAATCGGCATTGCCGCGGTACGCCATGCCGGAAATTGATATTCCGCCCGACACGCTCAACACCATGTTTGGATGCACATTGCCGTCGATGAGCAGCGGACCGTCCGCAATTTTTATTTCAGGAATCTTTGGCGCCGCATGCAATGGTTTGCTTATCGCGGCAGCCAAAAACAAGCCGGCAAGCAGATTCCTTCCAACAGTCGATGTCGTGATATTGAACTGCATTGCTAGTCCTTCTTTCGATAAAAGGTCTGCAGCACGACCAATGTCGTATCGCGCATGCCAAATCCGATGCCGGTTATGCGATAAAAATAGCTGCGTGATGACAGTTCGGCACTCTCGCCAGGGCCGTTGTATGGCATCAGTTCGATGATGTATCGCGGCAGCTTGGCGGGCAGCGAACCTTCGCCGACCTGGAAGGTTTGGCCAGTGAATTTTCCGAAAGGAACGGACGCGGCCGATGGCGAGTCATTCAAAAGATCAACGGTGAGCCATGCCGGCGCCGCACCGTCTGCAACGTGCGCACATAGTCCCAGAAAAGGATTCGCATCGCCGTTACCGCAACCGTCAGTGAAGGCATATGCGATCTCCCTCGAAAAAATTATGCTTCTCGATCTGGCCGGGTCCGGTGAGTTCTCGATATCCATTTCGGCATCAAGCAGCCCGGCTTCCGCAGCCTGAAAAGCGATCTGCCGATCTCGATCATTGCGAGATGCTTTTTCGCTTTGGAGTGCAATCTGTGTCGCTGAAAGCCCCAACAGCATGACTGCAATCAGCATCAACAGGGATACGACCAGCGACACTCCCCTCTGCTTGCAGAGCCGCATCTTCGGCTTGCCATCGCATGTCCGGACAACGAAATTTACCGCACGATGCGGTTTCATGTGCCGCTTCCTGCCGCGTGATTGCGCAACTGGATGGTCGAAACGAATATTTTCCTGTGCCGATTGCGATTGGCGGCCGACATGCCCGCTTCTTTCACTCGCGTGCCGACATCGATTGCCGCATTCATGTCGGCATAATCCTTGCCGAACAGATCGTATTCGCGTGCTTGCGGGTCGGCTCGCGCGACTTGGCCGCTGCGAACCAGGATCGCAATCTTTAGCGCCACCACTTTTTTCCAGTGGGTCTTCCGATTCTTGTCGATATTCCTGGAGCTTGCATTGGGCCCTTCCAGCAACAACAGCGTGTCCAGCTTATTGATTGCCGATGCGGTAAGGAACTGATTGGACAAGCCGTCTGCATCGGTATCGATGCCATACAAAACCTGGAAAGACTCGATGCCGCGCGCGATCGCCTCGGTATTCCAGCTGGTCTTGCCGAAATACTTGCAACGCAATTCAGGTTCGCCGCTTTTATCGGCAGCAACATAGAAGATGCTCCAGCCGCGATCGATTTCCAGATTAATCGGCTGAGCGACGCCAAACCCGGCGCAGTTAAGCAGCGTGCCATCGCCGCCCGTGCCTGTTCCGGAGCCGATAAACCGCACCGCAAGCACATCGCTGCCATTGATCGATTTGCTCAATGGCGCATCGATGCCTGGATCCGATTCTTTCAAGCTGCTGGCATCCAATCCTGCAATGTTTGCACTGATCTCCGGTGTACTCAGGAATGCCGCCGCATCATTACCCCAGTTTTCGTGCCCGGCTTGACGCACCGCGCGGGTAATTGATTCGATCGCATAACGTCCGGTTTCCTGCAGGCGCGCGCCTTCATCCTGGAAGATGTAGCCGGTTTTTGTCGATAGAAAAAGTGAGGTGGCTGCAAGCACGACCAGCATGCCCACTGTCATCGCCACCATTAGTTCCACGATGGTCAAGCCGGATTCACCGTGATGAACGGCAGGCATGCGAAGGCATGTCTTTCCGAATGCAGTTCGATTGGTCATCGCGAGTAAGGTGCAACGGTAACCGCCATATTGGGCGGAGCCGGCGCGCTGGGATCCTCGGCGATGCTGCCGTCCGGATTCCGGCCTTTTCCATGCCAGCCGATCTTGATCACCAAGGATGAAACGTTCTTGCTTGTTGCCGAAACCGTGCAATTCCATCGGAACATGCCGGCGCCGGCATCCCAGGGTTGGGCATCGCGGCAAATGCGGATGCGCCCGCCCGGCAATGCCGTTTTTATCCTGCTTTTCCATTCATGGATTTCGAAATTTGCCAATTCCTCTGCGCTGCAACTGCTTGCGTGACATGTCTTGCCGAGCGGCGGCAAAGGATCGGACGAAGAGGCGTAATCAAGATCCAGGAATGGGTTCACGTCATCGGCCAAGTTGAAACGACCGGAATTCGCGCGCATTTTGTCAGCGATCTCGGAGGCCAGCTGTATCGCGGCAGTCTGAAATGCGGTTTGTTGCGAAGTGCGCAGCGCGGTCAACTGCATACCGGCGGTCCCGATGATCCCGAGCGCAAGTACGAGCACCGACACAAGCACTTCGGCCAGCGTGAAACCACTTTGTTTTGGATGCTTCATCATTTTCGGCAGCACTATTGACACCGGGTCCGAGGAAATCGACGCATGGCCGCGTCCAAACGCGACTGGCCCGCGCCAGCAAGACAGCATTCGTTTTTCATTAATAAAAACGCAACATTTTCGCCGCGGTTATGCCGGCTGGTACGTCGTTATTTATTACTTGGTCTTGGAGGGAGATTTACGCTCGCGTCCGACTTCGGCAATCGCATCCTGGAATTCCGCCACATCCTCGAAACTCTTGTAAACCGAGGCAAAGCGGATATAGGCGATCTTGTCGAGCCGTTTCAGCTCGCGCATGACCAATTCGCCGATCTGTCCTGAGACGACTTCGCGTTCGCCGCTGGCGAGCAGCTTTTCTTCAATACGGTGGATTGCGCCGTCGACTGCTTCTGCCGACACCGGGCGCTTGCGTAAGGCAAGCATCAGGCTGGAGCGAAGCTTGGCGGAATCGAACTCGGCGCGGCTGCCGTTTTTCTTGACGATGACCGGCATGGCCAGTTCGATGCGTTCATAGGTGGTAAAGCGCTTTTCGCAACTTGCGCAGCGACGACGACGGCGAATGCTGTCCCCTTCTTCGGATACCCGGGTATCGAGGACTTGCGTCTCTTCATGCTGGCAAAAAGGGCATTTCATTGCGCTTGCTGGTACCTTGAATAGGTTCGTTCTGTGTATTGTTGATTGCACATATCGACTGCATGAATTATCAATTCATCAATTTTGTTATCAAACTATAAAAACATCAAGGCGTCGACGTCCTCCTTTCAATTGCCCTTCCCGGCATGGAACCCGGGAAAGGCTGATGGATACTAGCTCTAAACGATATTAATCCCATGAACATGGTGTTACTGCGAAGCGACATGCGGCATCGGTAAATCTGCATGTCCGCTCCGTTTTACCCATATAAACACCTGCAATCATGGCATTGCCGATGTTGACCGATTATCGACCATACACCGGGAAGGCTTCGGTCAATTTCCTGACCTCGGCCTTCACGCGCTCGATGGTTGCCGCATCGTGCGGATTGTCGAGCACGTCGGCGAGCAGATTGCCTACCTTGGTCGCTTCAGCCTCCTTGAAACCGCGCGTGGTCATCGCCGGGCTGCCGAGGCGAATCCCGGATGTCACGAATGGTTTTTCCGGATCGTTCGGTATTGCATTCTTGTTGCAGGTCATGTGCGCGGAGCCGAGAATTGCTTCGGCTTCCTTGCCGGTGATTTTCTTGGCGCGCAGGTCGACCAGCATCACGTGCGATTCGGTACGACCTGACACGATGCGCAATCCGCGCGCGATCAATGCCTTGGCCAATGCATCGGCATTCTTGACCACCTGCTGCTGGTAAGCCTTGAATTCCGGCTCGAGCGCCTCCTTGAACGCGACTGCCTTTCCGGCAATCACATGCATCAGCGGACCGCCCTGGATACCCGGGAAGATCGCTGAATTGATCGCCTTCTCGTGCTCGGCCTTCATCAGGATGAAGCCGCCGCGCGGACCGCGCAGCGATTTATGGGTGGTCGATGTGACGAAGTCGGCGTGCGGCACCGGATTGGGATAGACGCCTGCGGCAATCAGGCCGGCGTAGTGCGCCATGTCGACCATGAAATAGGCGCCGACATCCTTGGCCACCTTGGCGAAGCGCTCGAAGTCGATGTGCAGCGCGTAGGCGGAAGCACCGGCAATGATCAGCTTCGGTTTTTTCTCATGCGCCAGACGCTCCATCTCGTCATAGTCGATTTCTTCTTTTTCATTCAAGCCGTAAGACACGACGTTGAACCATTTTCCCGACATGTTGAGCGCCATGCCGTGGGTCAGGTGGCCGCCTTCGGCAAGCGACATGCCCATGATGGTATCGCCCGGTTTGAGCATCGCGAAAAACACGCCCTGATTGGCTTGCGAGCCGGAATTCGGCTGCACGTTGGCGGCCTCCGCTCCGAACAGTTCCTTGAGGCGATTGATCGCCAGCGTCTCGGCGATATCGACGAACTCGCAGCCGCCGTAATAGCGCTTGCCGGGATAACCTTCGGCATACTTGTTGGTCAGTTGGGTGCCCTGCGCTTCCATGACTGCGGGCGAGGTGTAGTTTTCCGACGCGATCAGCTCGATGTGCTCTTCCTGACGCTTGTTTTCGGATTGAATTGCAGACCAGAGTTCGGGATCGACTTTGGCGATGGTGTGATCTTTAGTAAACATGAAATACTCCAATCGATTAAGGGAGATGAGGTTCTCAATCGAATGAGGGCCAGAAAAAAGGGATGACGGCAGCCTCAAACGCTCTTTCCATCTTGGCTGCCCAGGCGCACGGCTATTGAAATCTCACGCTTCCCGGTGGATATCCACCTATTCCCGGATGCCGAAGCAGGCCGGTTTTTCGCCAGTCACGTGAGACGGAATGGACGTCCATTGTAAGTGACGGCCATAATTTCGGCAAGATGAAGGCGATTTCCGCGAATTTTCATTGAAACCAGGCGCTCGGCAGCTAATTACGATAGGCAATTTCATGCAAGAAATATTTATACACTTTCCTCGTCCGTTTGCCCGACATACGTGGATTGCATCTGCCTCCTTGAAAACCACTATCATGTGCGATTGCCATAACGCACGAATTGATCAAAAACGCGCGTTCGATTGAATCGTCACTTCCCCTATGCAGACTTTGGATCTTAAGCCCGGTGCGACTGCCGACTGTTTTGCATTGCTGGACGACTGCGATGCCACTGCCGCCATGCCGACTTCACGCCTGTATACCGGCCATCTCGGCACACTGTCATGCCGGAATCCCGCGGAACTGGACAAGATGCTGGATGAAATGCAGCATGCGTTGCGGCAAGGCCGGCATGCAGTCGCCCTGTTTTCCTACGCATTGGGAGAGCAATTGCACGATATCGCGCCGCGAAACAATGCAGAAACCGCGCGAATATTGTTGTTCGAACATTGCGCTCGGCTGTCCGCGGCTGAAGCCGGACAGTGGCTGCATGAACAAGCTCGGCCGACAGGCAATGCCGCTGCCGTCTCCCATGGGGCGCACGCAGGCATTACCCGGATTCGCGCAAGCGTGAGCGAAGACGAATTCAACCAGGCTATCGCTGCAATTCATGCGTATATCGAAGCCGGCGACACCTATCAAACCAACTATACATATCGTTTGCACTTCAATACTTATGGTTCGCTGCATGCGCTTTACCTGAGATTGCGTGACCGCCAGCCGGTCCCATATGGCGCACTAATCGGCTTGCCGGACGGCCGCGCGGTACTGTCTTTTTCACCTGAATTATTCGTGCGTCATCGGCGCGGCCACCTGACCACTTGCCCGATGAAAGGAACCACGGCCGCATCGGGAAATGAGCAGACGGATTCGGCTCGTGCAGCAACGCTTGCGAACGATCCGAAAAATCGTGCCGAAAACCTGATGATCGTCGACCTGCTGCGCAACGACCTGGGGCGGATCGCGGTACCCGGCTCAGTGAAAGTGCCGGAGCTGTTCAAGGTAAACCGCTACGGCAGCGTGCTGCAAATGACTTCGACCGTGGTAGCGCGCACGCGCGACAATGTGACGCTGACGGAGTTGTTTCGCGCGTTGTATCCGTGCGGTTCCATCACGGGAGCGCCGAAACGCAGGACCATGCAGATCATCCGCGAACTGGAAAGCACGCCGCGCGACATCTACACCGGCGCGATCGGCTGGTTTGACGCGCCTGACGACGAACACGCGATAGACAATTTCTGCCTGTCGGTGCCGATTCGCACGCTGCTGCTGCAAGCGCCGCACACAGATGGTTTACGCGTCGGCGAGATGGGTGTCGGCGCAGGCATCGTGCACGATAGCAAGGCGGCAGATGAGTATGCGGAATGCCGGCTGAAAGCAAGCTTCCTTACTGGACTACCGAACGATTTCGATTTGTTTGAAACCATGCATGCGACGCGCGCGGATGGATGTCGTCATCTTGACCGGCATATGCAGAGGCTGCAAAGATCTGCCGCCTATTTCGGCTTCGCTTTCGACGAGCAAAAAATACTTTCCGTTATAGAGGATGCCTGTGCCCGCCTGTCTTCGGATACCCAAAACCGATTGAAACTGACGCTGAGTCATGATGGTGTTGCCAATGTCCAGACTTGGCCTTTGACCCCATTGTCGAGCCCGGTCCGTTTAATGCTGGCAGACCACGCCGTGCTTGCCGAAGACGTATTTCTGCATCACAAAACCACGGTACGCGAACGCTACGACGCCGCATGGCGAACAGCTGAAGCGCGAGGCGCATTCGATATGCTGTTTTTCAATACGCACGGGGAACTGACAGAAGGCGCCCGCAGCAGCGTATTCGTCAAACTACATGGCCGTTGGTATACGCCGCCGCTGAGTGCCGGCGTGCTGCCCGGCGTGATGCGCGCCGTCTTGCTGGCCGATCCGGCATGGAATGCGAGCGAGAAAACGCTGACCGTCGACGATCTTCGCAATGCGGACCAAGTCATGGTCTGCAATGCATTGCGCGGTGCGCTTCCCGCAACGGTCGACTGGCAAGCGCATGCAAGCGCAGAGTAAAGCGATTGAGCTGCCACAGTACGGTGCTGATGTGTTTCGGCTACAATTTTGTTGTTGTTTTCATTAAGCAGAGAAGGATTTGCCATGATCGTCTTGATTACCGGTGCAACGGCGGGGTTCGGCGCCGCAATGACGCGCAAGTTCGTTCAACAAGGCCACAAGGTCATCGCAACCGGCCGACGCAAGGACCGGCTGGATGCACTTGCGGCAGAACTCGGCGCGGCAGTCCTGCCGGTGGTCATGGATGTCACGGATAAAGCTTCCATCGATAGCACGCTCGCTGCATTGCCCGATGACTGGCACGATCCGGATATTCTGGTCAACAACGCCGGACTGGCGCTCGGCATAGAGCCGGCGCAGAATGCCTCGCTGGACGATTGGGAAACCATGATCGCCACCAATTGCAAGGGACTGGTGACAATGACGCGGCAGGTACTGCCCGGCATGGTTGCACGCGGCCGCGGTTTGGTGATCAATCTCGGCTCGGTCGCAGGCGCTTATCCCTACCCGGGCGGCAATGTGTACGGCGCGACCAAAGCCTTCGTCGATCAATTCACGGTGAACCTGCGCGCCGACCTTGTGGGTACCGGCGTACGGGCAACCAATATCGCACCCGGATTATGCGGCGGCACTGAGTTCTCCAATGTGCGGTTCAAAGGTAACGATGCGGCTGCCGCTAAAGTATATGAAGGGACCGTGCCGTTGACCGCTGAAGACATTGCCGAGACGGCCTACTGGATTGCGACGCTGCCGCCGCACGTCAATATCAATTACATCGAGATGATGCCGACCTGCCAGGGATTTTCTCCATTCACGATCAAGCGGAATTCGCAATAACAGCGTCAGCGCCCGGTTGAATCACACACATGCGTTTCCCGGAAGGGAATCGTTCAATTTCCAGTGAAAACGATAAGAACCACATAACATGCTGTCAAACTTCAGTTGGCCCATCCGCATATATTACGAAGACACCGATACCGGCGGCGTCGTGTTTTATGTGAATTACATCAAATTCTTTGAAAGAGCCCGCACCGAATGGCTGCGAGCGGCGAACGTCAGCCAGTACGCGCTGACCGAAACGCATGGCGTGATGTTTGTCGTGAAGAGCACAGCCGTCGATTATCATGCCCCTGCGAAATTAGATGATGAACTGAAACTGACTGTCGTTGTCGAACGGCTTGGGCGTGCCTCGGTACAGTTTCTGCAGGAAGCATGGCGTATTTCGGAGGATGGCCCAAAATTGCTTGCGACGGGACGCATCAAGGTCGGTTGTGTGGATACGATTGCATTTCGTCCAAGCATCATACCGGACGAAATATTGAAAAAGATAAAAGCCTCGGAATAGCGGTGCAAGAAGTACTCTATCGAGTCGGAACGACTGGCGGCAAACCTTGCAAACCTGTCCAAAAAACCGGAGTCCCGTCATTTTGCGAATACAATTGACCTCAATCGTTGATCTGAATCGACTTAACCAACAACCTACATGACCGTCACTCAAGACCTCTCTTTCTTCCATCTCATCACGAATGCTTCGATCATCGTACAACTCGTCATGGCGCTTTTACTGGCCGTGTCGGTGATCAGCTGGACCTACATATTTCGCAAAATGTTTGCGATCCGGACAGCGCAGGCACAAACCGAAGAATTCGAGAGTATTTTCTGGTCCGGCGGCAATCTGAACATCCTGTATGAAGATGCGGCGTTGAACCGCCGCGAGAGCGCGGGCAACACCGGTGCGCTGGAACGCATCTTCGAATCCGGCATGGCCGAATTCCACAAGATCAAGACATCGTTCGGCGCCAAGGACGAAGTCGACACCACGGCGCTGCTGGACGGTGCGCGCCGTGCGATGCGCGCTGCATATCAGCGTGAAATGGATGCGCTCGAATCCCATCTGGCATTTCTGGCCTCGGTCGGATCGGTGTCTCCGTATGTCGGTTTGCTCGGCACCGTATGGGGCATCATGAATGCATTCCGCGGGCTGGCCAATGTGCAGCAAGCGACGCTTGCGGCGGTCGCACCCGGCATTGCCGAGGCATTGATTGCAACCGCAATCGGCTTGTTCGCGGCGATTCCGGCGGTGGTCGCATATAATCGCTATTCGCACGACATCGATCGCTTGGCGATTCGCTTTGAGAGCTTTATCGAAGAATTCTCCAATATTTTGCATCGGCAGGCGCGCTAATGCCGAATCCATCTTCGTCATTGCGCGGCGGCCGCACGCGCAAGTTCAAGTCAGAAATCAATGTCGTGCCGTATATCGACGTGATGCTGGTGCTGCTGGTGATTTTCATGGTGGCCGCGCCGTTGACCAGTCCTAACATGATCGATCTTCCGACTGCAGGAAAATCAGTCCTGCCGCCGACGGAGTACATAGAGATCACGTTGGAGCCCGAGATGAAATCAATGATCGGCATCGTCGCGCAAAAGAGCGGTGCCGGAAAGCCGGAGACGGCTGATAATTCCCGTGATTTGATGACAAAGCTCAACGCATTGCATCGGAAAAATCCGGAATTGCCGGTCATGATTTCAGCGGACAAAAAGATCAATTATGGCGAAGTGATCCAAACTATTTCGGAAGCCAAAAAACTCGGCATAGACCGCGTGGGACTCGCAACCAGATGACGATCGCTTTATGAGTGACAGCACCCCTTACAACATGCCGAAGGAACCGGGCCGCTGGCGCGCGATTTTGCTCGCGACCGTGGTGCATGCCGCATTGTTCGGGCTATTGTGGTTTGGCATACGCTGGCAGAACGAGACCCCGGTCGCGGTCGAGGCCGAGGTGTGGAGTCCGCAGGCAAGAGAAGCCGCGCCTCGGCCGCGGCCTGTACCGGAACCGGAAGTAAAACCGAAACCGACGCCACCGGAGCCCAAACCGGCCCCCAAGGAAGTGCCGAAGCCGCCGGTGATTGAGCAACCGGTTGACAAGCCCGATATCGCGCTGGAGCAGGAAAAAAAGCGGATTGAAGAAAAGAAGCGTTTGGACGACGAGAAACGCAAGGAAAAAGAACGTCAGGAAAAAGCGCGTTTGGAAGAAGAACGCCAGCAAAAAATTGCTGAACAAAAAGCGGAAGAAAAACGCATCGAGAAGGAAAAGCAGGAAAAGCTTGCCGCGGCAAAAAAGAAGGCCGATGCCGAGGAACTGAAGAAAAAGCAGGCTGCGGAAAAATTGAAAGAACAGATCGCCGCCGAAGAAAAGGCAGCGGAAAAACGACACCAGGAAAACCTGGAGCGCATGACCGCCCAGGCCGGCACAGGCGGCAGCGGCAACGCCCCCAAAACGCAAGGGGGGCGAGCCGATTCCGATTATGCCGGGCGTGTAGGGTCAAAGATAAAATCGAATACGATATTCAATGTTTCCGATGCGCTAAGCGGGAATCCTCCCGTTGAATACGAAGTCCAATTGCTGCCGGATGGATCATTGCGCAGCGTACGCAAAGTGAGACCGTCCGGCGTGCCGGGATTTGATGAAGCAGTAGCACGCGCCATCGAGAGATCGTCGCCCTTCCCGCCTGACAGGTCGGGTACGGTGCCGAGCAGTTTTAACGTAATCCACAGACCGAAAGACCAGTGAGCCATGATGAAACAACTTTTCTTGCGAGGCATTGCGATAATAGGTTTGCTCGTTGCCACCACCGCCCATGCACAATTGCGAGTGGAAATTTCCGGTGTCGGCGCCAACCAGATTCCGATTGCGATCGCCGGTTTTTCCGGTGAAACCATCGCGCCGCAGCAGATCACCGCGATCATCAAGGCCGATCTGGCGCGCAGCGGCATGTTCAGGATCATCGAGACCGGCGACGTGATGACGGAGACGGCAACCGTTAATTTCGGCGACTGGAAATCGCGCGGCGCCGATGCGCTGGTGATCGGCAGCGTGCAGCGTCTGGCCGATGGCCGCTTCGATGTCCGCTACAAGCTGCTCGACACGGTCAGATCGACGCAGCTTTCCGCGCTGGCGCTGGCCGCGCTGCCGCAATTCACCCGCGTTACCGGACACAAGATTGCCGACGACATCTATGAAAAATTGATCGGTGTACGCGGTGCATTTGCCACGCGCATCGCATATGTCACCAAGGTCGGAAACGAATATCGCCTGGAGATCGCGGATTCCGACGGCGAAGGTACACACATTGCGCTGCGCTCGAATGAACCGATCATTTCACCGGCATGGTCGCCGGACGGCGCCAAAGTGGCTTACGTCTCGTTCGAGAATAAAAAACCGGTTGTCTATGTTCAGGATCTGGTCACCAGGCAGCGTGCCGTGGTTGCCAATCACAAGGGCAGCAACTCCGCACCGGCATGGTCGCCGGATGGCTCAAAACTCGCGGTTGCCCTGTCGCGTGGCGGATTGACGCAGATCTATCTGGTAAATCCCGACGGGAGCGGCCTGCGGCAACTGACCAACACCAACGGGATCGCCACCGAACCGCAGTTTTCGGCGGATGGCCAGCACGTTTATTTCACCAGCGATCGCACCGGCGGCCCGCAGATTTACAGAATGAGCACGACCGGCGGCGAAGCGCAGCGAGTGACATTCAACGGCAGTTACAATATCAGCCCGCGCGTCTCACCCGACGGAAAAGCGCTTGCTTATATTTCACGCCGCGATGGCCGGTTTCAATTATATGTACTTGATTTAACAAATTCTCAGGAACAACGTTTGTCGGACACCGTCAAAGACGAGTCGCCCAGCTTTTCGCCGAACGGCAAGTACATCATGTATGCCACCGAATCAGGACGCCGCGGCACGCTCGCCGTGGTTTCCGTCGATGGCCGCGTGAAACACCGTTTGACGACACAAGCTGGCGATATCAGGGAGCCCACCTGGGGTCCATTCATGAAATAACCGGATTCATCACAAGGAGAACCAAATGCGTATTCTGTCGACCCTAACCATTATCTTATCGAGCGTCCTGCTGTTCAGTGCCTGCTCAACGGTCACGCTCGACGAGAAACCGCCTGTGGAAGAGCGTACCGGCACGGCGCCGACAACCAATGGTGCCGATCCTCGTAGCGTCAACACAATCACTACACAGTCGAGCGACCCGCTGAACGATCCGCAGGGCGTGCTTGCCAAGCGCAGCATTTATTTCGATCTTGACAGCTATATCGTTAAGGACGATTTCCGGCCCCTCATCGAAGCCCATGCCAGATACCTGACTACGAACAAGGCGCGCAAGATCGTCATCCAGGGCAATACCGATGAACGCGGCGGGAGCGAATACAATCTGGCCCTGGGTCAAAAGCGCGCCGAGGCGGTTCGCAAGTCGCTGTCGTTGCTGGGCGTAGCGGAAGTACAGATGGAAGCGGTATCCTTCGGCAAGGAAAAACCGAAAGCGCTCGGCAGCGATGAACCCGCCTGGGCAGAAAATCGCCGCGCGGATATCATTTATTGATAGCCATGAAAACCCCTATCAAATCCATCCTGGCGGCGGCATTGATCGCCGCTTCCTCGATACCCATGCAGAGCCAGGCGGCTCTGTTCGACGATGTCGAAGCGCGCAGGGCGATTATCGATTTGCGCGCCAGGGTCGATTCTCTCAATAACCGGCTCGAAGGCAAGGCGGACAAGTCCACCAATCTCGATCTGGCCGGGCAGAATGAGCAATTGCGGCTGGAGGTCGCCAGGTTGCGCGGGCAAATCGAAGTATTGGCCAATGACGTCGCGAACATGCAGCGGCGCCAGAAGGATTTTTATACCGACCTGGACACTCGCCTGCGCAAGATGGAACCGCAACAGGCGACGGTGGACGGAAGACAAGTGGAAATCCTGCCCGCCGAGCAAAAAACCTATGACGCGGCATTGGCAATGTTCAAGGCCGGCGATTATCGGAATGCCGGCACGACATTTTCCAATTTCCTGCGCCTGTACCCGCAATCGGGATATGCCGGAGCGGCGCACTATTGGCTGGGGAATACTTATTACGCGCAACGCGATTACCGCAATGCGATTGCGTCGCACCAGACCGTTGTCAACAGCTTCCCGGACAATCCCAAGGCGCCCGAAGCCTTGCTCACGATCGCCAGCAGTTATGTCGAACTGAAAGACAAGCCCGCGGCCAAAAAAACGCTTGAGCAGGTTGTGGCGCGCTATCCCGACTCGCAAGCTGCGCAGACGGCGCAGGAGCGCATGGCCGCGCTCAGGTAAATCGCGGCCGGCAATGCCAGGCCGAAAAATCCGATCTGATCAGGGCGATACGAGATCGCGCAGACTTGCCGATTGCAAAGCTATAGGGCAATTGGATCAACCCGCAACGAGCGCATCCATTTAAAACCTGAAAGCAATTTGACAGAGGGTGCAGTAGTTGCTTATAATTGCGGTCTTTCGGGTCGTTAGCTCAGCTGGTAGAGCAGCGGACTTTTAATCCGTTGGTCGCAGGTTCGAATCCCGCACGGCCTACCACGAATACCAGCAGTAAGATCAAAGACTTAGGTGAAAGCCTAGGTCTTTTTTTTCGCATAAAATTTACTGAAGGGTTACGCTATTGAAAAAATCGTGCCCATCTCGGGCAGCCTTCCAATTTCGACCTGCATTGCTCGATTTCTTGGCAACTGGATGCGGCCTTATTCTCGGGCATGAGGTGGTTGTGAGCAAATGCCCATTCTGCTTGTCGTCGGCATTACAATCCATCAATCGGAATTTTTTGCTTCGTTTCGGCATCTCGCCGACGCACCTTTGAATGTTTCCCGAACAGTATGCACAATCCCAAAACAGTATTCATGTTTTCCGGACAAGGATCACAGTATTTCCATATGGGGCAAGTTCTGTATGAACAGCAACCGGTATTTCGGAGATGGATGCAGCGATTGGATACGATGGCCTGCGATCTTTCCGGACATTCCGTTGTGGACAATTTGTATAGCGCCGACAGGACCAAGAGCGAGGTGTTCGAACAGATACGCTTGACCCACCCTGCCATTTTCATGGTGGAGTACGCACTGGCGCGAACCTTGATCGAGGCGGGTGTTACGCCGGATGTAACGCTAGGCGCGAGCATGGGATCATTTGCAGCCGCCGCGGTGGCAGGTTGTATGACTGTAGAGGAGGCGCTGACTGCAGTCATCAGGCAAGCCGAAATTCTTGAAGCCTCTTGCAGAAAAGGCGGAATGCTGGCAATTCTGGCGGATGTGAATTTGTATCAGGAAGACGTGTTACGCAACAACAGCGAGATCGCCTCCCATAATTTCGCAAGCCATTTCGTTGTTTCAGCGCCGTACGATCGCTTTGAACCTATTGAAGCTTTTCTGCGTAAAATGGGTGTTCCCTTTCAACGGTTGCCAGTGACTTTCGCTTTCCACTCCCGCTGGATTGATGAGGTTGAATCGCCGCTCCAAAGCCATTTTTCCTCTTTAAAGCATCAGCCTGCAACGATTCCAATCGCTTGCTGTGCGCACACCCAGATCATTCAAGCGCTTCCGGAAAATTATTTCTGGACCATGGCAAGAAAGCCGATCGAGTTTCGAAAGACCATTGAACATCTGGAAAGCCACGGGCATTACCGATATATCGATGTGGGTCCTGCGGGTACACTGGCTACCTTCCTCAGATATATTCTGCCGCCGACGTCCGCATCGAAAATGCAGAGCATCCTGACTCCGTTTGGACGCGACATGGCCAATCTGGCGGCGGTTACGTCTAGTGCGGGCAGCACGGCCAGCTTCGCATCATAGGGTACCCACACGATGCGAGTCTTTGCAATTTCGGATGTTCATGTTGATTACGAAGCCAACAAGCAATGGATAGCGGAACTGTCCGCCATGGACTACCAGGACGATTTGTTGATCCTGGCAGGCGATGTATCCGACTCGCTGGAATTACTTCATTGGTGCTTTAAAAGCTTGTCGGGAAAATTCAGGAAAGTGCTCTTTGTTCCCGGCAATCACGAGCTATGGGTAGTACGGGACGGCGGCGATCACTCATCACTGGACAAGTTCCGGCGGATCTCTCATATCGCCGAAGATTGTGGCGTCTCGATGCAGGCATTTCATTGTGCCTCGCTATCCATTGTTCCGTTATTGAGTTGGTACGATTACACCTTTGGCGAGCCTGGAGAAGAACTGCTCTCGGCATGGATGGATTATCGGGCCTGTCGCTGGCCGGATCATTTTTCCCCAAGCGACATCACAGCCCATTTTCTGCAATTGAATGAGTCGGCGCTGGATATCAGGAATCACACCGTAATATCCTTTTCCCATTTTCTTCCCCGCATCGATCTGATGCCGAGCTTTATTCCGCAAGACAAGAGATTCATTTATCCGGTGCTGGGCACAAATTTGCTGGAAGTCCAAATCAGGCGTCTCAAGCCCGACATCCATGTATACGGTCATAGCCATGTCAACCGGCGCGTCCACATAGACGGCATTTCTTACATCAATAACGCATTCGCCTATCCGCGCGAAACACGGATCGCGGCAAAAAAACTGGTGTGCATCCATGAAACTTGAATTCTCGATATTCGCTGGCGCCTCATCGATGCATCAGGTGCTGCCATGCTAGCGCTCGACCCAGGCCAGATTCATTTATGGTTCGTGTTCTGCGACGAAATAGCGGATGAATCCCTGCTGCGCCAGTATCGCGAAATGCTGACGGAAGAAGAGCGGAATCAGGAACAGCGATTTCACTTTCCCAAAGACCGGCATCGCTACCTGCTTACCCGTGCGCTGGTACGCACCACTCTGTCACGGTATGCGGCCATCGCACCATCTCAATGGCGCTTCTCCGCGGACGCGTACGGCAAGCCGGCAATCATTAACCAAGACCCCTTGGTCGGAAAAATATCGTTCAATATTTCCCATACACAGGGCCTGATCGTACTTGGCGTGACTTGCGGCGGCGCGCTTGGTGTCGACGTTGAAAACATCCGCAGCCGCAAGGCGCCGATCGACGTGGCGAATCGTTATTTTTCGCCGGGCGAAGCTTCCGATCTATTGGCCTTGCCGTCAGAGTTGCGGCACGAGCGGTTTTTCCAGTATTGGACGCTTAAGGAGTCCTATATCAAGGCGCGTGGCATGGGACTATCCATTCCACTGGATCAGTTCGGATTCAGCTTTACACGGAAATCCGGGATCGCAATTTCAATTGACTCGAGTCTGAACGACGATCCGGCACGTTGGCGTTTTTGGCAATTTCGGCCGTCTGCGGATTACCTGGCTGCGATCTGCGCCGAAATAGCGAGCGGAGAAAACCAGCAGCTCATCATGAAAAAAATCGTCCCGCTGAGAGAAGAAGAATTGCTTGATTGCGCTGCGCTTGTGGAACCACACTAGCGCCGAAAAACAGTTCGGCTTGATAATTTTCGGGTTGTCAGTAGCGAGATTTTTTTGCCGCATGGCACGATGACGATGCTCCCGTCGCCATCGTGTTGGCTGCGAAACGGCATGGCTATGCTTCAGGCAGGTACCGTTTTACACGGCCGCCGCTGCGCGCATCTGATTCGTGAGTGTTTCGAATCGGCGATTCAGGTACTCTGCAGTTTCGCTCATCAGCTTTTTACCGATTTCATCGGCATGCCGATTTTTCCAGGATTCCAGCTCGGTCCCTTTTACCCACTGGTTAAAAGCGCCGAGTGCCGGCCCGGTATGCACCTGGTAATTCACCTTGTCTTCAGCGCCGTCCATCGCGATCCTCGTCGAGTATCCGAAATACCATTTGAAAACTAGAGCCATTTTGTATTTGCCGTTTTCTTCAGCTTTTGCGATCTCGTTTGAACGATGCTGCTTTTCGAGATAACGTTTTGTATCCAGCCATATTTCGTTCAACGTCTTTTTGAAATACGAATTTTCCAACTGCTTTCGTGTCTTCTCCGGAATTTCATCCAGGCTGTTGTAGTTTGAATAAAGGGAATACAGTTTGTTGGCCCTGACCGGAAAGAAGATGCCTTTCCTTAGCACTTGCACCTTCGATCCCATCTCGAACATATCTCCCGCAGGCGCGTAATCCGTATCCTGGACATTCATATCCTGCAGGAGGTTTTTCGCGCTGTCGCTGGTGCCTGCCTCCAATGTGCATTGGTTGATCGATCCGGTCAAAATAAAATCCGCACCCATCAAAAACGCTGCCGCCGCGGCCTCAGGCGTGCCGATGCCACCGGCGAAGCCCATGCAGATCGGGTCTTGATATCCGTATTTTTTCGACAGGCTTTCTTTTAATCGGATCATGGTGGGAAATAGCACCGATGCGACGCCGCCGTCGGTATGCCCACCTGAATCCGCTTCCACGCAAATATCGTGACTCATCGGGATATGTTTTGCCAGTTCCGCTTGTTCAGCGGTAATGCATCCTTCGTTGAACAATTGCTGAGCAATATGCGCCGGCACCGGACTCATGAAAGCTTCAGCCACTTCGGGCCGGGAGACTTTGGCGATTATTCTGTTATCGCACACGACTTTACCCTCGGTCGTTCGGCGCGCTCCTTTCAAACGATACAGGGCTAAGGCCGAGGTCATCTGCGCGAAAGCGGATGCTTCGATATATTGAACGTGATGTTTCAGGTATAAGTTAACAGTGTCCCGCTCGACGGGCGGATCCATGTAGTTGGCCAGGAGATTCATGCCGTAGGGCTCCTCGTTGCTCAAGCGGGTTTTGATCAACTGGATCCCCGCTTCGATTTCCTGCAACGAAAGTCCACCCGTTCCAAGGAATCCGATAAAGCCCGCTTTTCCCATCCGGATGACCAATTCCGGAGAGGCAATTCCGCGATACATCGCGCCGGCAATATAGGCGTACTTGAGCTTGAATCTATCTCGGAAAATTTTATTGCCCAATGAACGGATTGTTATTTTTGAACTGCATCCGGTACATTCAGACGCGGCCTGAGGGATGTCTGCCGGCTCATTCAATATTGCCGGCTCATTGCATGCCGATACATCCGTATCATTGTTCGGCGTGTCTGTCGAATCAATGACGATGGGAGTTTCTGTTTTCTGGATTTCAGCCACCATCTTGCTCAGGATGTTGCTGCCAATTTCGATATACGTCATCTCGCCCTGCCCGGCCAGGTAGCGAATACTATCGGTCCATTGCACCGCGCCGGCAATCTGATCGCTGAGCATTTGCGATATTTTCCCGTTTTCGTAGGGGCGGGCACTTATGTTGGCGATGACTGGGATTTTCGGTGTGCTGAATGAAAATTTTTGGAGGAACTCCGAGAAGACGCCTTGCGCTTCTTTCATATATCTTGAGTGGAACGGTGCGCTCACATTTAATACGACACATCGGACGCCCTCTTTCGCAAAGATTTTTTCTGCTTCGAGAATGGCCTCCTTTGTACCTGCAATGACCAACTGGGTAGGTGTATTGAAATTCGCCAGGTCAATGCCGCTCAGTTGATGTTCCTTCAGCAGAGCCTGCACCTGTTCCACCCTCATACCGATAATCGCTGCCATGCCCCCGCCTGTAGCAGCCCCCATGAGTTCGCCTCGCTTCCGAACCAGTTCCAGGCCGGTTTCGAAGCTGAAGACATCCGCCGCCAATAATGCGTTGTATTCGCCAAGGCTATGGCCTGCCAGGAAATCGACCGAAAAGGACCCAGGTCCTTTCTCCTCTCTTTTCTTGTAGTATCCGAGCGCATTCACCACATACAAGGCCGGCTGCGTATATTGGGTGAATCGTAATTTGTTCTCCGGGTCATCCAGGCATAATTTTTCAATTGAATAACCCAAAATTTCGGACGCGCGCTTTGCCAAACCCGGAAACATTGGAAACAAGTCTTTTCCCATACCTCGAAATTGCGCTCCCTGACCCGGAAATATCACTGCATTCATAGAAAATAGGCTCCACAAGATTGTTCAAGGGTCTTTCGACCGGTGTTATTTACTGATTCCAGTATGAATCGGTACGCGACGAAGCGGCGCATCATCACTTTCCAGCTCAATGATGCCGTTACTGCTTCCGGAAGAGGCCCAGTCCGGTGCACTGTCTTGCTCGCCGGACCGATCTGAGGTTTCAGATTCAGCATACTCTTCAAGAATCAGGCTGACGATTGTTCCGCCTGATCCACTGGAATTTACCAGAGCACGCCGCAGCACTTCCTGCTCTCGTCCATCGATCATCAGTTTCGGTCGCCGCCACTCGTCAAGACTCCGCTGTAGATAGAGCGGCGATCCGTCAAGATCCAGATTCGGATTCAATGTATCTGTCTTGATCAGCGGCACAAGTTGCTTGTGTTGCATCTGCAAGACCGCCTTGCTTAATAACGATATGCCTGAGGCCGCTTCGGCATGGCCGATGTTGGATTTGGCCGATCCGACGGCGCAGTATCGGGTGTCTTCCGTGTACTTGCGCAGCGTTTGGGATAGCGCATTAAATTCAAGGGAATCCATCAGCGGCATGCCGGCCGCGCCTGACTCGATGTAGCTGATTGTTCGCGGGTCGATGCCTGACTTGGCAAAGACATCCATAAACAATTCTCTCTGCTGCATCGGATTGGGCGTGTAGCCGATACCACCGGCGCCAGAGTGCCCCATGCTTGTGGCTTTGATGACCGCGAGGATGTTGTGGCCTTCCTCAATGGCTTGGCTTAGAGGCTTGAGAATGACGGTTCCAACGCCTTCCGAAAAAATCAAGCCGTCACTATCGGTAAGAGTTCTGCTGTCAGGCCTGCTGGCGATCATCCGAGCCTCACTACCCAAAACAAAAATCTCCGGATACAGCAGGCTGACGCCACCTGCGATCGCCATCCGGCATTCTCCCCGACGCAGGCTTTCGCACGCGAGATGTATGGCCGTCATCGACGATGCGCTTTGTGTATCGACCACCATGCTCGGCCCGGTAAAGCCGAAGTAGCGCGAGACTCGCTGTGCAATTTCGGCGGTTGAATCAAGTCGCTTCGATGAGTTCGATCCCGCAGCCGACCTGACGTCGGTCATGCTCTCGGTAACACCGACAAAAACACCGGCGTGAAGCGCACCGACGGATTTCAGCTCCTCTTTTGTATAGCCGGCCGTCTGCAAAGCAGACCATGCCGATTCGAAAAATATCTTTGCCTTCGGATGGATTCTCGCCGCTTCCTCTTTGGAAATGCCAAAGAAATCATGATCGAAGTCGTCAATGCTCTTGAAGAAGCCGCCAAACTTGCAGTAGCTTTTTCCATTACTTATGGCCTCTTCTTTTTCCTCGCAATAAAATTCGTCAAGCGACCACCGATCAGAAGGAATTTCCTGAATACAATCGATCATCATGCTGAGATTATTCCAATACTCCTCAAGCGTATCTGCCTGAGGGTAACGTCCGCTCAATCCGATAATTGCGATGGGCTCATCGCCTTCAGGACCTTGGTGATGCTTGCGCGGTTGAACGCCTGGTTTCTCGATATAGGCATTCGGCAAAATCGCCGCTGCATCTAACGGCGCGACCGAAACAGGAAAATATATTGCCAGCACAGCTCGGTATTCGCTCACCAGGTGGCCCGCCAGCTCGGCTATCGTTGGATATTCGAAAAACGTTGTCGGCCTGAGTTCGAGACCGTATCGCTGATGGAGTGTTTTACCAAAGGCAAGCAAGGTGATGGAATCGAATCCAAAGTCATTGAATCCGCAATTCATCTTAAGATCCGGCTCGCTGATTTTTAGCAACCCGGAGATGATATTGGCCAGCGCGCCTTCAACCATGCCTTGCAAGGTACCGGCATTGGACAAGGCGGGCAGGATGGCGGGCATTCTACTGGCCTGGATCATCCCTTTTTGCCGATGCGATGCTTCTATTTCTTTGTCGCCGCGCGGCACCCAGTAGCGTTCGCTGGCAAACGGATAGGTCGGCAAACTCATGCGCAGCGGCTTGGCCTGGCCGTACAGCACGTCCCAGTCCACCGCCAGCCCCTTGACCCACAGCCCCAGCAGCTTGGCGTACTTGCCCTTGGCTACCCACGCCTGGATCGTCGCTCCCATATCGTCGTCGCCGCCCAGTTCGCGCAACGCTTCCTTGTTGCGCTTGACCTGCCCCCGGTACAGGTCGTCGATGCTGGCTTCCCCGGCTACGTAGGCGATAAACCTGGCGCGTAGCGCATCGATTGAATCAGCCAGCACCGCCAGGCGCTCTTCCATGGGCTCGCGTCCGGCCTGCAGCGTGTAGGCGACCTGCGCCAGATCCACGTGTGCAGACTGCCGACTCAGCCACATCAGCAACTGTCGCACCTGCTCCTTCAACCGTTCTTCATTCCTGGCCGACAGCACGATCAAGGCCGGCTGCTCCGACGCCACCGGCTGCACCCGTGTTTGAGGTATGTATTCTTCCAGCACCACATGGGCATTGACCCCGCCAAAGCCGAACGACGATACCCCGGCCCGTCTGGGCAAGTCTTGTCCCTGCGCATCCCGGCGCGCTTCCCAGTGCCGTTGTTGCGGCAGCAGGTAAAACGGGCTGTCCTGCAGGTCGATGTGCGG
>Ga0156087_1046_pt1 | contig 33905 bp, 27 predicted proteins | sample RifCSPlowO2_02_FD_107740 | JGI IMG/M metagenome (GOLD analysis project Ga0156087, IMG submission 107740) | Burkholderiales bacterium RIFCSPLOWO2_02_FULL_57_36 | reverse complement strand
TTCTTTGGGTACTTTCTTTTGGCGACGCAAAAGAAAGTACCTCGCCCGCCGGGGCGAGACCCGGCAAGCATCCACGAAGGAAAACTGTGTTGCGTTTTCGAAGGAAATACGGCGAGAGACGCTATGCTTACCACCCCCCCTACTTTTTCCATCTCAATGCCAATTTCATTGCCAAGTGACCCACAAGCGCCGCCGTGCTCCTCGGAATGACAGAAGTATTTTCTTGCAACGACAGGAATATTTTTTTGGCGCTGTCTAAAATCCGCGATCGTGAAATCCCCGATTCAGCCGCCGCCGGATGTTGCATCTTCCATTTCCCGCGGCTTCACAATCGCTTCGTAATACTGGAATGCATCACGGATATGTTTGCAAAGCTGATCGTCATCCCAAGGCTGAATCAGGAACTTGTACAGGATGCCGTCGCTAATTGCCTGAACAATCGGCTCAAGCTGTGTATGGTCTGAAACGACGATCCGGATGGTGTCCGGATGCAGCATCTTGACCCGGCCGAGAAACTCGGTGCCGCTGGTTTTCGATATGTTTTGGCCGGAGACAATCACCTGTACCGAGTTTCCGGCCAATAGATTCAATGCCTCGTTCGCGGTGCCGGCAGTGATGATCTTGTAACCTTCATTTTGCAACGTTTGCTGAAGCGCGCTCAGCACCGCCGCGTCGCTGCCGGCGATCAGCAGCGTACGGGATTCCGCCGGCTCGCTCGTCACGGCAAGCCGCTTTCCCTCGCGCAGCATTTTGGCGAAATCCTCCGCCGGCATCGGCACGCTGAAATAGAAACCCTGCATTTCGTCACAATGGTTCTTTTTCAGGTAATCCAGTTGCCCCTTGGTTTCCACCCCTTCGGCCACTACCTTGAGTTGCATGCGATGCGCCAATGCGATCACCGAATTGGCGATGTTCGCCGCACTCGGCTCGGTGCAGATGTCAGTCACAAAGGAACGGTCGATCTTCAACTGGTCCATCGGGAAACGGCTCAGGTAAGTCAGGCTGGAATAGCCGGTCCCGAAGTCGTCGAGCGAAAGCTGGACGCCAAGGCGCTTCAGGCTGGCTAGCCTGACGATGGTCCCTTCGGGATCTTCCATCAACATGCTTTCCGTCAGTTCCAGCGTCAGGTGCTGCGGAACAATCCCATGCCGTTCCAACGCGCCGACCACGACGCCTTCAAGCTCCCGGCCGCCGAATTGACGCGCCGATACGTTGACCGCCACTTTGATGCCGTTCAGGCCGGCGTCGGCCCAGGCGCGCATCTGGCGGCAAGCCTCATCTATCACCCAGGCGCCGATCGCAATAATCTGGCCACCCTTTTCCGCCAGCGGAATGAATTGCATCGGCGGCACAAGACCGCGGCCGGGACGCTTCCAACGCAACAGCGCCTCGGCACCGGTGATCCTGCCGCTGGCGAGATCGACCTTGGCTTGGTAGTGCAGGACAAATTCCTTGTGCGACAGGGCGCGCCGCAATCCGGCCGCCATTTCAAGCCGCTCAAGCGCCCGGGCGCTGACCTCGCGGGTGTAATAAGCGAATTGATTGCCGCCATGCTCCTTGGCGCGGTGCATGGCGGCATCCGCATGATGCAATAGATCTTCGGCGGTGATGCCGTCAAGCGGAAACACGCTGATGCCGATGCTGCCGCGAGCAAAAGCCTCGTGCCCATCCGGCAACATGACGGGGGCATCCAGGATAGTCAGCAAATCACGCGCCATGATCTCGGCATCCAACGGTTCCTGCAGCGCTTCGAGCACCACCGCGAATTCGTCGCCGCCCAACCGGCCCAGAATATCCTCGCCCCGCAACCGGTCTTTCAGGCGCCGTGTAACGTTCAGCAATAGTTCATCGCCCGACGCGTGTCCGAGGCTGTCGTTGACAGTCTTGAACTGATCCAGATTGAGAAACAACACCCCCACCTGGTGATCGTGCCGCTGTGCCCGTTCGACTGCATGTTGCAGAAGCGAGCGCAACAACACGCGATTGGGCAGGCCGGTCAGGGAATCGTAATGCGCCAGGTGTTCCAACTGTTGTTCGCTGCGCTTGAGCCTGGTCAGATCGGTCATGACCGCAACGTAATGCTTAGGGTTGGATTTCTCGTCGCGCACTTCGCTGACGGTTAACCATTGCGGGAAAATTTCGCCATCCTTGCGCCGGCTCCAGATTTCTCCCTGCCATTGGCCGCTCTGCATCACACTGTCGCGCAGAACGTGAAGGAACTGTTCATCCTGGCGTATCGACTGCAGCATGCGCGGGCTCCGGTGCAGGATTTCAGACTCGCCGTACCCGGTGATTTCGGTAAATGCCGGGTTACATGCCAGCATGCGCCCATTAATATCCGTGATCAGGATCCCGTCGCGGGTACTGTCCATGGCGGCCGCATGCAATTGCAGTCGTTCATCCGCCTGACGTTTGGCCGTGATGTCATTCCAGCTGCCGACCACCTCGGAGGGTTTGCCCGCCGCATCGACCAGCAGACGCATGTCGTCGCGCACCCAATGGATATCGCCGCTCTTGTCATAAAACCGATATTCCTGGATCAGGCTGCATTCGGTGAACAAGCGTGCCTGATCCTTTCGTATCCGGTCGCGATCCTCATCGTGCATGTGCTTGAGCCACCAGCTCGTTTGCAGACATTCTTCGGGCGTATAACCATACACCCGCGTAATGTTTTCGCTGATCCAGGCAGGTTTGAGGCGATGGCCATCGACGCTCAGCGCATAAAGAATGGTCGGATTCGCCGCCAGCAACTGGTGCAGCCTTGCCGATGTCATGCGCAACGCTTCCTGCTCGCGCAGCAGTTGTACCTGCCGATGCGCGTTCTCCAGAATGGCGGGCAACTCGAGCAGGTAACCGGCATGTTTGCTGACAAAATCGGAAATACCCAGACGCAGCGCTTCCGCCACGACTTCCTCGCTGCCCTGGCCGCTGATCAACACGACGGGCACGTCGAAGCCGCGTTCGTCGTGCAAAATCTTGGCAATCTCCAGCGCATTCATTCCCGGCAATTGATAGTCGAGCAGCACCACGTCATACGGCGGCATGCCGGCACCGGCCTCGGTCATGCATGACAGCACCTCGGCGCCGCTGTTCACGATAGTCAGGCGAATATGCGGCGCATGCACGGCAAAATGACGGCGGCTGAGGTCGATATCAAACGTATTGTGTTCCGCGTAAAGCACCCGCAGCGGACCCGTTTTGCGCATCGACTCGCTGCGAAAGCGCGCCAGCGCAGCCGGCAGGGTATGGATCAGACGCTTGCCGTAGTCGTCACTTTTGACCACGTAATCGTCCGCGCCGGCTTTCAGCGCGGCGATCGCGGTCGCCTGATCGCCTGATCCGGTCAGTATCACGACGGCGACCGGCAGCTTGCGCTCGCGTACATGACCCAGCAATTCCAGACCGCTGCCGTCAGGGACGCGCAAGTCGGACAGAATCAGGTCATAACGCGGCGTGTCCGGAGCCACACGTTCCAGCGCCTCGGCTAACGTGGACACCAGATCAAGTTCCACAGCCGGCACATGCATGGCGAGCATGCGTCGAACCAGATCGGCATCAACCGGATTATCTTCCAGGTAAAGAATGTGTTTCGGGAAATCGGCGTTCATATTTTCGCTCTAAGCTTTCATGCCGGCGTGTTGACCTCGCACCAGTAGGTTTCGACTTGGGCCGCGACCTCAAGAAATCGGGAGAAATCCACCGGCTTGACGATATAGGAATTTGCGCCGAGCGCGTAGGCGGTTGCGATATCCTTGTCTTCCGTCGATGTCGTCAGCACCACCACCGGAATTGCCCGGCTCACTGCATGCGCTTTCCATTGCGCCAGCACATCGAGGCCGTGTACGCGCGGCAGTTTAAGATCAAGCAGGATGACCAATGGCAGCGTCGCACCGGCTTCCCAGCGTGGAATCCAGTCCAGCGCCTCTTCGCCGTCGCGCGCGATTTCTACCGGATTGGTCAGCTTGCGGCGTGCAAACGCGCGAAGCGTGAGATCGACGTCTACCGGATTGTCTTCCACCAGCAGAACCGGCCGATTGTAACGGTCGAGCGTTGTCATGCTCTCAGCTCCAGAAAAAAGGTGGCGCCTTGTCCTGGCGTGCTATCTGCCCAAACCCTGCCTCCCATGCGCTGCATTGCCTTGCGCACCAAGGCCAGCCCCACGCCGGTACCGGGATAATCTTCGGCGCGTTGCAGGCGGTTGAAAATATCGAAAATCCGGTCGTGAAACTTCATGTTGAATCCAATACCGTTGTCGCGCACCCATAGAATGACCTTGTTCGCTTCAGCGCGCGCGCCGATTTCTACGGTCGGCGGCCGCGCGGCGCGGCTGAACTTAAGTGCATTATCAATCATATTGCGCAGAACAATCGCCAACCCGTCCCGATCGGCATGGACGGTCAATTCCGGTACATTGATGTTCAACACCACTCCGTGCTCGGCAATTTCCTGTGCGTATCCTTGCATCACCGACTGGATGCAGGCAGGCAAATCCAGTGCGGCATTTTCGACGCTGCGGCGCTCAAGACGCGAATAGGCCAGCAAATCTTCAATCAACTCGTGCATTTGCGCGGTGCCGCGGCGAATGCTGTGCACGAAAGTGCGGCCCTCCTCGCCAAGCGCTTCATGAAAATCCTCTTCCAGCAACTGACTGTAGCCGTCAATGCCGCGCAACGGCGCCTTCAAATCGTGCGACACCAGATAAGAGAAGGCTTCCAGTTCCTTGTTGGCGGCTTCCAGCTGCGCGGTACGCTCCGCCACGCGCTGCTCCAGTTCGATGTTGAGGTTGAGGATCCGCGCCTCCGCAAGTTTGCGCGCGGTAATGTCCGATACCGCAACCACCACGCCGTCCAATTCCCCCGCGGCATCCCGCAGCGGTGCGGCATTGATGGAAAGCAGCACGCGTTCGTTGCCAGGCAATGCCAGCGAGTATTCCGCATCGAACAGCGGCTTGCCGCTTGCCATTACACGCGCAAACGGCAATTTCTCCGGCGCACACACACTGCCATCGGTATTGGCAATCTCCCACTGAGGCGCGGCATACACCCGTTGCGTCACCATGTCCCCCGACAGCCCGAGCATTTGCTGAGCGGCCGGATTAGCCAGCGTAATGCGCCCGTCGCGGTTCATCACCGTGATCCCCACGGGACTGTTGGTCGTTACCTGATGCAGCAAAGCGCGCTCGCTGCGCAGCGATTGTTCCGCCTGCTTCTGGCTGATGGCGATCGCGGCGGTGTGGGTTGCGACCTGGATCAGCTCCATGTGCAGCGCCGTGGGCCGGCATGGCATGCGATAGTACATGGCAAAGGTCCCGAGCACGCGTCCCGCCGAATCCAGTATGGGGGTGGACCAGCACGCGCTCAAACCGTGCGGCAGCGCCAGTTCGCGATAATCGTCCCACAACGGATCCTGCGCAATATCCTCGACAATGACGGGCTCGCCTTTAAAGGCCGCCGTGCCGCAGGAGCCGGCGCGCGCACCGATCGCCACCCCATCAATCGCCTGCATGTACTCCTTCGACAAACTCGGCGCCGCACCGTGACGCAAGTGGATACCGTCATCGTCGAGTAAAAGCACCGAGCACAGCATGTCGCTGGATTGTGATTCGATGACTTGCAGCAAGGCGGTCAGCGTTTCCTTGAGCGGCGCGCCGCGCGCCATCGTTTCCAGCACTTGTTTCTGGCCGGCGATCAGCCCCTCGTTTCTCTTGCGCGCCGTGATGTCCTCCATCACGGAGATAAAATAATCCGGTTCGCCGGAGTTCGTGCGCACCAGCGAAACCGTATGACAGATCCACGTGATGTTGCCGTCCTTATGTAGATAGCGCATCTCGGCCGAACAGGCTGGCGCGGATGCCGAGGGTCCGAGTAACTGCTGCGCGAAGCTGCGGTCGCATTCCAGATCATCCGGGTGGATGATGTCCTGAAGACGGCGTGTCAGCAGTTCATCACGCGTATACCCGACCATTTCGCACAGACGCTGATTGACCAGCAGCAGGCGTCCGTCCGGCGCTACACGAGCGATGCCGACCGCGGCCTGTTCGAAAGTCGCGCGTGCGTAAGCTTCGCTTTCGGCCAGTTTCGTGCGTTGCAGTTCCACGGCGCCGGCCATGGCATTGAAACTGTTCGCCAGTTCCCCCACTTCACCGCCCGCTCTCACCTTTGAGCGATGCGAGAGATGGCCGCCGGCCAGTTCGGCGGCGTCACGCGCGAGGCGAGCCAACGGTTGCGCGATGCCGCGCGCAATCCAGCCCGCCATCCCGATCGCCAGTAAAGACACTAACAGCGTAAGCAGGATCAAACGCGACGAGCGCGTCCGCGCACCCGCCAGCGCGACGTCGGACGGTATCCCGACATATACCAGCCAAGGCACCTGATGCAGTTTCGTGAACCCGGTCAAGCGCTTGACGCCATCGAGCGAGACCGCTTCCCTCGTCCCCTCCCCAAGTTGAAACACCTGCTTGACTCCGACCTTTTGCGACACGTCGAGTCCGATCCATTTTTCCGGCTCGATGGAGCGCGCCAGTATCACGCCGCGCTGGTCGATCAACGTAATGATCGACCCTCGCGGCAACTGTTCCTGCTCGAAGATATGCTGAAAACGTTCAAGCAGGGTCGAGGCGGATACCACGCTGCCGATTTTACCGGTCTTGTCATCCCGGACCGATCGAGCGAATACCAGAATGCGCTTGCCCGAGGTGCGCGACACGATGGGATCGCCCACCGCCAGTGTGTCAGTGGAAATGGCTTCCTTGAAATAGCGTCGATCGCCCACGTTGAGCGATCGCGGCGGCGACGGTGTTTCCGCCGAGTACAGCATGGTGCCATCCGGTTCAAGGATGGAGATACTGCCGAAATAGTCGGGCAGGCCGGCCTTGATTCGGCGCAGCGTCGCGTTGCCTTGTTCGACCGCGCCAGGTCTTGCCGGAACCGTTGCGGCCACGGTGACAAGCAGCGAATCGACGCTGCGAAGATGGTCTTCGATTCTTCCCTTGACTGCCTGTGCGACCCACAAAGAGCGATCAAGCGCTTCCGTGCGAGCGGAAGCGGCTTCGTCAAGCGCATAGTAGAGTTGCAGTCCGACAAGCGGTATCGCCACCACCGCAACCAAAAGAATCAAGCGCGCGGCGATCGTTTGCCTGAATGTCGCCAAGGTCTCCATCTAAGCCTCACAAGTCTCCCTTGCTGCAACATAGCACGCTGCGCCGCGGTTGTGCGGAAATTAAGAAGGGGGAGAATTGGCATGCCGGCAGGCACGATCCGGCATGCGCGGATTGGAGAATTATTTCCGCGGCGGCATGCCCGCCATTAATTCATGACACGGTCTAGGCCGTTTTCTGCCGTGCCATTTGATCTTTCATTTCCTGCAGTTTCGCCAGTTGCTGCTCTTCCAGCAACCGTCTCTTTTCCTGTTGCTTCTTCAGTTCCTCGACACGCTGGGCTTCCAGCTCTTCCTCTGACGGCCCGTGATCGATCGACAGCGACACGGAAGCCGCCGATGCGGGCTCGCCGCGCTCGCTCTTGAGTTTGATATTCAGCCGCAACTCATTGGCCGAATCGGCATTGCGGATCGCTTCTTCATACGCGATATGTCCCGCGTTATACAGATCGAACAGCGCCCAATCGAAGGTGCGCATGCCGAGCTCTCTCGACTTGGCCATGATCGCCTTGATTTCGTGAAACTCGCCTTTGAAAATTCGTTCAGCAATAGTCGTCGTATTGATCAGGATTTCGATGGCCGCCTTGCGCCCATTGCCGTCTATTGTGCGCACCAGGCGTTGCGAAACAATCGCGCGCAGATTCGATGAAAGATCCATCAGCAATTGGTTGCGCCGTTCTTCCGGGAAAAAATTGATGATCCGATCAATGGTCTGGTTCGCGCTGTTCGCATGCAAGGTGCCTAAACACAGATGGCCGGTCTCGGCAAACGCGATCGCGTGCTCCATGGTTTCGGCATCACGGATTTCGCCGATCAGGATCACGTCCGGCGCTTGCCGCAACGTGTTCTTCAACGCGTGATGCCAGGAATGGGTATCCACGCCGACCTCGCGATGCGTCACCAGCGATTTCTGGGATACGTGCACATACTCGACCGGATCTTCCACCGTGATGATATGGCCGGGCGAGGTACGGTTGCGATGATCGATCATCGCGGCCAGCGAGGTGGATTTTCCAGAGCCGGTTCCGCCAACCACCAGCACCAAGCCGCGCTTGTGCATGACGACTTCTTTAAGAATCTCCGGCAACGCGAGTTTTTCGAAATTGGGAATTTCCGATGCAATGGTGCGAATTACCATCCCTACATGCTGTTGCTGGACAAAGACATTCACTCGGAAGCGCGACAGGCCGGGAATGGAAACCGCGAAATTACACTCCATTTCCTTGGCAAATTCTTCACGCTGACGTTGGTTCATCATCGCGTGCGCCAGTTTGCGCGTTATTTCACCGGTGAGTTTTTGTTGTCCTATGGGCTCCATGGAGCCGTGCGCCTTCATGCTGGGCGGATAATCATGCGCTATAAAAAGGTCCGACCCACCGGCTTTGCTCATTGCACCCAATAATTTATGCATGTATGCGAGGGCTTTGTCTTCGGTGAAAGTCGTCATCTAAATCCTTGTTTATACGGCACAATAATCGTCGGCGGCGCGGCGAGGGAAGCGAAAAAGCAGGCTGCCGGACTGGCGGTGCAGGCGTCATTATAGTGCCACAAGGAAACTATTTCATCGTGTTTGGCGAGTGCTTCCGCGTATCGGTTTTCAAACTGACAATTTTTCCATTCGCACTTTGGCGCGGCGCCAACGCCGGATTGAGCGTCAGCGTTGGAAGTGGCGCCGGAATTTTCAATGCTGGACTGATCGGGCGCGATCACTGGGCGACCGCACGGCTGCCGCGTCCCAAACAAGTTTTGGCGTGGCTACGCTGCCTCGCAATATTGAGCCTGGCCATGAATCACGAAGCGATTCTTGCCATGCTTCTTCGCCAGGTACATTGCCTTGTCGGCTTGCTGTAACGCGGAGCTCAGGTTCAAGCGGTCGGCAATGCACAGGCTGATGCCGATGCTGCAGCCGATACCGCTGCCCAGTTCTCGGATTCCGGCGACGATGCGTCCGGCAATATTGATCATGGTTTCCTGGACTACCGAATAAGGCGCGAACAGGCATACGACGAATTCATCGCCGCCAAAACGTCCCGCGATATCCGTGTCGCGCAATGTCGAACGCAATACCTCGGCGGTCTGTACCAGCACCTTGTCGCCCTGCTCGTGTCCCAAGGTGTCGTTTACTTTCTTGAAGCCGTCCAGATCGATGATCAACACCGCGACGATCGTGCCGTTTCCGATATTGCGTGCGCGCAGCAACCTGACTCGCTCGATGAAGCTCGCCCGCCCCGGCAGCCCGGTAAGGAAGTCCAGGCCGGCCAGATCCACTTTGGCCTCGAGCAACGCATTGGCAGTCGCCAGACGCCTGGCGCTATTTGTCGTCTTCAGGTAAGCGCGGTTGATCTCGCCCAGATAGACCAGCAACATGACGGATGCCGATATCAAGCCATCGATCCGGCCGACGTACCAGCCGACCGACAAGCGGTGGCCGCCGATGATGGAAGTCACATTATCAAATAGCAGGGCGACCAGTGCAACGCCAAGCCAGACCTGCAGGACCGTATGAAATCCGGTAGCCCGCCAAAGCAGGAGCAAAGCCGTTACCGTCAATGCCATCAGCCCGGGAACCGCCCCCTTGCTGTGCATACTCCGGATATTGCCGCCAAGATCGAGCGCCGGCATCCACTCATGAAATACCGTCACCGCGGCAATGCTTGCGCCGATCAACAATACGATGGCGACGCCAAACCATACGGCAGCTCGTTCCGGGCGCACGACAATGTAACCGGGCCGCATCCATTCGCTGAGCGCATACAATGCAATCGACACCGGCAGCGCGGCATGCCAGAAGACCCAGAACCAGATGGAAGTTTGCGGACCGGCGGGCAGCACCTGCAGCGAGGCAAGCGAAACCGGCACATACAACGACTCCGCGGATTGTGCCAGCAGCACGACGCCGGCATAAAGACATCCACCGCATAAATAGAGGGATGAAAGCGCATGGTTGGCGCGATAGAGGGCAAAAATAAGATAGGCGGCGATCAAGTAGGCGGCAATAATTGCCGTCTGATACGCAGCCAGGAACTCTGGAAAATTGATGCGCTCGATTCCGGATACCGGAATCAGGGCGATCGTCACCAGACCGACGGCAAGGGAAAATAAAAGCGCGCGCTTGCGCTCACCGATAGTTGCTTCTTCGACTGACGGGAACCATTTCTTATCTTTTTGCCATTCCGCGGACTTTCGAAATTTCATAGACCTCCCGGTGACAATCCGTTAAGTTGATATAGAGCAACTCAACGGGCCGAAAGTTCCATTGTTAGACGAAAATTCTCAAATCCGCTCATCTGCCGCGTAGTTCCGCGATCCGGCACACGCTGTTATCCCTATGCCGACGCGCAGCATCCGGATGCGCATCGATCGCAGCATCCGGGAGCGCGAGGATCGCGGCGAAACATCGAAAATACCTGGCGCACATACGACAGGTCGGCTGGATAAGTTCCTCCGTCAAACAAGCCGACCGCCTGCGGTTTGTTGGCTTGGCTGCTATAACGGAAGGTGCCGAATACCAGATCCCAGATCACGATGGCACGGCCGAAGTTGCGGTTTGCCTCGTCCGGCACGGTTGAATGATGCCAACGATGTACTTCATTCGTGCTGAAGACATAGTTCAGCAGGCCGTTCCTGAACGGCAGGTTGGCATGCTGAAGCAGCACAACCGGCGAAGTCAATGCCAGGTAACCCATCAGTACATCCGCGGGCGCCCCGATGAACATGAGCGGAAGAATCCCGGCAAATACGCTGAGTGCATGGTTGACCGGGTGCACGCGGAAGTTGTTGATTGCGTAGAGGCGCCGGCTGCCATGGTGCAGCGCGTGCAGCCACCAGAGGCGCGGACTGGCATGATGCCAGCGGTGTACCCAGTAGCTGCCGAATTCGGCGATCAGGACGGCCAGCAAGACTTGAAGCACGAATGGAAGCGCGGTCGGAAATAAACCGAATGCGTCCTGTCGTGCAAGCAAGCCGTACAGCGCGACCATGATGACCGGTCCCGCGAGTTTGAGTATCGGTTCGGTCACGAACATCGCGACGCCGGCGCTGGTCAGGTCCGTTCCCAAGTCGCGCTGCGGCGTGTTCCATTCCGCAAGAAACGGTATCTTCCGCTCCAGGTAAACGGCCAGCAGCATGAGCGCGATACTGGGTAAAAAGATCGCGATTTCCAGGTTGCCCCCTGTTTCGCGCACGACCAGGAAAATGAAAAAACTACCTATGACCGCCATCGGGAAAAATATTCTGGAAACGAAAAATTTCATCTTGTCCTCACGTTATTGGAATGATTGAATCGGCATTGATCGGAATAGATCGATTAACCGCAGCACGCAGCAGCTTTGGCCGCTTCGGCGTTCGTTGTATTGCAGCCGCAGCCGGCATTTCCCTTGGCTTTTTGTTCCGCGTCCAGTACGCAGCACGCGCTGCTGCCGACGGGCGCGGCGCCGCCGCAGCAACCGGTTTCGGCCACAGGTTCATGCACTGCCGGATCTTTCACTGCAGCCGGTCCGCCGCAGCAGCCGCCGCTGCCCTGCCCGGCAGCCGATTCGCCCAAATAGTCGGTACTGCAGACACCCGTCCCGGGAAGCGCGAGCCGAACATCATCCGCCGCAGCCATATCGTGCGCCAACGCGGCTACCACGGATCTCACCTGTACATACCCGGTCGCCATCAAAAAATTGGGCGCGCGTCCGTAACTCTTGGCGCCGACCGCGTAATACCCGGATTCAGGATGTGCAAGTTCGCGGTGTCCATGCGGCTGGACTGTTCCGCAGCTATGCAGGTTGGGGTCGATCAGAAGCGCCAGTGCTTCGGTGCTTTCTATCCATGGGTCTACCCTTGTTCGCAACTCCCTGGCGATCTGCAGTTCCGGCCTGCTGCCGGTTGCGGCGATGATCCGGTCGATGCGCTCGATCGACGGCGCGATGCCGTCTTGCGGCTCGCCGAGCACTTCGATCTGATCGTTTTGCCGGCGCAATTCACGCACGCGAAAGTTCGTCACGAGCGTAAGCCGTCCGGCGTTGCGCAACTCCCGCAAGCGGATGCCCAGGCGGCCGCGTTCAGGCAATCCGTCGGCTTCACCGCCGCCGAGCAGCTTGCCAAGCTCTTTTCCGCGAATCGCCCAGACCAGTGTCGTGCCGGGCTCTTCGTCGGCCAGTTGTGCCAATGCGATCAGGTTGGCGGCCGCTGAATGTCCGGCGCCTACCACCAGCGTGCGCTTTCCTGCATAACGGGAGCGCGCGGCGCCAAGGATGTCCGGCATGCCGTACGCGATGGACGACTGCAGACTGCTCTCGCCGATTGCCGGAATGCCGCTGGCGCCAAGCGGATTGGGCTGACTCCAGGTACCGCTGGCATCCAGGATCGCCTGCGCCGCAAATTCTTGTTCACCGGCCGGCGTATGCACTCGAATCAGAAACGGCAAGCTGTCCCGGCCGGCGGTTTTGATTTTGTCCTGCCCTTGCCGACTTATCCGGTTTACCCTGTGCCGCAGCTTGAGGCAGGCGGCAATGCGCGGAAGATCCGCCAGCGGCTGCAGGTAGTGTTCAATGAATTCCCCGGCGGTCGGCAAGTGCTCCGGATCGGGCGCCTGCCAAGCTGCAGCCTCCAGCAGGCTGCGCGCCGCCGCATCGATGTTGTAGCGCCAAGGAGAAAATAGCTTGACGTGCCGGAAGCTCTCAAGATTCGCGCCGACCGTGTCACCGGACTCCAGTATGAGCGGCGTAAATCCGCGCTGGATCAGATGCGCCGCAGCCGCCATTCCGACCGGCCCGGCGCCAAGCACTGCAACAGGCAGTGCATTGTGCTGAATGTTCATTTTCATCTCCTAGTAATTCGGCGAAAGACGAATAATTGAGCAAAAAAAATCAAAGACCCGAAATCAGTGCCTTCAACTGCGAAAGCCGCTGCTTATTGATGCAATAGCACATCCGTTGCTCGTCGGAGGTGCCGATAATCAACCCCGCCTCCTTCAAAATCGTCACGTGCTGCGAAACCGTCGACGCCGCCAGCGGCAGCACGTCGCTCAAATTTCCGAAATAGCAGGAGCCGTAGTCAATCAGGTGTTTCAGCAACCGCACCCGTGCCGGATGGCCAAGCGCCTTGCACAATTCCGCAACTTCATCGAAGTTGAGTTCAGGTGGATTCCGGGATGGATCGGTGTTGCAGCAAGGGTTTTCCATAAGTTTATTCGTCATTAGACGAATGTAGAATAGCAGAAATAATCTCCCTGTCAAGGACTTTGCCGTGTCACTGCCTTGTCAGGAGTTGCAGATTCAGCCGTAAGCTGAGGTTTATCAGCATTTTCACTCCAGGGAGCGGCAAGCATGGCGGCAACCTCAGGGACTACAAAAATGCGCTTAGGTGTTGAGCCACTTGTTCCGGCTGGTCTTCATGGACATAAAGTTTCGCTTTATCGATACTGATGAACCCTGCGAGCTTCTTAAAACTTCGGCTCATTTCAACAGCACGCGCTTCGGGAAAGGTGTCGTCCTGCCGTCCCCAGATAAACAAGGTAGGCGCTTGAATGCGTTCGTGGACATAGCGCAACTCGTCCAGTTGCGGCCAATTGAGCATGGCGACAAAAGAAAGCGTGGCTTCGTTCATGCGCTGTCTGGATCGAGTCAGCGGCAAAATAAAACGGCGATTAAAACTGCCGAGGAGATGCTGATGGTTATACAAGGTGCCGCCAAATCCCTGACGAGAGCGTAGATATGCATCAAATTTGAGCTGTATCCGCGCAATGGCGCTATATCCGGGAAGCCATCGCGCCAGACACTTATACAAGCGCTGATAGGGTGCGCGATGCCGCGGTATTTCCGTATTGAGCAATACCAATTTATTGACAGGCGATTCTCGCCCGCCGGCAAGATAACGTGCGACCATGCCGCCGCTATCGTTCCCGAGTAAGCTGTAATCGGTAATATTCAATGCCGCGAGCAAGGCTTGAATCAGCCGGGCCTGCCCAACCGGACTCAAGTCGTGATGCGTCGACCATCGGGTCATGCCCGCCCCGGGTAAATCCGGCACAATGCAGCGGCATTGCGTGGCGATTGCATCCACAACCGATGCAAATGTATCGCCATTCAGCGGCCAGCCATGCAGCATCACCAGAACAGGTCCTTCACCGTAATCCCGATACCCGATGCGCAGTCCTTCAAGATCGGCGTATTGATGGGGCGCGGCCAGGAATCCACCGGCTCGTTCGGTGTTTATCATGTTCAATTTGTGCATTTCGGTATGGGTATAAGCTATTGTATTTCGATCAAATATCAACACACTTGTAAAAACGAACTGACATTGAACCCCTTGTGCAGAATTTAATAATTCTAGGAAATCAATTAACCCTGTATGTCGGGCCATTACCCGACATTGGCCAGCATCGGCATAGCGCGAGCGCACTATGCCTGGGAGTGCATGCGCCGATTCGCGCTCGGGAAACGGCTGGAAGCGCATGGCGGCATTACGAGAAATTGTTTGTGCCGGGAGGCGTCGAGCATGCATTGTCTTTTAACGGACAGGCCGTCGCAGTGCTGTTTTTTGAAGAACAGAGCCGGATCTACCGTGAATTTTTAATTCGTTACAGTCTGCCGAAAACATGTCTCAGCGCGCCTCAAGAGATAACCAAGGCGTGGCTGGCCGATACCGATGCACTTCAAGGCAATCACCCGCAGCAGGGAGATGCGTTGCTGGAAAAGATTGCGCTGCAGCTTTTGCCGAATTTAGGCGAGTTCCGCCAACTCGATCCCAGAGTGCTCAGGGCAATAGAGATCATGCAGGCCCAGCCCGACCGCAATTTCACGGCACAAGAATTAGCCGACAGCGTTTGCCTTTCGGCGAGCCGTCTTTCGGTGCTATTTGCCGCAAACATGGGATTGCCGTTAAGGCGCTATCGCGTATGGCTGCGTTTGCGCAGTATCGTCGGCCTTATAAGCCAAGGCATGTCCCTGACGGAAGCGGCGTTAATGGCAGGATTTAGTGATTCCGCACACTTCAGCAACAGTTGCCGGAAGCTGCTTGGCATCAAGCCTTCCGATGTCTTAAGAACCGACGGTTCTTTGCGAATACTGCTATCCACGCGTTTATGAATATCGCAAGGCTCTTTTGGAAAATGGCGGCGCGGCAAAGGGCTGCCGCCAGCCGGTCAAATCAGCCGATATTTTTTTCAACTTTTTCGGCATACGACCAGGCCATCTCGGCAAGCGGTCTGGTGGTGTTGCCGACTTGCCGCGCCAGGTCGCTCGATGCGATACCGTCCAATGCGCGTTTGGCGACACCCTGGTTGATACCGGCCAACCGGAACATATTGAAAGCCAGATAGAAATTCCAGTTGCCTGTGATGTCGAAGCCGGTTCGCCTGCAATATTTTTCCACATACTCGCGCTCGTTCGGAATGCCGAGCGCTGCCAGATCCTGTCCAGCCAAACCGCGAAATTCGCGCGGCGCGTTCCACGCCATGCAGTGATACGAAAAATCCGCCAGCGGATGCCCGAGCGTTGACAATTCCCAATCGAGTACCGCCAGCACCTTCGGTCCTTGCGAACCGAAAATCAGGTTATCGACACGATAATCGCCGTGAACGATCGAGCTCAACCCGTCATCCGCCGGCATGTTTTTCGGCAGCCATGCGATCAACTGGTCCATCGCCTCGATCGACTCCATTTCAGCGGAGCGGTATTGTCGAGTCCAACGGTCGATTTGCCGTGCGAAATAATTTCCAGGCTTGCCGTAATCCGATAAACCTCGCGCCGCGATATCGACTGTGTGCAGCGTGGCCATCACCCGATTCATTTCATCGTAAAGCATGGCGCGCTCGTCGCGCGAGACGCCCGGCATGGCCGGATCCCACAATACGCGTCCTTCGACCATCTCCATGATGTAGAACGCACGGCCGATAATATCTTCGTCGTCGCACAACAGCAGCGGCTCCGCTACCGGTACGTCGCTGCCGTGCAGCGCCGTGAGCACACGGAACTCACGCTCGATCGCATGCGCCGATGGCAGCAGCGTGCCGGCCGGACCCGGTTTGGCACGCATGACGTAAGCGCGCGTTGGGGTGGTCAATTGGTAGGTCGGATTGGATTGCCCTCCCTTGAATTGCCGCACCGAGACCGGCCCCGAAAAGCCCGGCAGGTTCTTGGCAAGAAATCGTTCAAGCCGCGCCGGGTCGAACCGGTGCTGTTCCGCGATCTCTTTGGTGCCGGAATTTGATTCATCAAACATGATTTTTCCTACCTGCGTTAACGGACCGTCATGCCGCCATCCGCGACTATCGTATGACCGGTGATGATCGCCACTTTTCCTCTTACATCAAATAATCGCATGGGTTCCTCTGTATTGATTGCACCGGCATCCTGCAAATTCGCCGCCTGCGTGTCCGACATGGCAGCCACTGCGCATTTGCCGACGCCCGGCGCGGCGAAACATTGATCGGCATGGTTTTCAACGAACCGGAATGCGATAAATCGCATTGTTACGGTCCGCGCTGAAGTAGATGTTGCCGCGCGCATCGATCGCCACACCGGTCGCCACGTACGACGGCGGCAAACCCGGTCCTGCCTCGAAGCCGATCGGCAAGTCGGCGGCCACGACCCGCCGCGCACCCGTTGCCGGATCGATTTCAATCAACTGCCGTGCCGCCGCTTCAGCGACGACAAAACGTCCGTTCGGCGTTTCGGCCAGGCCCTCGGGTAATTTGAGCCCGTCCGCGACCAGGCTGGCGCTCCAATCCTTCGGATTGATTCGGGTCAGCTTACCGACTGCTTCGGTCACATAGACGTTCCCGTCTCGCGCGAGAATCATCTGCACCGGCCCCCCAAGCCCCTGAACCGCCACGGTGCGCTGCTTGTAGTCCTTGCCGCTGACGCGTACCAGGCTGCCGGTGGCGATCTCCGCCACCAGAATCGAGCCGTCCGGCAATTCAATCGCATCGGCCGGCGCCTTGAAATCATGCAAGGCGGCCACGCTCTTCATGCTTGCGCGATCGATGATTTGCAGCGTGCTGGTGAACCAGCTGGTCAGCAGAAAATGCTTGTCGCTCGCACCGATCGCAAACGGATACTCCAGGTCGGAGCCATGCATGCGCTTGATGTCGGTCACTATCCCGCTTCGGGTATCTACCGAACGAAACGCGAACAGGTCCGCCACATACAGCGTGTTGCCGTCGGCGGACAATTTGATTCCGCCCGGTGCGGCAAGCCCGCCCTTGATGACAGTGCGCGATTTGCCGCTGGCGGCGTCGACTTCTTCGATCGAATTGTCGGCCATGTTGGACACGTAGATGCGATCCTGCTTGTTGATCGCCAGGTTATCCAGCGAGGTCTTCAATTGCGCAACCACGGTCTTGGCGCCATTGCCGGTATCGATCCGCATCAGTTGGCCGGATTTGGTATCGGCCACGTACAGCCTGCCCGTCGAGTCGAAGTTGACGGCCGCCGGCGTTTGCAGCCCGGATGCGATCACGACCATCTCACCCGAATCCGGATTGACCTTCACGACCTGGCCCTTGAACCAAAGCGGCGCGTAGATCCAGCCATCCTTGCCGACTTCGAAACCGTTCAATCCGCCCATGTCTTTCTTGATCAGGCGCGGCGGCTTTTGTCCCGCAACATCGATTTCCCACAGCGCATCGCCAAGAAACACCTGGCTTGCATACAGCCGCCCGGTCTTCTTGTCGAAATCAAGTGAATTGATGCCGGGCAGGTCCTTGGCCAGCACCTTGATCGGCGCATCGTCCGATGCGCGGTAACGCAGCACACCCTGCAGGAAAGAGGTCCACGCCAATTCCCCTTTGGAGCCGATCGCAATGTCGTCCGCCTGCCCGTGCGGCGGCGCAATGAACACCGATGCCTTGCCGCTGCTGCGGTCGACTTCATAGATCGCATTGCCGACCACGCTGCCCGCCAACAGCCGGCCCTTGGCATCGATGGCTATGCCGTGCACGCCCATGAAACTGGACGGGGCGACCACGACTTCGGGGCGGCCATAATCGTATGTCGTCGCGGGGGAAGTGGCGCATCCGGCAACCAGCATGGATACGCCGAAAAATACCGCTGCGGCAATTCGATTGTTCATGATGTCTCCTGATTATTATTAGCGATCAATGCAAACGTCAGCGGCCTAAAGAGCAGCCATTTTTTTCTGTTCGGCCAGGTAAGGCGCCAGTTCCAGCTTTGCGATCGCATTGCTGTGGACTTCGTCAGGGCCGTCCGCGGTGCGCAAGTGGCGCGCATAAGCGTAATAGGACGTCAGCAGGAAATCCTGGCTGAAACCGCCCGCGCCATGCGCCTGGATCGCCCAGTCGATCACCTTGCAGCAATTGTTCGGCGCCACCACCTTGATCATCGCAATTTCCTTGGCCGCGACCTTGTTGCCGACCGTGTCCATTTTGTGCGCGGCATTCAGCACCAGCAAGCGCGTCTGATCGATCAGCATGCGCGACTTTGCGATGCGCTCGCGCCACACGCCTTGATCGGATAACTGCTTATGAAACGCGACCCGTGAGACCACGCGTTTGCACATCAGTTCCAGCGCGGCTTCGGCCATCCCGACGACACGCATGCAATGATGGATGCGGCCAGGCCCGAGACGCGCCTGCGCGATCTCGAAGCCGCGTCCTTCGCCGAGCAGGATATTGGATACCGGTACCCTGACGTTTTCAAAGAGAACTTCCGGATGGCCCGCCGGAGGATCCATGAAACCATACAGCGCCATGTCGCGCACGATCGTCACGCCGGGCGTGTCCTTGGGCACCAGAATCATCGATTGCTGACGGTGCCGATTGGGATTGTCGGGATCGGTTTTTCCCATCAGGATGAACACCTTGCAGCGCTCGTTGGCCGCACCGGTGATATACCATTTGCGGCCATTGATCATGTATTCATCGCCGTCGCGCACGATGCTGCATTCAATGTTGGTTGCATCCGACGACGCAACGGCAGGCTCGGTCATCGCGAAGGCGGAGCGAATCTTGCCTTCCAGCAGCGGTGCGAGCCATTGATGCTTTTGCTCTTCAGTGCCGAAACGCTCCAGCACTTCCATGTTGCCGGTATCGGGCGCCGCGCAATTGAACACTTCGGAGGCCCAATACTGCTTGCCCATCATTTCGGCGATCGGGGCGTATTCGACATTGGTCAGGCCGGCGCCATGCTCGGATTCGGGCAGAAAGAGATTCCACAGCCCTTCCGCCCTGGCCTTTTCCTTCAGTTCTTCGAGCAGCGGGAAAGCAGCGTACGGTTTTCCGTTTTTTGCGTTTTCCGCCAGTTCTTCCTCGCGCCGCTGATATTGCGGATAGACGTGGTCGTCCAGAAAATTCCTGACGCGCTGATGAAGTTGCGTCACCTTCGGAGAATAAGCCTGGTTCATTGGTGATCCTTTGCGTTGACAGGTCTCGACCGCGAGACAACATTACGAAGAATAGCCCCAGACGTCGGCGCTGCCAAATGCATTGTATTTACATCGAGTATTCATTTTGTGCATAACTATCCTGGATACCCGAAAATATGCCTCTCGGACAAGTATACGGAACGCTGATTTCACATGATTTGCATATGATGATCAATTGCATCAAGAGTGTCGTAACACGGGTCGATATTCCGGAATAATGACTTGCTTCCATGCAGCGCTATTCAGATAATGCATAACAATCACCTATTGACACTGGAATATTCATGATTGACATCAGCCGGATCGACCTCAACCTTTTTGTTGTGTTTGACGCAATCTATACGGAAGGCGGAATTACCAAGGCCAGCGACACGCTCAAGCTGTCTCAGCCGGCGACCAGCCATGCGTTGCGGCGTTTGCGGAAATTGGTGGGAGACCCCTTGTTTGTCCGGCAAGGCAATGCCATCATGCCAACCGCCCTCGCCCACGAACTGATCGGGCCGGTGAGAAGAGCGCTCGGCGAACTTGAAGGATCGCTGAATCAGTTATCGACATTCGATCCGGCAGTGTCGAAGCGCGAATTCAAAATCGGCATGCGCCACATCGTCGAATCGACCGCGATTCCTGAACTCATGAATGAGATCAGGGATTCGGCGCCGCACGTGAAGATATCCGCGGTTCACCATAATCGCGCGGGTGTCCAGACGCAGTTATCCACCGGCACGCTGGCCGCGGCGATCGATGTTCTGCTACCGAATACCACCGGCATTAATCAGCGATATCTCGGCGGTGGAAAAATGGTCGTCGTGGCGCGAAAAGGGCATGCCGCGGTCCAGGGGCGGATTTCGATGGCAGCTTATCTCGAGCAGGATCACATTCTTGTCAGTTCCCGCCGACTCGGCCCAGGCATCGAAGATTATGAATTGTCGAGACTGGGCTTTCAGCGCAGCGTCAAGCTAAGATGCCAGCACTATTGGACGGCCTGCAAAGTGGTGAGCGCATCGGACATGCTGGTCACGATGCCGGAGCGTTATGCACGGGCAACCAACGACCCGCTCGAAAACCAGATCGTGCCGTTTCCAATTGATATTCCGGCACATGACATCTTCCTCTACTGGCATGCGAGCGCGGAGAACGACCATGCCAATCGATGGCTGCGGGAGCAGCTCGTCGCTTCGTTTCAGCGAATCTGATCCGGCACGATACGAGCTCGGCGCTTACCGCAGGACCTCTGCCTTTCAAAACGCGATGAAAGCATCATATATCATTGGCCGCAGTTCATGATGCTTGTGCGATTCGGCCCATGGTGCAATTGTCACAATCACTCCGTGGGGCACATTAATTGCTTACTCATAATTCGAGAGCAGAATATTGATCGGAATTCCCAAAATGAAGAAATCATTCCATTTAGCGGCTTCAGCACTCCTGATGTTGGGACTGGCCCAGTCCGCATTGGCGCAACAATCCACGGCGTCCGGTATACAAAAGGGTCTTACCAGCCTCTTCTCCAGCGCCAAGGAAGACGAGCTGATCGAACCCGATCTTGCGTTCAAGCTCAAGGTGGTTCCCAAGGGGACGAACATGCTGCTTGCCGAACTGATTCCCGCCAAGGGCTATTACCTCTACAAAGACAAGATCCGCTTCTCGCTCAAGGATGCCGGCGGCGCCACCATCGGCGCAATCAAGCTACCCGCAGGGGAAATGAAGACCGACCAGATTTTCGGCAAGACCGAAGTCTATAAAAAAACCATCCCGCTGGAAATTCCCTTGAACCGCCCGGCCAAGGCCGGGGCGATCACGCTGGTGGCGTCCTATCAGGGCTGCCATGAAAAGCTGGGGGTATGTTATCCACCGATTGAAAAGACGGTGAGCGTGGTCCTGCAGTAAGGGACGAACACAGTACACGCGGTCGAACAGATCAGAACCTGTCAATTTGGAAGAAAGGAAATACATCATGAAGAAATTGCTGATTACCGCCCTGCTCGCCGCCACGTACAGCCTCGCCTACGGCGCTGGCGAAGCCGTCACGGTTTATAAAGACAAGAATTGCGGCTGCTGCGACGGCTGGGTCAAGCATCTGCAGGAATCCGGCTTCAAGGTCAAAGCGGTGAATTCGGACGATATGTCCGCGATCAAGAAACGCTACGGCGTGCCCGAGTCGATGAATTCATGCCATACCGCGGTGCTGGACAAGTCCGGCCAGGTGATCGAAGGCCATGTGCCCGCTGCGGCAATCAACAAGCTGATTGCACGGCCGGGGGTGAAAGGCGTGGCCGTGCCGGGCATGGCGGCGAACTCGCCCGGCATGGGCAAAATGGACGGCAACCTGATCACGTACGACTTCGCGGGCAAGTCTTTCTCGAAGGACTGATCCTTGTTCTTCCGGATAGTCCCGGACCGCACATGAACGGGATGGAGTGCCGGCCCGGGTCCGTCGGTCTTTGATTTTTTTGATCCATCTCAATGAACCGCAGGGATCGAATGCCTAGTCTGTTCATCAGGTCATCCGGCCAACGATTGCGCCGCCGCTTCCGAAGAAGCTAACGATGTTCAGCGCGATCGCGATCCTGTGCGAGCGGCGTAGTAGGCAAGGAGGAATTCGATGCACGCAAACGCGACTTGGGCGGCTGAAAATCGCCCGGCAATATTCGGCGGACTTGCCTTCGGGCTGATGCTCGGCCTTTACTTCGGCGTGCTCACGCTTCTGTCGGGATGGGCGTTCACTGTGACCCAGTTCAACCAATTCTGGTACTACATCCTGCCGCTCGCGGCGGGCTTCGGTATCCAGGTCGGCCTTTTTATGCGGCTGCGCCAGCTAGTCAGCCAGTCGAAACAGTCGGGAACCGTGGTAGCGGCTTCGGGAACGACATCCACCGCGGCGATGATCTCATGCTGCGCGCACTACCTTACCAATGTAGCGCCGCTGATAGGCGCAACCGGATTGGTGGCGTTCGCAGCCCAGTTCCAGAGTGAAATATTCTGGGTTGGCTTGCTGTTTAATTTCGTGGGCATCGCTTACGTGGGAAACAAGGTTTTAAAAGCCTATAAGGAGCACCAACAATGTCTGGCCTGATCTTTCGCACTTTCGCACTCTGCCTTGCCCTGGTCTTTTCGATCGGCGCATCCATGGCGGGAAACCTTCCCACCCTGAGCAACAGCCAATCCGGCGTCACGATCAAGGTGACACCCAAGAGCCTGAATGCCGAGACCTGGGAATTCAATGTCGTATTCGACACGCATAGCCAGGAACTCAAGGACGACCTGTTGAAAAGCGCCGTGCTTGTCGACGCGGCCGGCACGCAGATTTCCCCGATCGATTGGAAAGGCGCGCCTCCGGGCGGCCATCACCGCGAAGGCGTGCTCCGTTTCAACGTCCCGGCGCCCGCTCCGAGCGCATTTGAATTGCGCTTCGTCCGGCCCGGGGAGCAGAAGCCGCGGTCGTTCAAATGGACGCTAAAGTAAGAGCGCATCCATATTCCATGAATCGCCGATTGATGAAGCGATTCTGAGCTTCCCGATTTTCCCAAATACGGCGACCTGGCAGGCAATGCTGTCGCGTTTCAAGCGTGGATGTCTTTTATTGCGGCCGCTCAGGTACAAGAATCCATGGTTGCCTCACACTGGACGTCTCCTTATCGGGCGAAATATGAAGACGGCACCCGTATTTGTAATTACGATGCTTGCCGGACTATTGGCCGGTTGCGGCGATAAATCCAGTGATTTTTTCCCCGGCTACGCCGAGGCGGACTATGTGCGCCTGGCCGCGCCGGTGTCCGGCACCTTGACCAAACTCCATGTCAACCGCGGTGACAGCATCGCTCACAACGCGCCCGCGTTCGTGCTGGAACAGGAAAGCGAACGTGCGGCGCGCGAGGAAGCCGCGTTTCGCCTCCAGCGCATGCAGGCCCAGCTCGCCAATCTGAAAAAAGGTAAACGTCCCGACGAAATCGCTGCAGTGCGCTCGCAGCTCGCGCAGGCAGAAGCAGCACAGCAGCTATCGAGCGCAGATCTTGCGCGACAAAAGCAGCTGGTGGCTTCCGGATTCATTTCCGCCGCGCGCCTGGACGAGGCACGCGCAGCGGTTGAGCGCGATCGGGCGCGCGTCAATGAGCTGCGCGCGCAGTTGCGCGTGGCGCAGCTTGGCGCCAGGGCCGATGAAATCGAAGCGGCGGAGCAGGATGTGAAAGCCGCGCAGGCCCAGTTGGCGCAGGCCAATTGGAAACTGGACCAGAAAACGCAGCTCAGCCCGCTTGCGGCGCAAGTGGCCGACGTGCTGTACCGCGAAGGAGAACTGGTGCCTGCCGGAAGTCCGGTGGTAAGCCTGCTGGCGCCGGAAAACATCAAGGCGCGCTTTTTCGTACCAGAACCGGCATTGGGCACGCTTCAGCTCGGCCGGATTATCGAATTAAGCTGCGACAATTGCGGTGAACCGATTCCGGCGAAGATCAGCTACATTTCGCGCGAGGCCGAATATACGTCGCCGCTCATCTACAGCAAGGAAAATCGCTCCACGCTGGTTTTCATGATCGAAGCGCGTCCGTCGATCGAGAATGCGCAACGGCTTCATCCAGGACAGCCGCTAGAGATCCGGCTTGTCGATGCAAGCGCAAAAAAATCCGAATGACGGACACGGCCGCCAATCCGATCATCGACGTGCGCGGCCTGACCAAGCGTTACGGCGGCCGCACTGTCGTCGATCACTTCGACATGCGCGTGCCGCAGGGCCGCATTTACGGTTTTCTCGGCCCCAACGGAAGCGGCAAAACCACCACGATCCGCATCCTGTGCGGACTGCTTACGCCGGACGAGGGCGAAGGCACCTGTCTCGGCTACGATATCCGCCGCGAGGCGCAACTGATCAAGCGCCAGGTCGGCTACATGACGCAGAAATTCGGCCTCTATGAAGACTTGAGCATCGAGGAAAATCTCGCTTTCATCGCCCGCGTTTATGAAGTACCCGGACGTAACGCCAGGATCAAGGAGACGCTGGAACGATTGGGATTGACCGGCCGCCGCACGCAACTGGCCGGCGCATTGTCCGGCGGATGGAAGCAGCGCCTGGCGCTGGCTGCCTGCCTGTTGCATGAACCGAGGCTGCTGCTGCTCGACGAACCGACCGCGGGCGTCGATCCGAAAGCACGCCGCGAATTCTGGGACCAACTGCATGAACTCGCCGACGCCGGCCTGACTGTGCTGGTATCGACCCATTACATGGATGAGGCAGAACGCTGTCATGAACTGGCATATATTTCCTACGGCCGGCTGCTGGCGCAAGGCACCGCAGCCGAGTTGATCGCGCACACGGGGCTGGCGACCTGCGAGATCAGCGGATCAGGATTAACCGAATTGGCCAAGGCATTGCGCCCTGACCCATTGATGAAAACCGTCGCTTCGTTCGGCGCCGCCTTGCATGTCAGCGCCGCATCCATCGCGGATATCGATGCGGCATTAGCGCCGTACCGGGCAAGCGGCATCACGATCAAGCGAATCGATCCAAGCCTGGAAGACGTCTTCATTGCGTTGATGCAGGACGCGAAAGACAATTATGCCGAAGGCGGCGCATGAACTGGTCGCGTTTCCTCGCCATCCTGATCAAGGAGTTCAGCCAGATACGGCGCGACCGCCTCACCTTCGCGATGATGGTTGCAGTACCGATCGCGCAGTTGATCCTGTTCGGCTACGCGATCAATACCGATCCCAAGCATCTCCCGCTGGCCGCGGTGATCGCCGATGAAAGCGAGTTCTCGCGCAGCTTCATCGCGGCGCTGGAGAATTCGGAATATTTCCGCATCACCCACCGGCCCCGCAGCGAAACGGAAGGCAATCGCCTGCTGGAGCAAGGCCGGGTCCAGTTCGTCTTGGTGATTCCGCCCGATTTTTCGCGCCGCCTGGTTCGCGGCGAACATCCGGCGATGCTGTTCGCCGCCGATGCCACCGATCCGGCCGCGGCCGGCAACGCGCTGGCGGCGCTCAACGGCATCGGCAATCAAGCGCTTTCGCGCAACCTGACCGGGCCGCTGGCGCATCTGCAGGCGACCGATGCACCTTTCGAGATACGGGTGCAGCGCCGCTATAACCCGGAAGGCCTGTCGCGCTACAACATCGTGCCGGGCCTGATCGGCGTGATTCTGACCATGACCATGGTGATGATGACCGGGCTCGCGATGACGCGTGAACGCGAGCGCGGCACCATGGAAAACCTGCTGGCCACGCCGGCCCGTCCGATCGAAGTGATGGTCGGGAAAATCGCGCCCTACATCCTGATCGGCTATGTCCAGGTGGCGGTGGTCCTGGCTGCGGCGCGCTTGCTGTTCGATGTGCCGATGGTCGGCAGCCTGGCATTGCTGTCGGTCGCGCTGGTGGTGTTCATGGCGGCCAACCTGGCGGTCGGCTTCACTTTTTCGACGATCGCCAAGAACCAGTTGCAGGCGATGCAGCTGACCTTTTTCTTTTTCCTGCCGTCGTTGTTGCTATCGGGCTTCATGTTCCCGTTTCGCGGCATGCCGCAATGGGCGCAGGCGATCGGCGAAGTGCTGCCGCTGACGCATTTCCTGCGCATCGTGCGCGGCATACTGCTCAAGGGGAATCAGCTCCCGGACATCATTCCCAATCTATGGCCGATCGGCGCGTTCATGCTGGCCGCGGGAATCATCGCCCTGGCCCGCTATCGGCAGACGCTGGACTAAGGGCTCGCGCAGGAATAAGTTAACCAATTTTGCTGGCCGTACCGGGCGCACTGCTGCGTTGTCCGTCGCTAGCAGTGCTCGCACTGCGTCGCGCCGTACGGTGGAGTGGGGAATTCAGGCGGCATGCCGTCTGCCCACGGAACGGTGTTCCCTTGCAAGGGAACACTCCCTCCTTGCATTGCATCCCGCTACGGCTGCCAAATTACCTAACTTATTTCTGCGCGGGCCCTAAGGGCTCGCCAAACAGGTTTTGCCTGCGGCCACCCGGCGCCATTGCATCGCCGATTCCATGGTTTGCGCATGCACAAGCCCCCCGCTGCCGTCTCGATACATTCTGTAGTCTCCCGTTTCCATCGTCGTATCGACGAACTCGCTCTTGCATGGCAAGACGAAAGGACAGCCTTGGAAAAAAAGAATGCGTGGATGCAACTCCGGACTGGACTGGGCTGGCTGACCAGGATTCTTGTCGCGCTCGCGATCCTCTCCGCGCTGCTGCTGCCGTTGCTTCTGATGACCATGCCGGATATGGAGGAAATTTCGCTGCAGGTTCCGGTGGAAGCAGGCACCGCATGGCTGGTGCTGGTCGCCACGCTATTCTGGCTGGTCCTGCTCTATATCGTCTGGCGTCTGATCAGGGGACTGCTGCTGTACCCGCTCGGTTCCTGGCGCGTGTTCGGCACCACTACCGGCGCGCGCATCGTGGCGCTCGGGATCACCGCGCTCATCGTGCCCAAGGCGGTGACTGCGCTGGTCATGGCGCCGCTGACCTTCCTGTTGCAATTGATCGAGCGCATGCCGCGCCTTGCCATGCGCATCGTCATGTCAAACACAGGCAGTTCGGGCAAATCCGCCACCTACAGCATCAAGGAACCGCTGATCCAGTTGAGCATCTCGATCCAGGACATGGTCGTCGAACTGGGCAAGGCATTCGGCAAGGCGATCGAAGGCATCCTGATTCCCGAAGTCGTGGTCGGGCTGGCGATCTGGGCGGCGCTCGGCAATCTCTTCAGCGCGACTGTCGCAGAAGACGGAACCGGCGCGGCCTCCGCCAGGAACCGCCTGCTTGGCTATATCCAGTCTCTGTCCACCGCCCAGCGCTACGGCATAGTCCTGACCGCGGTATTCCTGTTCGGCGCCTATCTCAGCATCGCCGCCATCGTCGCCATCCCCTGGCTGCATGAAGACCGCGTCGCGCCTGCGCTCAGCCGGGAAAATCTGGAAAAAATGCTGACCGGCATCCTGCCACAGTCGCCCGAGCATCTCGACGAGCACTTGCGCAATATCCCCGTCGTCAACGTCAACCCGCTGGCGCCACTGAATGACTATCTGGCAAAAAGATCGAAATCGACCAGCATGTCCGACATCTACCTGCTGTCGGCACTGCAACAAGCAATTGCTGATAGCGAAGACGCGCGCGCCAGGGCCATTAACCAAGCCAGGAGCATGCCCGCCGAGATCGTGCGGCGGGCAGCGGAAATGCGGCGTGCGGCGCTGAGCGCTTTCGATCTGGAAACGGCGAGCCCGATGAGCGTTCAGGAGCGGGGGCACTTCGTGCGGGAAATCCAGCGTTCTGTATCGTCGGATTTCGGTCTGCTGGAACGCACGCTCAGGAGCTGCGTTACGGCCATCGGAGAATCCGAAAAACGTTTGCGCGAGGTCGCGCATGGCGCGCAACTTCTCCCGATTGCTGCGGCACCGCCCAACGCCCAGGGCGACAACCGAGAACAGGAACTGATTCAATTGACCATTCTTGCCCGTCAGCTCACCTCCGCATCGCTGTCCTTGCGCGATGCCTGTGAAGCGCCGCTTGTCTTGAACAGCGTCTACACCCCGCCAGCCCCCGGCAGTACCTGGGGGCCGTTCGGCCTGGTCGCACGCTGGCTGCTGCAAACCAAATCCTTCGCGTTGACTCTCATCACCGGCATGCTCGGATTCGGTTTGCTCGGCTCGGTGATCTCGACTTTCGTACGCGGCGGTGCGGCCAGGGCGCAAACCTCGCTCACGTCGGAGGTGGTCAGCGTGCTGGTGCGGGGCCTGTCAGCGGCGGTCGTGGTTTTCTTGGCGGTAAAGGGCGGGCTGGCGGCATTCTCCAGCGGCGACAGCGAACCGAACGCTTACGTCGTTTTCTTCACCTGCCTGATTGGGGCTGTGTTCAGTGAAGATGTGTGGAAATGGGCGCACAGTAAGTTTCTGGATAATTTGAACAGCAGGCCGGAACCGCGCGAGAAGGAACAGACCATGGCCGACACGATGGACAGGCAGGCGGATGATGACGGGATGGGGCAGAAGGACAAAGGGGATGGGTAATATTCCGAATGACGGTCTTTTCGGCAACCAAAACTCATTGTTCATTTGCAAGCAGATCGGCACAGCGGATAAGTGATTTCCACTACATCAACAATATTTTTCTTGTTGTATATTTAATTAAATCTACCAGTTCTATGAGATAAAACGTTGCCTCTCGGTATTTTCTAGGCTAATCTTCTTTTCCTAGCGCAACATTTTCTGTCAGGAAAGATCTATCCTGCCATGCATCGGGCACAAATAATATGGATAAACCCGCGCAACTTGCAGCACCGCTGACCCTGACCGAGAGGATTAAAACGCCGCTCGGGTTCTTGCGCGTCGTCTTGTCGAATTATCAGCCGAGCGGCCGCATGCTGGTTGAACTGGTGCTGGATAAACCGTCGGCGGACGGTGGGCGAGCGGCGGCGACGACAACCCTGTCATTCGAGCCACAGGAGCCCGCCGCCCTGACCCACGGCGAGTTCGCTGCGAGGTCCGTTCACCAGGTAATGATGAAGACATTCCTTGACAGCGGCTTGTTCAAGTCGACCGGGAAAGCCATCGACGGCGGTGAAATTTGGTGCTTGTCAGGAACGGCGCTCCTGGAATTCAATTCCGCTTTCGCACCGTCGAGAGCTGCCTCCAGGGCGAGCTTTCCTTCTCATTTGTTCGGGCGCAGGCAACTTGATCCGGCCGGCAAACAGATGCTGGCAGCCGAGTTCAATCTGCACGGTTATACCGAACACTCTCCCGCGGGCGAGTCGGTCTGGGTAGTTCGCGAATATTGCGAACAGAACAAAATCCCGTTCGTCATTTATCTGGTCAACGAAAAAGACGAAGTAATCGGTGCACGCGTCTGCAAAGCGGAACTCGCGAAAAAAATCGCGGCGCAGAATGCCGCCGCAGGTTACTCCATGGTGACTGTCTATGAAAGCCCGCGTTTCACCTGGCAGCTCACCGAGCATCACGCGGCCCATCATTAAGTTCGCCCCTTATAATCCCGGAATGCATCACGGGCATAACGACATCCGGATACGCGTCTTCCGCGCTATTTCACTACCCTGAAGAAGTCTCCCTGCCGCTGTTTGCAAATCGACGGAATCCTCAATGTCGATGACAGCAGGATGCTGCTCACAATCAACAGCAAAACACAAGCAACCGATGTGCGGCAAGCCGTGCCTGAAGCGGCCGGCTTGCTTCCCTTTCCCTATTTTTTCGCGGCGGGCGCAACGCGCCACACGATGTTGCCCACATCGTCGGCAACCAGCAGCGCGCCGGCGCGGTCGACCGTGACGCCGACCGGACGTCCCAATGCATCGCCGTCCGCGCTGAGGAAGCCGCTCAGAAAGTCTTCCGGAGGTCCTGCGGGATTGCCGTTCTTGAACGGCACGAAAATTACCTTGTAGCCGCTACGCGGATTGCGGTTCCATGAACCATGCTGGCCGACGAACGCACCGCCTGCATACCGTTTTGGAAGCAGATTCCCTTCGTAGAAAACCAGCCCCAGAGAGGCGGTATGATTGCCGAGCGCATAATCGGGCACGAGCGCCTTGGCGACCAGATCCGGGCGCTGCGGCTTGACGCGTTCATCTACGTGACTGCCGAAATAGCTGTACGGCCATCCGTAAAAACCACCATCCTTTACCGACGTCATATAGTCCGGCACCAGATCGCTGCCGAGTTCGTCGCGCTCATTGACGGCAACCCAAAGCGCACCGCTCTGCGGCTGCCAGGCCAATCCATTCGGATTGCGCAAACCCGAAGCAAACAACCGCAAGTTCCCGGATGCCAAGTCGATTTCAAGGACTGCGGCACGGTTGACCTCGTTTTCGATTCCGTTTTCGCCGACGTTGCTGTTTGAGCCGGCTGTGGCATAAAGGCGCTTGCCGTCACGGCGTGCGATCAAGTCCTTGGTCCAGTGATGATTGATCGGACCTGCGGGAAGGTCGGCGATTTTCACCCCCGGTCCGGCAAGCTTCGTTTCGCCGGTTTTATAGGGGAATCGAAGCACCGCATCGGTATTGGCGACATACAGGTTGTTGCCCACCAATGCCATGCCGAACGGCGAATTCAGTCCTTCCAGGAAAGCCGAACGCGTTTCGGCGACGCCATCCCCATCCGCGTCACGCAACAGCGTTATGCGGTTGGCGCTGGGCACGCCCGCGCCGGCGCGATTCATGACGAGTTTCGTGAGCCAGGCCTTGATGCTGAATCCATCGTTCTTGCTTGGCGGTTTGTTGGTCTCGGCGACGAGAACATCGCCGTTCGGCAGCACATGCATCCAGCGCGGATGGTCCAGGCCGCTCGCGAAGGCGTTCACCGTGAGGCCGGCCGGCGCCGTCGGTGCAACCCCGGCAGGCCAGCCTTTTGCAGGCGCGACCTTGACTGTCGGAATTAGCGTGCGATTGGGCGGAGGAAGCGTTGGCTGAGGACCGAAACCGGCTTCGGCCGGCAACCTTGCCTGCTCGGCACACGCACCCAGGCTGAGCGCAAGGACGATGATGCCGGCAAGCGCCGGCGTCACGATAATCTTGTACATGGATTCTCCGTAAATATAACATTCTGAAATCGTATATTCTGACAGAGTGGATACTGGACAGATGAATTCTACTGATTTCACCGGCAATTTCTTGATCTGAAACAGGGCTTGAGCATGACTGAGCATTTCCTCTTCGATCCGCAATTGCCTTCACGAGATTATTCGTTTCGAGATTCAAGGACGAAGACTTGTACACCTTGCACACCTGACACCAGTTCGGTCATAATTGACGAGGCCGCTTGGTCGTCCATGCGGACCCTGACCTCAACCGATTCAACCTGGAACAAATCCCATGCGAATTTTCAATTTCAGCGCCGGACCTGCGGTGCTGCCGGAACAAGTGTTGCAACGAGCCGCCGAAGAAATGCTGGACTGGCATGGCAGCGGCATGTCTGTGATGGAAATGAGTCATCGCGGCAAGGAATTCATCAGCATCGCGGACAAGGCACAGGCCGACCTGCGCACATTGCTGGCGATTCCGGACAATTACAAGGTATTGTTCCTGCAAGGCGGCGCAATGGCGGAAAACGCCTTCATTCCAATGAATCTTCTCGGCAGCAAAAATACCGCCGACTATGTCAACACCGGTGAGTGGTCGAAGAAATCGATCAAGGAAGGCAAACGCTATTGCACGGTGAACGTTGCCGCGTCGGCCGAGGACAAGAATTTCAGCTATGTACCGCCTCAGGAAACCTGGAAGCTGAACAAGGATGCCGCCTACGTGCACGTCTGCACCAATGAAACCATTGGCGGCGTGGAATACCACTGGGTGCCGCACACCGGCGACGTGCCGCTGGTTGCCGACATGTCGTCGCACATCCTGTCGCGTGCGGTGGACGTGTCCAAATACGGCGTGATCTACGGCGGCGCGCAAAAGAATATCGGCCCGGCCGGCCTGACACTGGTGATCGTACGCGACGATCTGCTCGGAAAGGCGCTGCCGATTACCCCTTCCGCATTCAACTGGAAGGAACAGGCAGAGAACGATTCTATGCTGAATACGCCGCCGACCTATTCGATCTATATCGCCGGGCTGGTATTCGAGTGGCTGCTCGCGCAAGGCGGCGTCGCGGCAATGGAGCAGAAGAACATCGCCAAGGCAAAACTGCTGTACGACTATATGGACCAAACCGAGTTTTACAGCAATCCGGTCGCCAAGCAGGATCGCTCGCGCATGAACATACCGTTCAAGCTCAAGGATGAGTCGCTCGACGACGCGTTCCTGAAAGGCGCGCAACAAAACCGTATGGCGCAACTGAAAGGCCATCGCTCGGTGGGCGGCATGCGTGCTTCGATCTACAACGCGATGCCGGTCGAGGGCGTGCAGGCGCTGATCAGTTACATGAAGGAATTCGAGCGCAAGCACGGCTAGTCCAAGCGGGGTGAATGCCTGTGCGGATTCACTCTGACCGAGTTCGGAATGTTTTATCCTGCAGTGAAACCAACAGAGATAACATGGCCAAATATCAGATACTCACGCTTAATCAGATCTCCGGCAAAGGGCTGCAACGCCTTCCGGCCACACGCTATGCAGTCGGCCCAAAAGTCGAGCAGCCGGATGCGATCATGGTGCGATCGCACGACATGCATGAGATGAAGATTGCGCCGGGTGTGCTGGCCATCGGCCGGGCCGGGGCCGGAACCAACAATATCCCGGTAGCTGAGATGTCCAAGCGCGGCGTGCCGGTTTTCAACGCGCCGGGCGCCAATGCCAATGCGGTCAAGGAACTGGTATTGGCCTCCCTGCTACTGGCATCGCGCAATCTGATACCGGCGATTAATTATGTGGCCGGACTGAACGTCGACGCGCCCGATCTTGACAAGCAGGTCGAGAATGGCAAGAAGCAATTTGCCGGCGTGGAACTTCCCAATCGTACGCTGGGCATCGTGGGTCTCGGGGCGATCGGCAGCATGGTCGCCGATGCCGCGATCAAGCTCGGGATGAAGGTAATCGGATTCGATCCTGAAATCACGGTCGATGCGGCCTGGCGCCTTCCGTCGAGCGTAGCCAAGGCAAATCGGATCGAAGACGTGTTGCGGCAGTCCGATTTCGTCACGCTGCATGTGCCGCTGATTGCGGCCACGCGTAACTTGCTGAATGCGGAGCGGTTGGCAATCATGAAGCCGGAAGCCGTGCTGCTGAATTTTTCACGCGACGCGATCGTCGACGATCAAGCCGTCGTTGCGGCATTACGCGCAGGCAGACTCAAGGCATACATGTGCGACTTTCCGAGCCCGGCGCTGATCGGCGAACCAGGAGTCGTTGCTCTGCCCCATCTGGGCGCATCGACCGAAGAGGCGGAAGAAAACTGTGCTGTGATGGTCGCCGACCAGATACGCTGCTACCTTGAGCAGGGAAGCATCGCCAACGCGGTGAATTTCCCCAATGTCGAGATGCCGCGCGAATCCCCCTTCCGGATGTCGATCGCCAACGCCAACGTGCCCAACATGCTGGGCCAGATTTCAACGGCGATGGCGGCCGCCGGACTGAATATCCACAACATGGTCAACAAGTCGCGCGGCGACATGGCCTACACTTTGTTGGACGTCGACAGTCCGATACCTGAATCCGCGATTGCGGCCGTCTCCGCAATCGAAGGCGTGCTGGCGGTGCGAGCGATTCCAGCCGACGAAACGGCTTGACGCACTTCAGACCGGAAGCGTGTCACCGGCTAGTGGGTCACTTGGCAATGAAATCGGCATTGAGATGGAAAAAATAGGGGTGGATAAGCGTAGCGCCTCTCGCCGTATTCCCTTCGAAAACGCAAGACGATTTTACTTCGTGGTGGCGTGCCGGGGGGTGTAGCAGGGAATTCGGATCGCATGCGATCCGCCTGCGCAACGGTATGCGCTTGCAAGCGCATACT
>Ga0156087_1015_pt1 | contig 36387 bp, 34 predicted proteins | sample RifCSPlowO2_02_FD_107740 | JGI IMG/M metagenome (GOLD analysis project Ga0156087, IMG submission 107740) | Burkholderiales bacterium RIFCSPLOWO2_02_FULL_57_36 | reverse complement strand
ACCAATCGAAGCGGAATGTTTGGGAGCAGTATGGCCATCAGACCGTCGCCATCCACACGACGTTCGACAAAACAGAAAGAGGCCATTTCAGCATGTGGCCGGGTGGCCTCAGACGCGTCACGGAGATGTCGGGGAGCCGGAATGGCTGGCGTTTTACCGCAAACGCCATCGTGCCGCGCGCCGCATGTCAGTTGCAACCGCCGCAATAGCGCATTGAATGGAGGTTTTGACGGCAGCAGAGTCGATGACCGCTTGAAAATCCTGGCTGAGGAAATTATTTCGCGGCGAATTGCTCGCTTGTCATATCTGCTGCTCAATAAGGAAAGAGTCCGCGGCCCCGCTTTTACGCAAGCTCAGAGTCCATTGCTGACCGCCGTCTGAGCAAGGTAGGTAAGGCATCTTATCCCGGAATAACGTTAAAACACATGATTGACCACACCGATGATATTGGCTGCCGGAACAAAGCCCCAATACCTGCTATCAAAACTGCTGTCGCGGTTGTCGCCCAGTACAAAATAGCTTTGCAGCGGAACCTTGCACGAAAAGCCGGAAGCATCGTACTGGCACAGCTCCTTGTCGGGAAATGGGAGGACTTGTTGCAGGGCGGCAGGGGCGCTTTCATCAAGCAAGGTCAAGTAACTCCTGCCGTCGAGGGTCTCCCGGAAAATCTTTAAATATCGAAGCTTATTCTCGTCGAACTGCGATCCTTGATCTTCTCGCTTGATCGCTATGCCAATGATCGACAGAACCTTGTTCTTGTACACGACATGATCGCCCGGAAATCCGATCAAGCGCTTTACGTAAGGTATTTCCGGTTCGATCGGATACGCGAAAACCACCAGATCACCGCGTCGTAGCGGTGACGAGATCGCGGACCGTAGAAGCGGCACGCCGAACGCTTGATAATTCCCATAACCCCATTTGCTTGCCATCAGATGGGCGCCACGCGGAATCGTCGGCATCATGGACATCGATGGAAAACGAAAGGGTTCGTACAAAAATGCCCTGAACATCAGCAGCGGAACAAACATCAACACATAGAGCAGCACAATGGCAGGCAGTCGGCTATGCCAAGGGCGACGCGCAACCGGTTGATAACGCTTGGCGTTGCGGTAAGCATGCACAGCGCACACCGTCACCAGCAGGATTTTCAAACTGAGGGCGACAGCAGGCTGGCTTGAAAAAACCAGCGCTACGATCCCAAGCGCCAGGGCGGCAAAGTAATAGCCGACCGCCCATCGCGGCGCAGCACCATACAGCATTCCAGCGGGCTGCCAGACAGCGCCGAGCACGGCGGCAAGCCATGGTTTTGGAGTCCACATCGATGCTTGAGGCATGCTTGGTTCCTGGGTAGAAGAGGGTCAATCTCTGCGGTAATGGTTACGGAGTACTCAACTGCTTAAACGTGTAAAAAAATGCACTGTCATTCCGAGCGTAGGTGCAGCGGGGGTTTCGCAGGCGCGCCAGCGCGAATCTCATACGCGTGCAGAAATGTTGATGGATGAGATTCCCGCTAGCGCGCACGTAAAGGCTGGTAAGCCTTTACGGTTTCGCAGGCGCGAGGCCATGCCTCGCGAAACCCCTGCTGCACCTACACTCGGAATGACGGTAAATTTTGTTAGACGCTCCTGGGAAATTGACGATATCAGCCTTGGCTGATTTTTTATCTCGCCGGCCATCAAATTCAGACCGACGATGATCCTTTGAATCTCATGGGCGATATGTGGACGGATAAAGAAATGCCAGCCCCATTTATCCCGCTTTTTTCGTCAACCCTGGAACAGCTTGCGCAGCAAGATGTGGTGAATCGACCCACCAGCTTTTCGGACGCTTCCCCGTCGATTTCCAGTCATCATAGAAGCCGATCTTCGCGATCAACAATTCCCGGCTGCTCGCAAGTTCAAGCATCTGTTGATCGATTCGTTCAAGATGGGCATGCAGCAATTCAATCCGTTCAGTAAGGGTTTGCTTGCCGCGGCTTACCAGCGTTGCATACTCCTGCATTTGCGACAGCGTCATGCCGGTCCGCTTCAGCCGGTCCAGGAACAACAGCCATTCGACGTGCTGCTCGCTGTAACGGCGCCGGCCTCCGGGGTCCCTGGTGACGAACGGTATCAGGCCCATCGATTCATAGTAACGCAGCGCGTGAATGCTTCTGCCGGTGCGGACCGAAAGTTCGCCGATTCCGAGGTGTTCCGACATTGATCTTTCCTCCATCTACCGTGTCGCTCAATTAGGTACCGCATGCGTAGAACCAGATAGCGGATTTACAGCCCGGCTCTACGCATTGCTTACACGTGCCGAATCTTACGCCGGTTCAGCCAATGTTTCCGGATCAGCCAACGCTTCTCTGACCAGTTCCGTGTCAAAGTATTCGGTCAGCTCTCGTATCATGCCATCGGCAAAACGGCAGACATAACAATAGGTGTTGTTGTACGGCTTGCCTGATTTGGTAGTGACCTTGCCACGACACTCGATCACCACGTAGTCGTCTTCGGCGATGAAGCGATGCGCAGTATTTGTATACTGATCCGCGAACTGCGAAAAGAGCGGGCGCATAAGCTGCTTGAGGACGGCCTGCTTGCCGGTATATGTCTTTGACCATTTGGTTGTGCCGGTAATGGTCCAGCAAAAGTCGTCCGCCATGCTGTCAACGAAGGGCTTGCCGTTGCCTTTTGCCAGTTCCGAAAAAATACTCTGCATGATTTGCTTGTTTTCTGCTGCATTCATGATGTATGGCTCCTTGATAATGCTTGTTCGCGATAGGATGTTTCACACGGAAATAGAAGCAGATTCCCTGCGAGAATTGGTGCCGCCGGTTCCGGGCGAATCACAGGAATAATCATCCTGCCAATGTATTAAACGTGCTCTAGTTAACTCTAGGTCAAGGAGAATATTTGAAAATTTCTTCATGCCGGATGGTTGCCCGGCAAAGTCCGGCATGCGCTAGTAGTCCGTCGCGCTCCAATTTACGGGTTCTGCCACATTGCTCGAAGGCGATTGCGGCGTTGCCGATGCGCGACAGGGGAACGCCCTGTCTGTGCTCGCCGCCTTGCACTCACCCTCGATCAACGCGGCAGACCGCTTCGCTACCCGCAAATCGAAGCGTGACGAACTACTAGTAAACTACGATTACATTACGTAAAACGGTCCGAGCGCGTTTCGGTGGAAAAACAATTTTCAGACTGGAGCCGACGATGGCCATGACCAATGATTATTCGGCAGTTGAACCTGCCCGCGAAACGATCGATCTGCTGGATGGCCCCACTCTTGTCGAATTCGGGACAGATTGGTGTGGGTATTGTCGTGGCGCACAGCCATTGCTGGCCTTGGCCATGGACAGTCACCCTACTGTACGCCATATCAAAATCGAAGATGGCCGCGGCCGGCGGCTCGGGCGCTCGTTCCGCGTCAAGCTTTGGCCGACACTGATATTCCTGAGCAATGGCACGGAAGTGGCACGCCTGGTTCGGCCCGGTAGCGCCGCCGAAATTCGTGAAGCGCTTGCGAGGATCGACACGGCGGTTTGATCGCGGCATGTCGCCGGCTCTTGATGGCATGCGGCAAGAAATGCGAAGTGCCGAATACAACAGGACGATCACGTCGGCGGCGCAAGCCGCCAACGGAAATCAATGCCTTTTCTAAAGCGTTCAATGCGAGCCGGACGAGGTCGTGCGCCGGCCTTGCGGAACTGATCGAACATTGCATTATCAAAAAAAACCGTTCCTCATCGAATCACATCGAATAGCGCGCCATCCCTGTTCCAGATTTTTCAATTCCATTACTCAAATACATCTGTTTCAGATAATCAAATGCCCGATTCATATATTGCATCGTCCTTGCCGTCACACGAAATTGCCGAACTCCAGCGGCTGATGATTGAGGAAATCAAGGAAGTCGCTCTCTTTTTTATCAATCCGGATGGAATCATCACGGTCTGGAATCGGGCAGCGGAGGAAATGAAGGGATATACGGCAGAAGATGCGATCGGTCAGCATTTCCGCTTGTTGTATACCGATGAAGACAAGGCGCGCGGCTGGCCGGAACATAATTTGAATGAAGCGAAAAAAAACGGCTTTTACCGCGAGGAAAGCTGGCGCAAGCATAAGAACGGCAGACTGTTCTGGGCACGGATCATGGTGACGGCTTTATGGGACGATGATCAAAAACTCGTTGGGTATTCCAAGGTTACTCTCGACCTGACGGAACATAAGAAACTTGAAGAATGCATGGAGGAAAAAGAAGAGGTGAATCGCATACTGCGCGCTGCAGAGGCGGGTACCTGGAAATGGAACAGCACCACGGATCAGATCGAGGTTTCACCGCATTTTCTGGAATTATTGGGATACACGGAAAGCGAATCGACATGGTCGTTCGATCGATGGATCGATTTTGTGCATCCATCCGACCGTCCTGACTTCATCAGGCAGCTCCAGTCGGTGCGAGACCAATGTCCCAGGCTTTCGCTGGTTACGGAAATTCGCATACGTCGTATGGAAGGAACCTATCAATGGTTCTTCGTGCGCGCTGATTGGTACAGGGAAAGGGACCAAGACCCCCTGGTATTGATGGGCGTGAACGTAAACATCCATGACCTGAAAACCGCGGAGGAAGAGCGCACAATTCTGTTTCAACAATTGCAGGCGGAGCGGATGCGGTTTTCGGAAATTCTCGATCAGCTTCCTTCCGGCGTTATTCTTGCGGAAGTGCCTTCTGGAAAATTAACTTATCAAAACCGCGCTGCGGAAAAACTGCTTGGCCGGTCACTATCGCCAGTCGGCAGTGCGCCGGAATACGGCCAGTACAAATTTTTGTATGAAGATGGCCGGCAGATGGCGAATGAAGACTTTCCGTTGAGCCGCGCCATCGCCAGGAACGAAGCGACAAGTGCGCAAGAAGTCGCTTACGAGCATCCTGATGGCGGCCTGTCGCACTTGGTGATTACCTCTGCCGCGGTCGCCGACAATGACGGCGTGCCCCGCATCGCGGTTGCCGTACTTCATGATATCGGTGCACTGAAGCAGACTCAGCTATCGCTGGCGACTGAAAAGGAACGCGCTCAAGTGACCTTGTCCGCAATTACCGACGGGGTCATCACGACCGGGTTGGAAGGTGAAATCATTTCGTTGAATCCGGCGGCAGAACGGCTGACCGGCTGGATGGAAGCGGCAGCCAAGGGGTTGCCGGTCGGCGATGTTTTTCATGCGATTGAAGAGAACACACGCATCGTGACGCCTGACCCGGTCAAACAGTGCCTGGAGGACGGGCGGACGGTCCAGGGTACGCCGCGTGCCGTTCTCCTTAATCGCCATGGGGAACAATATTCGGTGGAGAGTTCCGCTGCGCCATTGCGGCTCGACGATGGCCGCATTATCGGCGCAGTGCTGGTTTTTCATGACGTCACGGAATCCAGGCGGCTATTGCACAAACTCGGTTACCAGGCCAGTCACGATGTCCTGACCGGACTGGTCAACCGCAGGGAATTCGAGCTTCGGCTTAAACGGACGCTGGACCGCGCCAAGCAGTCCCTGAATACACACGCTGCTTTGCTCTACATGGATCTGGACCAGTTCAAGATTGTCAACGACACTTGCGGCCATTCTGCCGGCGACGACCTGTTGCGACAGTTGGCGCAAGTCTACCGTGAACATGTACGCGATCGCGACACCCTGGCGCGGATCGGTGGCGATGAATTTGCATTGATTGTCGAGCACTGTTCGATAGATGAAGCCCGCATTGTCGCCGGAAAAGTTCTCGATACGACACGGCATTTCCGCTACACGTGCAAAGGGCATATGTTCCAATTGGGTGTAAGCATCGGTTTGATCCCGATCGATAGTAATGCATCCACTGTGGAAAAGGCATTGCGGCAAGCCGATCACGCCTGTTACCTGGCAAAGGAATCGGGACGCAATCGGGTGTACGTGCAACACAACGGCGACATGGATATGGCCCAGCGCCGTAGCGACATGCATTGGGTAAGGCGCCTGAGCGATGCGTTTGAGAACGACAAATTGCAGCTTTACTATCAGCCGATCGTGCCAATCGGCAAGGACAGTGACGGGCTGCATTACGAAATCCTGTTGCGCTTGGTGAACGAAAATTCGGATTTGATTACGCCCACGACTTTCCTGCCTGCAGCCGAACGTTACGATGTCATGCCGACCGTGGACCGATGGGTATTGCGAAAAAGTCTGCAGTGGCTGGAGCAGAACGAGCAGCATGTGTCCGAACTTGATATGTGCACGATCAACCTGTCGCGCCGCACATTGGCGGATGAATCGTTCCAGAAATATGCAAAAGAGCTTTTCGATTCAACGACGGTTCCCGCTGAGAAAATTTGTTTTGAAATTACCGAAAACGGCGCGATCGCCAATATGAAAAAAACCATCTCGTTCATCGATGCACTGGCTGGGCGCGGATGCAAATTCTCGTTGGACGATTTTGGCACCGGCATGACGTCTTTTTCCTACCTGAAGCAATTGCCCGTCGATTTCATCAAGATCGACGGCTCATTCATACAGATGATGAATTCCAGTGAAGTGGATTATGAAATGGTGCGCTTTACGAATGATATCAGTCACATGATGGGCAGGAAAACCATCGCCGAGTATGTGACGACAGCGTCCATTTTGCAAAAGCTGGGTGATATCGGGGTCGACTTTGCTCAAGGGTACTGGCTCGGGCGGCCGCAGCCGCTTGCCGCATAGTACGGCCGGCTTCATGTTTATTTATTGCTTGAACCGGAAAATCGATGCTCCCTATCGATTCGGCCTTTCCAGTTTCCGGTAGATGAGCGCTGCCGACATGCCGAAAATCATGTGGGCCACCAGCGTTTCCCAGCCACGCATGTCGGCAAACCATGGGAAGAAACGCACCATGCCGTAAAAATTGAGCAGATAAAGCGCTACGCCGAATGCCGCGCCAACCGACAGGGCCATGCCCGAACTCGAATCCAGATGGAATGGCGCGATGATGGCGGCCAGCACCAGGCCGAACACAATGCCCAGCACATAATGAGTCGCAAGCGCGGCGGCGATGAGGCCAACATCGAAGTCGGTCACTTGCAGCGCATCCGGCCCTGCCACAATGGCGGCAACCATATGCGAGGTCATCCACGGATTTGTGCCAGTGACCATGGTCGACCACAGTAGTTCGAGCACCATCAGGATCGCGCCGGCGGCAAGCCCGGCGACCGCAGCCGCAGGCCAGTCCGGCAAGCGGCGTTCCCAGCGATGCGACGATAGATGAAGTTCCATGACAATCTCCGAAATGAAATACTGCGATTGCACCGGCGATCACTCAAGCCGGTTCACCTGGATCCGGCGATCAGCCGGGCATGCGTTTCAAAAAAGTTTTTCCGCCAGTTGATGAAACCGCCGTAAATTCCAGGTTGACGACGCCTCTTCGCTGACAGGTTCCTTTATGGAAAAACCGGCATATTCGGCTCTTCGCCGCCAAACCGCATTTCCGGGTGGCGCTCCGCAAGCATCGTTTCGATCTGTTTGACACGCCGCGCGGGCACATCCGCAATCATCAAGACCTTGCCTTTTTCCAACTCGGGGGAAAATGCCTTCAGCCGTGAATTCGGCAGCGCCGCTGCCACCATGCTTGCAGCCCAGCCGCCAAATAGAAGCCCAATCAAAGTCGTGACGAGAATGGCGGCCTGCGGCAACTCGTAATAGAAAGTCAGCAGCGCACCAAACGCTATTCCGAGAACTGCACCGACCATCGTGCCGATCGCAAGGCCATGCAGCATGTCGGTTTTAAGAAGGACGCTTGCTTCCGGCATGTCGTTTGGAAGCGGGGTGCCACCGGTGAGGAAACGAACATGCCGTTGTTCGATCCGGTTAAGCAGCATGTCGTCGAAGGTTCGCCGGGCGCTCTCTATGTCCGGAAGAAAATAATACAGTCTGTGTCTCATGATCGGCTCCTGTGATTGCCTAATCACGATTCAGTATATTCGGCGGTGTCGGTTTTTCAATATAAAACGACGCCAATAAAAAAACGCAATCAAAGATATGGAAACGATTGAATTTGCCTCGATTTCCTGATGAACCTTGCAAATAAGAAAAGATCCCGGCCATTCGATTTTCTGTACTCGCATCAGGTTCTCGTACGGCAAAGAGGGTGATTTTTTTCTGGCCGAAATTAACCATCGAATTGACCGGACCACAATACTGCGCACTCGTGCATCTCCTTAGTATCGGAATACAAAATCACAATCAGGAGACAAGCCATGCCTATCGGATATTCATACAAGCCGGCCGGACCGATGGACCGCGCTTATCGCTGGTTGTCGCGCGCCACGTCACGTTTTTCCGGCGACGCCGACCAGCTCCCCTCGCCGGAAGCGATGCAAGGCTTTGTGCGCGCGCAGCGGCTCGCCTACGCTTGCGTGGTCCACGTCAGTCGATTGCTCAAGCCGGGCATGACGGAGATCGAGGCGGCCGGCCTGCTGGCCGATTATCTGAAGACGCACGGCACCGAGCGTTTCCTGCATCGGCCGTTTGCCTGGTTCGGTGAGCATGCGCGCTTCGACGGCTACCACGGCTATGCGGACTTTCATCCAAGCGAGCGCGCTCTGCGTGAAGGAGAAACCGCGATCCTGGATGTATCGCCGATCGTCGACGGCTACATCGGCGACGTCGGTTATGCCACTTCGCTCGGCGCTCATGCGGAACTTGCCTGGGCGAAAGTCTTTCTGCTGCAGTTGCGGGAGCGCATTCCGGCCCTGTTCGCCGGTTCCATGACGCCGGCGGAAATCTGGAGCGAGATCGATCGCCTGATCGCCGAGGCCGGCTACGCCAACATTCACGCCAAATATCCGCACTGTGTGCTCGGGCACCGGGTTTTCAAGGTCAAGCCGAAGACCGGCAAGCCGATCCGCATCGGCACGCGCTCGTTCGGCTGGTTTTCACTGGAGACCAACATGGTGTTCCTCAAGCTTGGCTTGTCCGCCGCGCTTACGCCGGAACACGTCGGCAAGAAGCTCGGCCTGTGGGCGATCGAGCCGCACATCGGCTGGGAAGGCGGCGGCGCGAAGTTCGAAGAAATCCTGGTCGTCGAACCGACGCGCGCTTACTGGCTGGATGAGCAGGTGCCGCACGTGCTTGAAGCGCGGACGGCCGATGCGGGCTGCGCCTGACATCAACCCCGGACATTGAAAACAAAAAGAAGGAGACAACATGACAAGCAAACGACTCATCGGACTGGCCGTTCTGGCCGCACTCGGCATCGCCTGGTTCATCACCGCGCCGCCGCAACACATCAAGATCGCGCCTGCCTACAATATGGCGCCGGCCAATTCCGCGTTGCAGGCGGTTTCCGCAACAGCCGACGATCTTGCCGCAGGCAGGATTCAGGGTGTCGACGTGCCGGGCCATGACGATGTGGTGCTGCAGGAAGAGCTGGGCCGTGCCTTCATCACTGCACGCGATGGCTGGATCTGGAAACTCGATCTCGCGACCGGCAAGGCGGAACGTTTCGTGCAAACGCCGCTGGTTCCATCCGGCGCCCGCATCGTGCCGACCGACCCGGATCGCCTGTTGTTTTGCGCCTCGCATCTGCATGGGTTCAAGCCGGCCACGCAAGCGCCGGTCGGCGTGTACGAACTGCGGCTGTCGACCAGGGAAATTCGTCCGGTCGGTGTGCAAGTGCCATTGCCGCCGCCGATCGACTCGCCGAAACCCGGCAATCAGGGAACGGTATTTCCGCTCGGTGCCGGCAATGCATTGCCGTTTCGCGACATGACGGACAGGAACAGCCGTCCGGTCCGCTTCTGCAACGATCTCGACATCAGCCGCGACGGCAAGCGCGTGTACATGTCGGAGCCGTATCCATTCCCGGGCGCGGCGATGGGCGACGCGGCCTATGAAGAAGCCGTGTCGCTCGCGCACAACGGCCGCCTGTGGATGTTCGACCTGGAGCAGCAGGCAGCCAGGCTGGTGGCGCAGGATTACCACTTCGTCGACGGCATCCTGGTCGACTACGGATCGGAGGGGGCGGACGGCATCGAGCAATCGGTCGTCGTGTCGGAGACGCCGAAGTTCCGCATGCTGCGCTACTACGTGGCGGGCCCGAAGGCGGGGACGGATGAAGTGCTGCAGGAATTCCTGCCCGGCATGCCGGACGGAATCAACCGCGACCGGGACGGCCGGCTGTATGTCGCGCTATACACCATGCGCACCGGCGTCATGACCTGGATTCATGCCAACCCATGGATCAAGCACCTGCTGCTGCGCCTGTCGCCCGGCATGTTTCCGGTCAGGCACGACACCGGTTACATGGTGTTCGATGCGAGCGGCAAGCAGGCGCTGTACATGGCGGCCCATGACGGAAAGCACGTGCGGCATGTTTCCAAGATCAATCCCGGCCGGGATGCGGTTTATCTTGCGAGCTTCGATCGGGAAAATCGCGGGGTGCATAGCGTGCCGTATCCGGTGTGGCCAAAGATCGTCGGCAGCAATGCGCAGCCGCGGCCAGCGACGGCCGGAGCGCGGTGAGCGCGAATACGCGCACTGCAAGTGACGAGGAATTGTAATCCTCTCCGGCGCTGATGTCGTTTGAGATTCCTCGCGCCGTTCGAAGTGACGGCCTAGGTTATTTTGTCAGACGCTCTTGTGTTTCCGCCTGTTTCAAGACGGCTGGACCGCTTGTCCAATTCGCTGCCAGCAGCGCGACAATACCTGCGGTCAAGCCCCAGAAGGCAGAACCGATTCCGCCAATCGCGATGCCGGAAGCAGTCACCAGAAACGCGATCAATGCGGGCTCGCGCTCCCGGTCATTGCTTAGCGCGAGAACCAGACTGCTTCCGATCGTGCCAAATAGTGCAAAGCCCGCAATCGCCAATACCAGTTCGCCCGGCAATGCCGCAAATCCTGCAACCACCGTCGCGCCGAACAGTCCGACGGCGATATAGAACACGCCGGCTGCCACCGCGGCGACATAGCGTTTCGCAGGATCTTCATGCGCTTCCCTGCCCATGCTGATGGCTGCCGTAATCGCCGCAAGGTTCAGTGCGAACGCGCCGAAGGGCGCCAGCACCAGCGTGGCGGCGCCGGTCCATCCGATCAGCGGCGACACCGGCACGGTGTAACCGGATGCACGGATCACGGCGATGCCCGGCATGTTCTGCGATGCCATGGTCACCACGAACAGCGGAAGCGCCACACCAAAAGCCGCGCTGAAGCCGAACTCCGGCCGCGTGAAGACCGGTACCGCCAATTCCCACCCGAAGCGTTCGAAATGCAGGATGCCCGTGGCATGAGCGTAGCCGATGCCGACCAGCAGCGCGGCAATCACCGCATACCTCGGAACGACGCGGCGCGCGCCGAGATAGGCGGCAAACATCGCCAGCACCAGCTCCGGTTCCGTTCTCATCGCCGTGAACGCGTCGATGCCGAAGCGCAGCAGGAGGCCGGCCAGCATGCCGGAAGCGATCGACATCGGCAGCCGGTTCATCACGCGTTCGAACCAGCCGCTGAAGCCCGCCAGCGTGATCAAGGTTCCCGAAAGAATGAATGCGCCCACCGCCTCGCCCATCGATATCCCGGCGCCCCCTGCGATCAGCATCGCTGCACCAGAGGTGGACCAGGCGGTAGCCAGCGGTACCCGATAGCGCAGAGACAACCCGATGCAGGTCATGCCCATGCCGAGGCCGAGCGCCCACATCCACGAGCCCACTTCTTTCGGACTGGCGCCAAGCGACTGCGCCGCCTGGATCACGATGACGGCGGAACTCGTGAAGCCGACCAGTACGGTCACGAATCCCGCGACGATTGCCGATACGGAAATATCCTTGATGAAGGCCATGGGTTTGTTTTGAGCGATGAAAGAAGTTAGGCCGGTATCGGCTCACGCTCGATGTGCGTTCCGGCATGCGCCTTGAGCATCATCACCGTGTCCGCAATCCGCTCGCCGAACAGCCGCGCCGTCGCAATATCGCCGGGCACCATTTCGTCGGGTGACGCATCGGCGGGCGTAGCCGTGGCAAGACCGGAGAACGAGGACAGGTAGTTGATGTCGTCGCGCTTGGACGCCTTCATGTTACTCGGCATCATGCCGGTACCTACCCACAGCATTCCCTGCTGCTGCGCCAGCGTGAACAGCGCGTACAGCGTCGATTGCTTGTCGCCGCCGACCGAAGCGGAGTTGGTGAAGCCGGCTGCCAGCTTGTTCTTCCATCCCTGGACCATCCAGACTTTTGAGGTGGCGTCGGCAAATTTCTTGAACTGCCAGCTCACTGTTCCCATGTAGGTCGGTGAGCCGAACACGATTGCCTCGGCCGCTGCAAGCTGTTCCCAGCCATCCTCGGGCACGTTGCCTTCAGCATCGATGGCGAGCAGCGATCCGTTGCTTCCTTCGGCGACTGCTTCGGCGATCTTCGCCGTGTGGCCATAGCCGCTGTGATACACGATCACGATTTGCTTTTTCATGAAACGCTCCAGTTCTTTCGATTGAGGTGAAGAAGTGAGCCTGCGCCTGCCAGGCTTGTTGCAGTGCCCGGCAAGTGCCGGATGAACTACCAACGACGGCAGTTTATATTGATGCGAAAAATGAATAAATGAGCTAGCATTTGTTTTTCTTGATACATGGTGTAATGAATGGCCCGTCACTTCGACGACGTCCTCCTGGGCAGTATCGAACTCTTTTGCATGTCCGCCGAGCTGGGCAGTTTTACGGCGGCGGCCACGGCTGCGGGCGTCACCCCGGCAGCCGTGAGCCGCTCGATCGCGCGGCTGGAGCAGCGCTTGAACCTGCGCCTGTTCGTGCGCTCGACCCGCCAGATCCGGCTGACCGAAGCGGGCCGCACCTATTTCGAGGAATGCCGGGAAGCGCTGAATCGCCTGCTGGAGGCGGAGCGCACCGCGAGCGGCGAGCAGGCCAGGCCATCCGGCCGCCTGCGAATCAGCTTGCCTACCACCTACGGCCATTACCGGGTTCTTCCTGTCATGCCGCGTTTTCAGGAGAGTTATCCGGACGTGCAGGTCGAACTGCACATCAGCAACCGCAATGTCGATTTCTTCGAAGAGGGATTCGACCTTGCAATAAGAGCCCGACCACCGGCCGACTCCGCCATGATCGCCCGCAAGCTGGAAGACGCGGAGCTGGTCATCGTCGGCGCTCCCGACTATCTCAAGCGCACCGGCCAACCGAGTACGCTCGAAGAACTCCGGAACCATGCGTGCATACAGTTTTTTCTACCCAGTTCAGGCCGCCCGGTGCCCTGGATCTTTCGCCGGAAAAACAAAGATGTGGAGATCCTCACTGCCGGCGCGCTTTGCTGTGCCGAGGACCTGCTGGGTGGCGTGACCTTGGCGCGCAGCGGCGCAGGCTTGTTCCAGGCTCACCGATTCACGGTAGAAGAGGACTTGCGAGAAGGGCGGTTGGTTGAAGTTTTGCAGCAGTTCGGTGGCCGTTCGCGGCCCTTCACCTTGCTGTATCCGCACAGCCGGATGATGCCGGCGCGCGTGCGGGTCTTTGTCGACTTCCTGGTTGAAACGCTTGGTTCATCCTGACCCGTCGGTCTCGGATCGCGAGACGCCGATGGCAATACAAGAATCATCCGTTTTTCCCTGTCGCCGATAACTGCCCGGCGTCATGCCGGCCCATTCCCGAAATGCCTTGGTGAAATTCGAGAGATCGGAAAATCCGACCCGATTGGCAATCACCGCGACCGGAAGATTCGATTCGCTAAGCAGTCCCGCCGCCGTCTCGAACCGGACTTCGCGCAGCAGATTCCGATAACTGCTGCCCAGTTCGTCCAGGCGCCGGTGCAGGGTACGCACCGACAAGTTCACCTGCGCCGCCACTTCCTGCACGCTCAACGGCTCGGGGAGTCGATCCTGCAACAGCTGCCTGATCCGTGCCGGCAAGGATTGCGGGATGCGGTTGCGGCTGAGCGCTTTCTCGCATTGGACGAGCGCAGTACGGAACTGTGCGGGTGATGAGCCGGGCAGCGCTTCGTCGAGCAGCCGGCGCGGAACCAGGACCTGGCACGCGCTGCTGCCGAAGCGCACGCGCTCGCCGAGTATCGCGTGGTACGGCGTCAAATCCGTCGGCGCAGGATAGTCGAACTCGATTTCGAGCGCCATCTCATCGATGCTTTTTTCCGCGACGATGGCAGTCAGGTTTGCGATCGCGGCCAACCACGATTCCTGATTGAAGCAATAGCGCTCTCCCAGCGGCACCAGTTTCGACGCCACGATCGCGACATGCTCCGGCCGCGCGACGATACGCAGATCGAACGCGGAACCGAGCAGTTTCTGATAGTGCATCATGACCTGGTGGGCTTCTCGCAGTGTCGGAGCGCTGCCATAGGCCGCACCCAATTCCGCTTGATGCGACAGTCGGATGCGCGAGCCGAAGTGCAGGCCGAGACGCGGATTGCCGGTGAGCCTCAGTGCGCGCGAAATGATGATTGCCAGCTGCGCGTAACTGAGGCACGTCTCGGGATGGGAAAAGTGCTCGCGCCGCAAGCCCGTGTCTGCCAGCAGTTGGTCGGCATCGATGCCGTATTCCAGGATCACCTCCAACAGCAGCGCCGGCAGATGCACCGGCACAACCGGCTCGACCACGGAAACGAAATTCGCACCAGCCAGCCGCTTGCTCATGTGCTTCTCACTGTCGGGGAGTTGGTTTGGTTTTCGATCAATATTTTTTTGGATCTATCCGGTTTTTCTGTGAGTAGATGACCCCCGATCCACGCTACATGCATACCATGCTTCGGCGATTATATAAGAGCGTCCAACAAAATGCCGTTTGCGCCGAGTTCTTTCACCGCATGGGCGAAATTTTCTATCGCGTCCGTGGCGGACGACCATCACATAGCGAGCATTTTTCCATTACCTCCGACGTAATCGACTTGCCGTCGCTCGTGCGGGAAGATGAAGTCACTGACCGGCAGATAGTTTACCTCAGCCGGATTTTCAACTCGTCTTCACATCAAGGAGCTTGTCATGTTTAACATCCAATCGCCCTCTTTCCTGCGCCGCGTCCTGTGCCTGGACGCGTTCACTTGCGTCACGACCGGTTTTTTAATGCTGCTGGGCGCGCGTTTTCTTGCGCCCTTGCTGGGATTGCCGGCGGCATTGCTGCAGGCCGCCGGCTTCGCCCTGCTGCCGATCGCTGCGTTCATTGCCTACGCCGGTACACGTCCGCTATTATTGCGCCGCATGGTATGGATGATCATTGCCGGCAACGCGCTGTGGGTGCTGGGCAGCATTGCGTTGCTGACCTCCGGGTGGGTAGCGCCAACGATGCCGGGCCAGATGTTTATCGCGATGCAGGCAATTGCGGTTGCGGTGCTTGCCGAACTGGAGTATTTCGGGGTACGCAGGTCCTCGATGTCGCTCGCATAAAAAGCCATACGGAATCAGGCATATTTTGCATCGCCGGAGCCTGCAAAAATAAAAAAACCGCCCGGCTTCGGGCGGTTCGTTTCAACGATGACGGGCCGCGTTAGGATATCAATAGCGGCGCGGATTGCTCGGTTTGTCATCGTAACGATTGGGTACGCCATCGCCGTCACGGTCGCGGTCCGCACGGTTTGGAATGCCGTCACGATCGCGATCTCCATTCGGCCCGTTGCCGCGATTCAGGTTCGCGCTGCGGTTCGGGTTGTTCGGATTGCTGTCGAAGCGATTGGGTACGCCATCGCCGTCACGGTCGCGATCCACGCGGTTTGGAATGCCATCGCGGTCGCGATCGCCGCCCGGGCGTGCGCCACGCTGCCAGCCGCCGCGGTTCAGGTTCCAGCCATGATTACTTTGGCGCCATTCCGGACGCTGATAATAATGGCCGACACGTGCCCGTACCCAATGACCTCGCGTCCACACATGCCTTCTGCCATTCCAGTTCCAGTAACCGGGTGCCCATTCATAGCCGCGCCGCGCCGCCGGGACGACTTCGTATCTTACCGGCGGTGGTGCATTGCCGATCGCAATATGGACGCCCACTTGCGCGTGCGCCTGTTGAGCAGGGATAAAGGCAGCCGTGCCGAGAATAATCGCTGCGGCAGTACTTAATATTTTTTTCATGTTCATCTCCTTGTGAAGTTACGTACGACTCAATATATAGAGTTGCAGCTACCAGACAATAAGAGATGCATCTGCTTACAAGAGATACATTGGTACGCAATACTGTGTGTTCCAGCGCACAGACGACAGGAATGGCGCTTTCATTTTCCCGGCGTCGGTTGATGTGAAATGGCAATCCAGATGCAACGAAGAGGGGAGGCCGGATCGCGCTATTCGCTTTTCTGCAACTGCGCAATACTGCGTATCTGGAAGCGGCCATCGTCATTGAACAGCCAGGTCTCCAGCAAATCGATGCGGCTTTTGCTCAGTAGTTTGGCGGGCGGCTTGGGCAACGGTGCCACGCTGCGCAGGCTTGCCAATGCGGCAGCTTCGGTAACCGGGTCGCCATTGGATCGGTGAACGACGCTGCTGACCAATTTTCCGTTCTTGTCGATGATAAAGCGCACGACGACCACTGAACGCAACAACGCCTGCGGCTGCACCGTATAAACCTGGGTCGGGTTGGCATCGGAAATTTTTTGCGCAAGTTCTTTTTTGTAGAGATCCGTGCTTGCCGCGATGGCGGCGGCATCTTCTATTGGTTCTATTGGATGCGGTTTTTTTACGCTGCTTTTGCGCGTGGCCGGTTTTTTTTTCGTTGCCGTTTTCTTCGTGGTTTTCTTGGTCTTGGAACCCGCGCCGGCCGTGACCGATTCCTTGGCTATGCCCGGACCATGCGCCGTGAACAGGGCGATTGCAATCGCAAGAACGATTCCTGACCTCATTTCTTCCCCTTGTCCACTTCACTGCGCGACGTACCGTGTCGTGACGATTATTGTTGCTTGCGCGTTTTGATGACAGTCACGCGGCTGATGAAAAATTCTCCATCCAGTACGGTGCGGTGCGGCACGCCGACCACGTTGAATCCGGGGCCGCCGTCGTCGAGCCATCCTTGCGCAAGTGTATCGAAGTCTTGCGGTTTCAGGCGCAACATTTGCGCGGTGATCACAAACGTCGCGCCTTCCTTCTGTCTGCTTACAAAATCATCGATCGTCGTCATTCATCACCTGCAGTCACGGAAATCTCAATTGATGGAAATCGGCATCGGTTCGTGGTATCGCTTCAAAACATGGGCAGCTTCAACATGTCGACCGTCCGTCGGACAAAATTGTGGCGGCCCTTGGTGAAGGGCGGGAAGAACAGTTTCACGAGCATCAGCGGCGATGAACGCAGTATTGCACGCTCATGCGAAAAGGCCTTGAAACCAAAGTGGCCGTGGGAGTTCCCGATACCGGAATTGTTGACGCCGCCGAAAGGCAGTCCGCCATGAACAAACTGCATCACGCAATGGTTGACGCAGGCTCCGCCGGAACTGGTGCGGGTTAATACCTTGTCGATGTGTTTTTTGTTGCGGCTCCAGATGTATAGCGACAGCGGTTTCGGCTGCGCGTTGATTCTGGCGATGATCTGATCGAGATCCGTATAGCCGAGGATAGGCAGCACGGGACCGAAAACCTCTTCTTCCATGATCAGCGAATCGGCTGGGACCCCGTCCAGCAATGTCGGGGCGATGTAGCATTGCGCGAGATCGACTTCGCCTCCTGCATGCACCGTGGCGCCGCGTGAAACGGCGTCGGACAGCAATGCATTGACTCGCTGCGTGTGACGCTGGTTGACAATGCGCGTCATGTCGGAATTCTGCTTTTGGTCGGCGGCGGTCGCGCCATAGCGGGACCGCAATACTTTTTGGCATTCGGCAATGAAGGCGCTCTTTACCGATTCATGCACATAGACGTAATCCGGCGCCACGCAACTCTGGCCGGCATTGAGGAATTTCCCCCACATGAGCGTTTCGGCGGCAAGCGTGATGTTGGCGGTTTCATCGACGATGGTCGGCGACTTGCCGCCAAGTTCGAGCGTGACGCTGGTGAGGTTCCGGGCAGCCGCAGCCATCACGATCTTGCCCACTACCGGCGAACCGGTAAAGAAGATGTGGTCGAACGGTAAATCGAGCAGAGCCTGTGAAGTCGGCAGGCTGCCTTCGAACATTGCGACTTCGGATGTGGGGAATACTTCGCCGATGATACGGCCCATCAACGCCGAAACGGCTGGTGTCATTTCAGATGGCTTGATGATCGCCGTGTTGCCGGCTGCCAGTGCGGAGACCAGCGGACCGAAGCACAGGCTCAGTGGGTAATTCCACGGCGCAATGATCAGCACGCGGCCGCGCGGTTGGTGTTGCACCGAACCGAAGGTGCCGAGCATGGTACTGGTAGGCCAGACGCGGCGGGGTTTCATCCAGCGTTTCAAGCGCCCGATCGCATGCCGCATTTCATCCATTACCGGCAGCAATTCCGACGCTTCCACTTCGGTAGGAGACTTGCGATAGTCCAGCGCGAATGCTTCATGCAAGGCCTCGCGCTGTGCCAGCATCGCTTCGCGCAGCTTCTTGATGCGTGCAATGCGCTCGCTCGCTGTTGATTCACGCCAGCGCAGGGCGGTTTCCTGCTGGGCGTCGAATATCGCCTTCATGTGTTGCGGGTCTGCTTCCGAGATCGGAACGGATAATTGGTCGAGCCGGGGTGACAGGTTCATGGTTATTGTTCTCCTGAAATTTAAAAATCAAGCAGCGCTGAATTGCAGCGCCGCGCATTCCGTAATCGTGTGCTTCATCAATTCCGCCGAAACCGACAGCTTTCTGGACCGCAACGAGACGATCGCAAAATGAGTCTGCAACTGAGACGGCAAAGCCAGGTTCAGCTTGACCAGTTCCTTGCGCTCCACCTGTTCCCTGACCGCGCTCGGCGGAGAAAAGAACAGCAAGTCGGTCAGCACCGCACTTGCGAGCAGCAGGCCGAAATCATTGCTCGCGATCATGGCGGATGCAGGCCTGATTTGCGGCAGATCCGGATCGGTTGCCAGTATCTTCTCCAGTTCCCTGGGGACTCTCGTCAGTCCCACGAATGCGTATTCCTGAATATCCGACGCGATCAGTTTCTTCTTCTTTGACAGAGGATGAGCGGCGCGGACATAGGCGTATATCGGCTCTGCCGGCAATTGCACGATATCGAATTCCGCAATATCCTCCAGTTCACGTGAATCGGCCACGAGAAAATCGATTTCGCCGTTGAGCAGCATGTGCTTCTGCGCTTCCCAATATCCTGATTCAACCACCACCTGAACGTTGCCGGCGACTTCATGCAACCGCGCCAGGCACATCGGTATCAATGAATAGCAAAGGACCGTGCCGGCGGCGATGCGAACCGAGCTGCTCGTCTGCCGCTTGATCAAATCGATTTCATTGCGCATTTTCTGGAAATCGGACAGCAGCGACGACGAACGGGACAGCAGCCATTGACCTACCGGAGTCAGGCTGACGCCGTGCGACAACCGGTCGAACAGCACCACATCCAGATCGTCTTCCAGCGCGCGTATGCTCTTCGACAACGCGGGCTGGGAGATATTCAGCTTCGAGCTTCCGCGATGAACGTTACCAGATTCCGCCAGCGTCACAAAGTGCTGCAACTGCTTTATATTCATGTGATAACTCCGGGATATCAGTCGCGGTAAAAAAAGTCATTGGACAGGGAGACGGGCCAAACAAGATACTTGAAAATTCCGACACGATAAAAACCGGCCCGGCTCAAGATAACCCAATCCAGGAAGACCAGCAATGCCTAGTAGTCCGTCGCACTCCAATTTACGGGTTCTGCCACATTGCTCGAAGGCGATTGCGGCGGTGAGATGGGGGATTCGGACGGCATGTCGTCCGCCCATCGAACGGTTCGGGCATGCAAGCCCGAACGCGCCCTGCAAGGGGCCGATGCGCGACAGGGGAACGCCCTGTCTGTGCTCGCCGCCTTGCACTCACCTTCGATCAATGCGGCAGACCGCTTCGCTACCCGCAAATCGAAGCGTGACGAACTACTAGGAAGGATCGCTGCAGATTTTCCTGCTTCCCGAACTACGGGCGGTGACGGTCAGCAGGCAAGGGCCGACGGAAATTGCAACAAGACGCGCGATTTCAGCATTTCGATAACGGTCTCGGGCAGCAGGGGGCGGCCGGTATGGAATCCCTGGATCGAGGTGCAGCCTTGCGCGGCAAGGTACAGCAACTGTTGTTCGCTTTCGACGCCTTCGGCCACCGTACTCAGGTTCAAATGGTTTGCCAGGCTCAACACGACGTTGCAGATGGCGGCATCCTTCACGGATTCCGGCAACTCCTTGACGAAGGCACGGTCGATCTTGAGCATGTGAATCGGAAAGCGCTTCAGGTAAGCCAGTGAAGAATATCCGGTGCCGAAGTCGTCGATCGCGATGCGCACGTTCCGCGCGGCGATGGCGGTCAGCAATACTTCCGCGTGCTCCGGGTCCGACATCAGGATGCCTTCGGTGATCTCCAGCAGCAGGCGGCTGCCGTCGAGACCGGACAACTCAATCGCGTCGTCCATGATGGCAAGGAAGCTGTCGTTCCTGAACTGGCGCGGGCTGACGTTGACGGCCACATAGAGCGGCCGTCCGGCCGCCTCTTCAAAGTGCCTGATTTGCGCGCAGGCCGCCTTGAGCGCCCAGGCGCCGAGCAGGTTGATCAGGCCGTTGTTTTCCGCCATCGGAATGAATTGCATTGGCGGAACCAGGCCCAGGTCGGGGTGAGTCCAGCGCATCAGCGCTTCAAAGCCGATGATTGTGCGCGTGCCGGCATCGACGATGGGTTGGTAGTGCAGCAGGAACTCGCCATTCCTGACGGCTTCGAACATGGCCGCTTCCATCGATACATCGTGTTCCGGCGGAGTGAAATGCGCATGATCGAAGATCACGCAGCGCGCCTTGCCGGTTTCCTTTGCCCGGTACATTGCGCTATCGGCATGCGCCAACAAGTTCACCTCATTGTCGCCATGATCCGGATAGGTGGCGGCGCCGATCGATGTGCTGACGTACAGGGTATGTCCCTGGATTTCGAACGGCGATTGCATTGCGGAAATCATGCGGTGCGCAACGGTCTGTATTTCTGTTTCGGTCAGCGCGCTGGGCAGCACTGCGATGAATTCGTCACCACCCACACGCGCCAGCGTGTCGACGTCGCGCAGAGTTTCCCGCAGCCGCTCGGCCGCGACGCGCAGCAACATATCGCCCACCGGATGGCCAAGTGTATCGTTGACTTTCTTGAAGCCGTCGAAATCGAGCGCCAGCACGGAGAATCGCTTGCTGGTGCGCCTTGCCTGCGCAATCGCCATGCCGAGGCGGTCCGATAGCAGGGCGCGGTTCGGCAGGCCGGTCAGCGCGTCGTGCGTGGCCAGATGGCGTAGCCGGCTTTCGGTTTCCTGCTGCTCCGAAATGTTTCTGCCGACCGCCAGCAGTTCCGAGCTGCCTTCCACGGTTGCATGGGCGATTATCTGGAATTCGAAGCTGGCTGCCGCTGCTCGATCGGTGTCGATGCGTACCTGGACCCGAACCTGCCGGCCTGTCTCGATCGCCTTCATTACTGCCATCGCAACCGCAAGACGATCTTTTGATCGAACCAGCCCCGACAAGGGGGTGCCGCATAAGGTGCCGTTCGGCCGGAGTATTTCCGTGGCGCGTTTGCTGGCACGAAGAATATCGCCTTTGTCGTTCAAGTGAAATACCGCGTCGCCTGCCGCTTCCATAAGACTGTCGAGGCGGATTTCGAGATTGCCCTCAGGTGAGTTGTGGCCGGCGGAAGACGTCATAATACCCATCCTGATTCAGCTTCGTATTGCGTCGGACCGGGACCGGCCGAAGTGTGCGCCACTGCTCCGGCAAAGGGTGCATGTGGCGTGATTAACTTGGTTCAATTTTGTAATTGTTCGAATTGCGCGCCTATGGTAACTGCGGAAGCGCGATTCCGCAAAGAAATCCTGCCGTGCGTCCAGAGGTCCGAAAATATGCATACTTGCCGCCAAAGCTCATCCTGAACATATGACCGCGACATGGCAGGAGCCGGCGTTGGCTGAAGAAAGCGATCTCAAGGAGATGGAACCGGCCTCACACCGGTACCTTAAGCGGATGCGCGAAGATGCGTATGTAGCGCGTTCGCGCGAGCCGGGAACATGCCATTTTGGACGGTCTGTGCTGGACAGTCCACATGATGGACAGAGCAAGCCCGATTTGCAGCCTGGTCCGGCGCTATGCGCGGTGAGCCGAAGCTCTTCCGATAATGGCGCGCTGAGCTGGCTCTCTTATTTTTTGCCGGCGATGGTGGCATTTTCAATCAGCAAAGGATAACTGTAGCCGCTGCCAAAATCCCGATTTACTACCGCCACGCCGGAAATGGTGACCTGGTCGCCGACTTTGGCGGTTTGCTTGCTCGTGACGACCAGGTTATTGCTGCCTGCGGCGCCCGTACCATCCTGCACATGAACGAAGCTGCGGTCCATGATGCCGTTGTTGACCTTTACCACCTTGCCTTCAGCCCTTACCGTCTTGCCCACGAGAGCCGCCTTGTTCTTGTATATGGCAGCGACGGTTTGCAGCTTGGCTTCCGCAGCCGATGCACTGAATGATGCAAGCCCAAGAATACCAACAAGCCCGGCGAACGCGATCGATTGAATTTTCATGGAAACTCCTGTGTTTGGTTGAAGGAAGAGAGGGAAGCGATAGCTGCCAGTATATCGCCAGATAGTTACCCGCAGAAACGATTTGCGCTGCTTTTGCATGCCCCGTTACCGGCGTTGGAAAAAGCGGCACGGAGCGTCACGATCAAACCGGCGCATGTGCATTTGCCGAAGGCGTTGAACATCGCCATCGCTTTCCTGTCTTATTTATTCTGACCACGATAGCCCGCCCGTAGCCTTTTAATACGGGCGAATCCCCAAAAGGAAAGTCATGAATCCTGGAAAGGATGTGCGCGTTGCGGCCGACGGATGTCGGATGATCGGTAAGCGCGTAGCCGGCGCCGTGCCAAAACAGGGCGGCATGCGATTGTCCGGTGCGGCTGCCGGGCATGCCGATGCAATGTGCCAGACAGGCCCGGGAGTTGGGATATGGCGCTGATGAGCGGCGGCCTCCAGGCCGCGATCTTCGACATGGACGGCGTTATCACCCGGACTGCAACCGTGCATGCCGCAGCATGGAAAGAGACCTTCGACGGTCTTTTGCTGCGTCGCGCGCGGGAGGGCGTTCCCTATCGGCCATTCGACGAGCGCGCCGAATACCTTGCCTACGTCGATGGCAAGCCGCGCCGCGAAGGCGTGCGCAGCTTCCTCCGCGCACGCGAAATCGCGCTTTCCGAGGAAGAGGAGGAGGGCCTCGCCAGAAGCAAGGACAAGCTGTTCGAGCGCCTGCTGCGCGAGCGGGGCGTCGAGACCTTCGCCTCCACGCTGGCCCTGATCGAAGCCTTGCGCGCACGCGGTGTGAAGTTGGGCGTGGTGACTTCCAGCCGACATGGCCGCGAGATACTGCAGTCCGCCGGCATCACGGCGTTGTTCGATACGCGTCTGGACGGCATCGATCTCGACGAGCTTGGCCTCAAGGGCAAGCCGAATCCGGACATGTTCCTGCATGCGGTTGAAGCGCTTGGTATCGCGCCGGGGCGCGCGATGATCGTAGAAGACGCCGTGTCCGGCGTGCAGGCCGGCCGGCGCGGCGGATTCGGCCTTGTCGTCGGTGTCGATCGTGGCGATAACGCTGCCGCGCTTCAGTTCGGCGGCGCTGATATCGTGGTGCAGGATCTCGCCGCACTCGACGTCGAAGACCTGGACGCGGCCTTCCGCACACGCCGGGAACAGATCGCATGGCGCATCGAGCAGGAAGGTTTCGACCGCACGCGCGAGCGCCAGATGGAAAGCCTGTTCACGGTCGGCAACGGCTATCTCGGTGTGCGTGGCGCGCTCGACAGCCCGGTGCACGGTTCACAGTGCGACCTGTTCATTGCCGGGGTGTACGATCGCAAGCGCGCCGACTTTCCGTATTCGGAAATCGAGTTCCTCGCGCCGGAACGCGGCGCTGACCTCTACTCCGAACTGGTGCCGTTGCCGTTTCCATTCCGGCTGAAGATCGCTGTCGAGGACGCGTCGCTCGACTTCGCTGGTCCATACGGGCGTGAACTGCGCCGTGCGCTTGATATGCGCTGTGGCGTGCTGCACAGCGAAGCCGTCTACGAGACATCCGGCGGGCGCCGCACCACGATCCGCACGCGCCGCTGCGCCTCGCTTGATGACCCGCATTTACTGCTGCAGGAGGCGATCGTCACGCCGGAGAACCACTGGGCTGCAGTGACGCTCGATGCCTCGCTCGACGATCCGGACCTGGCCACGCGGCATCCTCACTTGGAACTTGTTGAACACACAGCGACGGCCGAACTGGAGTTCATGCGGTATGCGACGCGTGCGTCGGGATTCGAGATCTGTATTGCCTCGCGCATCCGGCGCGAGCCCAACATGCTGCGCCGTCTGATTTCGGTGTTCACCAGCCGCGATGGAGTCGATCCCTCGGCGGCAACGCTTGCGCATTCGCAGCGGTTGAAAGCCGACGATTTCGAAGGGTTGTTCGCCGCGCATACGGCAAAATGGGGCGAGTTCTGGAGCAGGGCCGACATCCGCGTGCCGGGCCATCCGGCCATCGAGCAGGCATTGCGTTTCGGCAGCTACCACCTCAGGCTGCCGGCGGGCGATGATGCGCGTGTATCCATCGGAGCGCGCACGCTGTCCGGCCGCGCCTACGAGGGCCACGTATTCTGGGATACCGAAATTTTCATGCTGCCGTTCTACCTCCACACCGAGCCGGCGCGGGCGCGCAGCCTGCTCCTTTACCGCCACCATACGCTCGATGGCGCGCGCCGGCGCGCACGCGAACTAGGCTTTCGCGGCGCCTGTTATGCCTGGGAGTCCACTGTCACAGGCGACGACGTCACACCCAGCAAAATCCTGCTCAAAAGCACCGGCAAGGAAATCCCGATCTTCACCGGGACCCAGCAAGTGCATGTGAGCGCGGACATCGCTTACGCGGTATGGCGCTACTGGGAAGTCACGGGCGACGAGGATTTCCTCACCGGCCCCGGCGCGGAAATCCTGTTCGAGACGGCGCGTTTCTGGACCAGCCGCGTGACGCGAGGCGAACGGCACCATCACATCCGCGGCGTGATCGGGCCCGATGAATATCATCATGCGGTCAACGACAACGCCTACACCAACTGGATGGTGCGCTTTAACCTGGATCGGGCGGCATGGCTGGCGCGACGTTCCGGCGTAAACAAGGCCGAAGCGGACGAATGGGCCGGGCTGGCGCAATCGCTATACATCCCGGAGCCGGATGAGCGCGGCGTCATCGAACAGTTCGAGGGTTTTTTCGCGCTCGACGACTATCCGCTGCCAAAGGGAGGGCGTTTCAAGGCGCCGGTCAGCCGGCTGTTCGACTGGCAAGAGATCAACCGCATCAAGCTGCTCAAGCAAGCTGACGTGCTGATGCTGCCGCTGTTGTTTCCCGACGCATTCACCGACGAAGTGGTGGCGGCAAATTACCGCTATTACGAACCGCTCACCGACCACGGCAGCAGCCTCTCACCCTCGGTCCACGCCGCGATCGCCGCCCGCATCGGGTTGCGCGAAGATGCCGAGCGCTATTGGAAGCAGAGCCTGTGGCTCGACCTGTCCGATGGGATGGACAATAGCATGCTGGGCGTGCACCCGGCTGCCATGGGCGGTACCTGGCAGGCGCTGGTGTTCGGCCTGCTTGGTATGCGTTTCAACGAAGCCGGCCCGCAGCCGGATGCACGCGCGGCAGAGCGGCTTCCGGCCGGATGGGATTGCGTCGAGATGGCGCTGGTGTATCGCGGCGGCCTGCATGCCGTGACGGTGGTACGTGCGCCGGAAAGGAAGGTGAATCAATGAACCGCTTCGCTTCGCTCCTGCTGCCGCTCGACGGCTCGGCGGAAGCCGCGAAAGGCGCCGGCTGCGCACTGTGGCTGGCCGAAACGCTGGGCGCCACGCTGCATGTGCTGCATGCCGCGGCGCAGCCGCTGCCCGGGCGCGAGGCGCTCGCGCGGCTGCACGTCCCCGGTGCGCAACGGGCACGGGTCGTGCTGCATCAGCTCCCCGAGAACGCAGAGGCCGCCGTGCTTGAAGCGATCACGATGTATCGCGTGGATTTGGTCGTAATGAGTGCCCGCGGCGAATCGGCGTCCGCCGGACTCAAGCTGACCCAGCGCCTGGGAACGGTGGCGCAAGCCGTGATCGAGCACGGCCCGGTGCCGGTGCTGCTGCTTCCTGCGCGATACCGCGAAGCACTGCCATGGACGTCGATGCTGGCGGCAGCCAGCGGCGAGATGGCCGCCGACCAAGCGCTCGAAGCAGCCACGCAACTCGCGGCGGCGCTGCGGCTCAAGGTAACGGTGGTGCTTGCCGAAGACGGGCCCGGCAAGCCGGGCGCGATGCCGCTCGGCGGCTATGCCGATGAGGCATATCACGAGTATCCGGGCCGGATCGAGGAAATGGTCGAACGCGGATTGGCCGGCTGTTCGCCCGAGGAGTGCTGCTTCATCGATCAAGTCCTGTTGCGGCGCGGCGACCCGGCGGCGGTGCTGCTCGAACAGGTCGCACAGCGCGGCGACAGCGTGCTTGCGCTCGGCTGGCACGGCGTGCTCGGCGCGGGGCGAGCGCTGGTGCTGAAGCGGCTGCTGGAAGAATCCGGGTGTGCGTTGCTTCTTGTCCGCAAGGCCGAGAGATCGACGACACGGCTCAAGGTCGGAAAGGACATCGATGGCTGAAGGAACGAAAATTGCCATCGTCGGCACCGGCCGGGTCGGCAGCACCACGGCTTACACACTCGCCACTTCGGGCGTGGCACGGGAGATCGTGTTGATCGACGCCGACCGCAATCGTGCGGAAGGCGAGGCGATGGACATCGCGCACTCCGTAAGCTTCCATGCGCCGGTGACGGTGACCGCCGGCGGCTTGGCAAACGCCGCCGGTGCGGCGGTAACGGTGATCGCTGCGGGCGCCGCGCAACGCGAGGGAGAGACCCGGCCGGCGCTGCTGCAGCGGAATCTCGAAGCGATGCGCGGCATCGTTGCCGAAGTGGTGCGCGCCAATCCCGAAGGCATTCTGCTTATCGCGACCAATCCGGTGGACGCGCTCACCTTCGCGGCATTGCGCCTGTCGGGCCTGCCGCCCTCAAGGGTATTCGGCTCCGGCACGGTGCTTGACACCGCGCGGCTGCGCGCCGAACTCGCCGCGCATTACCGCATAGATGCGCGCAATGTGCACGCCTATGTCCTGGGTGAACACGGCGACAGTGAACTTGTCGCGTGGTCGGCTGCAACCGTGGCGAATGTGCATATCGGCGAATACTGCCGGTTGTCCGGCATGTCCTGCACTACCGAAGACATGGCAGCGATCGGAATGCGCGTGCGTGATGCCGCCTACGAAGTCATTCGCCGCAAAGGCGCGACCAATTTCGCGATCGCGGCGGCGCTCACGCGCATCGTCGAAGCGGTGGTCCGCGACCAGGCGTCGGTGCTTACCGTGTCCACACTGGTAGAGGGGTATTACGGCGTCCACGGCGTATGCCTCAGCCTGCCTGCGATCATCGATCGTTCCGGCATACGGCGGGTGATGCCGGTGCCGCTTTCGGATGATGAAGTGGCGCAGTTGCTGAATTCGGCGGAAGCGGTGCGGGGGATGTTGCGGAGCGCGGCGCTTGGCTGAAATCGGCATATGCCGGGTTTATGAGTGTTGACGACCACGTCAAATTGATCCTGCATTTGCGCATGCGACCGTCCCGGGAAAGCAGCGTAGATGCGGAATCAGTGCTGAATTTCTTCATCTTGGCGTAGGGGCCGCTGATAGCAATATGTTTCAGGAAAATGCCTCATTTTCCAGCGATCGCCAACAAGCCAAGAAATTTTCCGGACTTGCAACCAAGAACCCGTGCATCGGAAGAATGCAGAGTCAGACGTAAAATGCACGAAAACACCGTTAAGCGTAGACTCGCTCAAGCCGTAGACGTTGAACATAAAGAATAAGGAATACAAATTGAGTGACTTATTGAGCGTGCGACTAGCCTTGTTGTCTTCAAAAGAAAACCGTGCGCATATCGGCCACGGATTGCGCGGTATCGAGCGTGAGACATTGCGCGTGACGATGGATGGAAGTTTGGCGATGAGCGCCCATCCTCCCGCACTTGGATCTGCATTAACGCATCCGCAAATTACCACTGATTATTCGGAATCGCTTCTCGAGTTCATTACGCCGGCAGAGCACGATCCGGAAGTAATCCTGGCGCGGCTCGATGCTATTCACCGATTCACCTATGCCGAGCTGAAGGATGAATTGTTGTGGAGTCAGTCGATGCCTTGCCGACTTCCCAAGGAAGAGCAGATTCCGATCGCCTGGTATGGCACATCGCATATAGGCATGCTAAAACACGTTTATCGCCGGGGATTGGCGGCGCGGTACGGCAAGGCGATGCAATGTATCGCAGGCATTCATTACAACTTTTCACTTTCCGGAGAGGTGTGGCGCATACTCCAGGCGGCTGAAAACACTCCCGGATCGGCACGCGATTTTCAGTCCCGGAGTTATGTGGCGCTGATTCGCAACTTCCATCGGTACAGCTGGCTTTTGATGTATCTCTTCGGCGGCTCGCCCGCGTTGCTGAAGTCTTTTCTCGAAGGCCGGCCTAACCAATTGGAAACCCTGTCGCCGGATACGCTTTATCTTCCTTATGCAACCAGCCTGCGCATGAGCGATCTTGGCTATCAAAACAATGCGCAGGCGGGGATCGTGCCGCCGTTTAACTCGCTGGAAGATTACATGAAGAGTCTGGCGCGCGCAGTCCGCACTCCGTATCCGCCATACGAAAAAATCGGCACCCGCAGGGACGGCGAATGGATTCAGATCAACACCAACATCCTGCAGATCGAAAACGAGTATTACGCAACAATACGGCCCAAGCGCGTCATTGGAATGGGGGAGCGGCCCCTCGAAGCATTGTGCGCGCGCGGCGTGGAATACATTGAAGTCCGATGCCTCGACATCGATCCGTTTCACCCGCTCGGGATCAGCCTGGAGACGTGTCATTTCCTGGATGCCTTTTTGATGTACTGCGCATTGGAAGAAAGCCCGCCGATAGATGAAGCCGAAAATCGCGAAAATAACGAGAATTTTTCTCGGACGGTGAAAGAGGGGCGGCGTCCCGGCCTGACCTTGCAACGTGGCGGAGCCGGCATCACGCTGCAGGCGTGGGGACACGAATTGCTTGAGCGAATCAGCGCTGTCGCCGTCGTACTCGACTCCGTAAATAACAGCGATGCGCATGCTTCGGCGATTGCGGCGCAGAAGCTTCGGTTGCAATCGCCGGAACTGACGCCGTCGGCGAAAGTGCTTGCCGCAGTGAACAGGAGCGAAGGTTCGTTCATGGAATTTGCTTTGCAGCAAAGCAAGACGTTCGCGGCCGATTTCCGTGCTCGTCCGCTAAGCCCCGACGAATACGCAGAATTTACTTCTCTAATGCAATCCTCGCTGGAAAAACAACAGGAAATGGAACGGATACAGAGTGGTGATTTTGATCAGTTCATAACCGATTACCGATCCCGGACGCCTAGTCATCTATGCAGTTGACCACGGAAAGCAGTATTTCGAGCGAATTGAAGATCGAGATAAGGGGCAGCGTCGCATTGGATTGCAATGCAAAATTTGCAGCTGAGCCTTTTCAAACCGTGGCGCCACGGTTTGAAAAGGAAATGGACGGAAAAATTAAAGAAGCCGGGCTTCTCTCTATTTCAATTGTTTTTGTTCATGGAGACGGACAGGACCCGGCTTTGTCCTTGCCTTCCGTCGAGCCTAGGCAGACCGTGTGGATGGATGACTCCGCGGTAACCGGTCTGCGCATCGTCTGCTTTACTGCGCGCTTCCATCAGTAGAATTTTGCTGATGTCCATTCCCGAAAGCGTCCAGACTTTCATTCGCACGAAAGGCTTCCTGATACTGCTCTTCAATCCGTCGGATCTCATCATCGGTGATCTCGACAAAATAGCCGCGCTTTGCTTTTGAGAGCCGCCCATTGTCCTGGTGCAGGAACTTGATTATCTGATCCAGCTTGCGGTCCGGCAAATCCACGACAGCACGAATTGCCTTTCTGGCCTCATCGTAGTTTCTGATGAATAGCAGTTCTCCGATCAGCTCTATGCTGATGGTCTTTTCAACTGCGTTGAAAAGATAGCCCACCTGCGGCGTCAGGTCGGGATAACGGTAACTGCCGATGACAGCATCCCGGTTCGTCACCGCGAGCACCTCATCGTCATTGATCGTATAGCGCACAACCTGCTTGATCGATTTTGAGTATGCCTCAAGCGTGCGATCATATTCTCTGCCGTTGTGGAGCATATAGGCCGATACAGGCAGAATCATCCCGTCGGGGACAAGCCCATCCCGGCTCAGGAAGTCGTGGATCAGGTAACGGTGGATCCGCCCGTTACCGTCTTCGAACGGATGAATAAACACGAACCCGAATGAAATCACTGCCGCACGCGCGATCGGATGTACATAGGTCGCCTTGTGCGCGCAGTCGATCAATCCTTTCATGAGCGAGGCAACGTCTTCACCGGGTGGGCAGATGTAATGAATGATCGGGCGCCTGCCGGGGGGCGATTCCCCTACATGGTTTTGCCATGTGCGATAGCCTTCCTGCGCGTACCGGGGTTCGACGATGATGTTTTGCAGTAATGTCAGGCTGGCCTCGGACAACACTTCATCCAGCGGCGAGCGGCCTGCATTTTTCAATGCTTCGACGAAGCGCTCTCCGCGTTCAGGCGTGGGAGTTTCCCGCTCGATATCGTAAGAGGATTTGCTTTCCTTGAAGTACAGATAGTCGATTGCCCTGCGAAACAGTTCCGGGGGCACTTTGTTTTTGAATGCCTCCAGCCGTCCGGAATAATCCTGATCCATCGCCTGGCGCAGATCCTCTGTCAGTCGGACCATGGGACAAAATGCGTTCGTGCCAAGCAAGTTGTCATTGATACGCCAGCGGGCATTCTTTGTGGCCGGCGCCGTCAGATATTTTGTCGGGTTAAGCAGGTCGACGTAGTTGCCGCCGATCGGACGCGCAAGCATGAGTTCCCGGCCAGTCAGGAACTCGTAGAGATATCCGATTTGGCGCGAGTATTTGCCCGATGGCTGTTTATCGATATGGCTGGCGACGTCGCCAGCCGATAGCTTGTGAAACACTTGCTGCAGCAGGTCCAGATTGAGGTCGTCATACTTGAGCGCGAATTCAATGTGCGCCAGTGGGTGATCGTCTGGATAATAGGTCTGCAGGAAGTATTCGACAACGCTGTACGCAATGCGCTCATTTGGGAGTTCAGCCCGCGAGCGGGTGCCGATATAGGAACGATGGCTTAGCGCTGCCGTTTCCAATTCGAAATGTTGGGCAAGCCAAGTGTATCCAACGGGAGTGCTCATGCTCTTTCCACCATCAACTATCATGTAAGTTCAAGGCGGTTTGGCACAAAAAACAGATATGCGCGCATGAAAACGTATAAAAACGAGCTATTCCGCATTAAAACATATATACAATTGCCAATTTTGCAATATGCTTAGCCCGGAGTCATGGTGGTCGAGATTGAAAATCTGACCCGCCGGGTCCGGTGCGTACCGCCCGTCTCAAAGCAATCTCCGATATAACCGGGCGCAGCCGGTCTCGCCTCGATTTTGTCCAGGGCGCTGTGGGCAGCCAGGTCCGGGCTCGACAGCGGTCAATCAAGCTCCTCTAATTCGAAAGGGAGTGGCGTCGCCGCTCCCTTCTTTCATACGCTTTACAAACGGATGACGACTTTTCCGAAATGCTGCCCGCTGGCGAGATGGTCGTATGCCTGCGGGATCTGGTCGAAAGTGAATTCCGTATCGATCACCGGCTTGATCCGGTGCGTTTCCAGGAACCGGTTCAGCGCAGAGAAATGTGCGCCGGAGCCGACGCAAATTCCATGGATGTTCGCATTCAAAAACTGCACCGGCAACAGATTCGGGGTCGGACCGAAGCCGGTGAGCACACCGATCTGCGCGATTTTTCCGCCCGTTGCGACAGACGCGATCGACCGTTCGAAGGTGTCCGGCCCGCCGAGTTCGAGCACATGGTCCGCGCCGGCTCCGCGCGTCATGTCCAGTACCGCCTGGTCCCAGTCAGGCTGGGTCCGGTAATTGACGGTTTTCCATGCGCCGAGCCCGATCGCGCGCTTGAGCTTTTGGTCGGATGAGGAAAGCACGATCGGTTTTGCGCCGATCGCCGCCGCCAGCTGCAATGCAAAGAGCGCGACTCCGCCGGTGCCCTGGATCAAGACCGTCTCGCCGATTTTCAGTCCGCCGCGCTCAACCAGCGCATGCCATGCCGTTACTCCCGCGCACGGCAATGTGGCGGCCTCTGCATAAGAAAGATGCGCCGGTATTTCCACAACGACGTGTTCCGGCACGACGATCTGTTCGCTCAACACGCCATCGATGCTGCCGCCTCCCAATGCCGTAGCCAGATGATCTTTTTTGAACGGCCCCGACTGCCACCCGGAAAAAAACGTTGGAGCAACGCGGTCCCCGACCTTCCATCGAGTCACCGCCGACCCGACTTCCAGCACTGCACCGGCGGCATCGGACAAAGGAATCAGGCCGTCGCGCGTATCGTCAATCGGTCCCCGCATCGGCAATAGATCGCGGTAATTGAGGCTGGCCGCATGGACTTGGATGCGGATATCGTGAGGCCTTAGCGCTGCCTTCGCTTGCGAAGACTTTTTAAGTTGCAGGCCATCGTCGCCTTTAACCAGCCGGTAGACTTGAGAATCGTTTTGCATTTTCATATTCCTTCCTATATAAGTAGTGGTCGCTATATAATATGAGTGCAAAGCCGCAACCGTCAACAACAATTTTGTATCGATCGCTATGAATATAGAGGAAAAGCAGCCGCGCGGCCGCCCCCGCGCCTTTGACAAGGATCGGGCACTTGAAATGGCAATGGTGCTCTTTTGGCAAAATGGCTACGAAGGAACGTCGATCATGGATCTGACGTCGGCATTGGGGATCACGCCGCCGAGCCTGTACGCCGCGTTTGGATCCAAGGACGCGCTTTATCGCGAGGCGTTGGCTTTGTATTTGTCGATCCGCAGCGACAGGATGATCAAGGCGATCGAGAAAAAGGGATCGGCACGCGCGGCGGTCGAAGCAATGCTGAAGGAAGCTGCGGACCTGTTTGCATCCGGCGACGGCCCTCGCGGCTGCCTGGTTGCGAACGGTGTCTTGCGTTGTGCCGCGGAGCACCATCCGGTCGCCGAGCATACCGCCATGCTACGCCGGCTCGCGCCCGACGCAATCAAGCGGCGCCTCGATCGCGCCAAGGGGGAAGAGGAGCTTCCGCCAGGCGCCGATACAACGGCGCTAGCATCTTTTTATGCATCGGTCATTCAAGGCATGTCGATACAGGCTGTTGACGGCGCATCCAGGACACGCCTGCGCGACATTGCCAAGTGTGCGATGGCCGCATGGCCCTCTTCTTTGGCGCAGGCGGCCGATTGATGAGTTCGAGGCTGCACGAAACAATTGTTATCGAGCGCCGAAGTGTCCGCATGAAAGGATCGTCCGAAGTCCCAAACGTGTGTGGCAGCTTACCGGCTATGTTCAGAATGTCATTTACAAGCAGTTGAGTTCCGCAGGCCAAGGTTGCAGGACAAGCTGCGGTTCAACAGGTCAAACGTGCGTGGCATGCATAGGCTGTTTGCGCAGCAGGCCGGCAAGGGTTTCCGCAGGCACCGCTGCGCTGTAATAGAACCCTTGGGCGGCAAGGCAGCCATGCGACACCAGGAAATTGACCTGAGCCGCGGTTTCCACTCCTTCGCCCAACACCTTCAGATGCAGGCTCTGCGCCAATGCGATGATCGCGGTGACCAGCGCCGTGTCATTTGAATCCCGGCCAATGCCGCGCACAAACGACTGGTCGATTTTCAGCGCATGGACCGGAAAGCGCTGCAGGTAGGCGAGACTGGAATAGCCGGTGCCGAAGTCATCGACCGAAAGTTGTATCCCCATGTCGCTGATTTTCCTGAGCGTTTCGACGTTGTCTTCGTTTCGCTGCAGTAGCAGTGTCTCGGTTATTTCCAGATCGAGTGCGGCGGCGGGCAATTCGCATTCATCGAGGGTTTGTTCAATCGTCGTCAGAAAATTGCGCTGATATATCTGACGTGCGGACAGATTGATTGCGACCCTCAGATTCGGAAATCCTGCATTGCGCCATTCCTGCAATTGCCGGCAAGCCTGGCGCAATACCCATTCCCCGATTGGCAGAATCAGGCCGGTTTCTTCCGCGATTGCGATGTACGGGCCACACGAAGTCAGCTGTTTTTTACCGGGTTGCCGACAGCGCAGCAGCGCTTCGGCAGAAAAGATCGTACCGCTTTCGATGTCTACCTGCGGCTGGTAAAACAGCGTAAGTTCATCGTTTGCCAAAGCATGCCGCAGATGGTTCGCGATCGCAAGATGCCGCTGTGCCGTCTTGTTGAGAGCAGGCGTGAAGAACTGGTAATTGCTTCGGCCTTTTTCCTTCGCGTGGTACATGGCCGTATCCGAAGCGCGCATCAGACTTTCGGCATCGGTGCCATCGTCCGGGTAGAGGCTGATGCCGATGCTGGCATCGACATGCAGTTCATGGTCATCCACGATGAACGGCGTAGCCAGCGCATTCAGCACCTTTTGCGCGACCAGTGCGGCATCGTTGCTGCCGGCCAGCAGCGGCAGGCTCAACACGAATTCATCGCCGCCGAGACGGGCTACACTATCGCCTTCACGCAAACACTGCTGCAAGCGATTTGCCACCAGTTGCAGCATGCGATCACCGATCTGGTGTCCGAGCGAATCGTTGATGTGCTTGAAATGATCCAGATCGATGAAGAGCACCGCCATCTGCGTCTGACTGCGGTGCGCCTGCGCCACAGCCTGCTTGATCCGGTCTTGCAGAAGCAGGCGGTTCGGCAATCCGGTAAGCGCATCGTAATGCGCCATGTAGATAATCCGTTCCTCCGCTTTCTTGCGCTGGGTGATATCTTCGACGATAAAGACGGTCCCCTTGCTACTGTCGGTCCGGTCAATGGCCTTGGCCAGAACACGGCACCAGAACACGGAAGCATCGCGCCTTTTCATCAAGATTTCTATATCGAGCCGTTCGCCGCCGGAGAGAATCGGGGTCGCCATATGACTCATATCGGCAAAAGCTTGGGCTGACGGGAAAAGGATATTGGTTGATACGCCGACCAGTTCATCCTTGTGCCAGCCAAACAGCTCGCCGAAACGTTCGTTACATCGCAAGAATTTGTTGTCGCGGGTAAAGGCAATTCCGAGCGACGCATTCTCCAGGATGGACTGATACTCCAGCAGCAACTGCTTGAGCGCTTCGTCGGCCGCCCTGCGTTCCGTGATGTCCTCGGCGATAAAAATGGTGCCCTTGCTTTTATCGGATGCGTCGATTGCCTTGGCCAGAAAGCGGCACATGAAGGTCGTGCCATCGCGTCTTTTCATCAACGTTTCGGTATCGAGTCGTGCGCCGGTGGAGAGAACCGGGACGGCGATCCGGCCCATTTCGGCAAACGCCTCGGCTGACGGATACACGACATGGGTGGGCTGGCCGATGAGTTCCTGCTTTGGCCAGCCGAACATTTCACTGAAATGTTCATTGCAATGAAGAAATTTTTGATCGCGCGTAAATACGATACCCAGTGAAGCATTGTCCAGTATCGCTTGATATTCAAGCAGAGTCTGCCGCATTTCTGCATCGCTGCAGGGGCGTCCATTTGCTGTCGTATCAGTTGCGTTCATAACATGTCTACGCTACTCCATTTTAAAAGGCAGTGCCATAAAAAGGTGCAATGAAAAGAGCAGAAATGGGACACAAAAATCTACCATTAATTCATGGTGCGTGCCGCTTGTATGACGGCGCAGGTTGTGTGGGAAATTTCTTTCCCATCTTTGGCATATCTTGTTTATGTTCGGAAAAATAAGGGCTGGCTTCATATTGGATTGTCACGCGAGATTTGCAGTAAAGCTGCTGTAAACCGCAGCGTCATGGATTGAAGCGAGAGGGGGATATGGTTGTGCTGTCGGGACCGGAAATAGATGGGAAAAGGAGCATCGACTTTGAGATGACTATTGCTGTAATGATTGCTGAGCATGGCGTTTATTGGCGGGACGACTGTCAACGGTCCGATGCCGCACACTTGAAACGACTTCTCAAAATGGTTCTCTTGGACAAGCATCAAGAATTCTCAATGTCACACAAGGGCATCAAAGTACATCATCTTTAATAACACCTTGAAATCCACGTCCTAAGGACGTGGTCATCGCCTAACTGGCTTTGCCTGTTAGAGCGAGAGGCCTGCTCAAGGCCGTAT